>PVMK01119090.1_pt1 | contig 33578 bp, 33 predicted proteins | sample 1853481 | NCBI WGS metagenome assembly PVMK01 (sample SAMN08533507, study PRJNA380276) | Marine sediment metagenome, whole genome shotgun sequencing project.
GGCAACAGACTTTTCATGCTGCGGCACTTATGTTGTGCCTGGCCGCTACTGCGGCTCTCTATATACCTGGTCTCACCGGCGGCTATTATTTTGATGACGCCCATGTCCTGCAAAACAACCCCTATCTCAGGCTGCAGAGCCTGGATCTTTTCAGCCTGATTCGCGCCGCCAGTTCCTTTGCTGCGGGTGGCAGGGAACTGAGCATGGCAACCTTTGCCCTCAACTTTTACTTTTTCGGCGAGTCGACGTGGTGGCTAAAAGTTTTCAACCTGGCCATTCACTGTCTTAACGGGGTGTGCCTGTATGCCCTGTTTTTGCAGCTGGTCAGGATAGTGGCCAGGGATTCCGACCAGGACCGCGCCGCATGGGGAGTGGTCGCTGTTGGTGCCAGCGCACTGTGGCTGGTCCATCCCGTCAATCTGAGTTCCGTGCTTTACATCAGCCAGCGCATGGCCCAACTGTCTACCCTGTGTATGCTGGTCGGGCTGATGAGCTATGTCTGGGTACGCACCCAGGGATTTTCCGGCTGGCGCCGGGTGGTCTACCCGCCAATGGTCCTGCTCGCCTTTACCCTCCTGGGATTCAAGGCCAAGGAGAACGCCATCCTGTTACCCGCCTATGCGTTTATCGTCGAGCTCGCGATTTTACGGTTTCGCTCCGATGGCAGGAAAGACAGGTTCATGGTGGCCATGTATAGCGCGGGAGCGGGCCTGCTGCTGGCTTTTATCGCCTACAAATTCTGGGTCAGTCCTGGCTGGATCACCAACGGTTATCGTAGTCGCTTCTTTACCCTGGAGGAGCGGGTCATGACCCAGTTCAGGGTGCTGGTCTATTATCTCGTGGAGATCGTCAGTCCCTCCAACAGTTCCCTGAGTTTGTGGCATGACGACATTCGGGTATCCCGTTCGCTGCTCGACCCGGTCACCACACTGCTGTCCCTTTTGTTCCTGGCGGGCTTGCTGGCGGCGGCCCTCGTTTTGCTTGGCAAGATGCCCCTGGTTGCCCTGGGCATCCTCTGGTACTTCGTTTCCCATTCCATCGAGTCCACGGTCTTTTCCCTTGAGCTGGTGCATGAGCACCGCAACTACCTGGCCAGCTTCGGTATCCTTCTTGCCCTGGTTGCAGTGTTGTACCGGCTGGCCGGATCACGAAAAGTCGTGTTCAATGGTGGGTGTCTGGTGCTGTTTATGGTTTATGCGGTGGTGCTCGGCCAGCGCGCCGTGATCTGGGGTGACGATTTCAAGCATGCCCGGCACGAAGCGTTGAATCATCCGAAGTCGGCCGTTGCCAATTATCAGCTGGCCAGGGCCTATTTTCCCAATGCCCGGAGCGGAAACGTGGAAAGCACACAGCTGGCACATCACTACGCAATGCTGGCCATGGAGAACGATGAATATACCATTGTTCCTGAATTATTCCTGGTTGTGCTAAGCCAGAATACCGAGGTGGGGTACCGGCCAGAATGGTTTCAGATGGCAACCGAAAAACTCAAAAAATATCCCTACATGGCCCCTTCGAAGCAATCTTTCAAAAGTTTCGTTTTATGCCTCAGACGCGGTATCTGTGAAGTCCCCATCGAAGACATCCGGCCGCTGGTTGCGGTGGCGTACGAATCAGGTGACTCCCAGTTAGTCACCATTGCAGGAACGTTTTTTCTGCATGTCGAGAAAGATCCTCACAAAGCCGAAAAGGCATTCAGGCGAGCGTGGTCAAAGCGATCGAGCACTACCTGGATCAACTTTATCAATATTCTCATTATTAACGGAAAAAACGACCAGGCGTGCAGGATTTACCGGGATTTCAGGTCTCGATACGAATCTGGCGAATTCAAAAATATTTCGCTGCATATTGAAAGCCTGGCTGACATCGAAGTCAGCCTCAAGGATTGTCCGGGGGTATAGTCCAAAACCCCCGTCCCCGAGGGGTGTACCTTCACTTCCCGCAGGGCCCACCTTCACTTCCCCGATGGGCCACCTTCACATCCCGCAGGGCCTGACCTTTCCTCGCAGACCTACCTTCACTTCCCCACAGGGCCCACCTTCACTTCCCCACAGGGCCCACCTTCACTTCCCCGCGCAAGCGGGGATCTCAGAAAGACTGACTCGGATTTAAAAAGATCCCGCTTGCGCGGGGAAGTGACCGGGGTGCGGGGACGCCCCAAACTCAGGGCAGCTCGATTTCCAGTTTCTTGATCTTGTAGCGCAACGACCTGAAGCTTGTTCCCAGAATTTTTGCCGCTTCCGTGATATTGCCATTGGTTTCCGCCAGTGCGGCGGTGATACGCTCGATTTCAACGTGCATGATATGTTCATCGATAGGCAGCTCCGACAGTTCACTGTCGAACTCGCTGTTCTGTTTCCTGCCCGGTGATGGACTTGGAAGGATGATATCCTCGTCTTCGATGACTTCGGAATCGGACAGGGCAAGTGTTCTTTCAAGAATATTTTCGAGCTCGCGAACATTGCCGGGAAAATCATAGCCGGTGAGCATATCCATGGCTTCGGCTGAAATTTCAGGCGCGGTAAAATTGCCCTCGGCGGCAAGCCTGTTAACCACAAACTCTGCAAGTTCCGGTATATCTTCCGGCCTTTTGCGAAGCGGCGGGGCCATCATGGGAATGACATTGATCCGGTAATAGAAATCTTCGCGAAAGTCTCCGGATTCAATCAGTTTTTCCAGGTTGCGATGGGTAGCACTGATCAGGCGTACGTCTATGGGCGTTTCCTGGGCATCGCCTACCGGCCGGATTTTCTTCTCCTGTATTGCACGCAATAACTTGACCTGCAGGTCAAACGGCAATTCAGCCACTTCATCCAGGAACAGTGTTCCCCTGTGTGCAGCCCTGAATAGGCCTTGACTATCCTGGTGGGCACCGGTGAAACTGCCTTTCCTGTGCCCGAAAAACTCGCTTTCCATCAACTCCCGGGGAATGGCGCCGCAGTTGACAGCAATAAATGGAAATGCGGATCTCGGACCGTTGTCGTGAATCAGGCGGGCGATGAGTTCCTTGCCGGTTCCGGTTTCCCCGGAAATGTGCACAGGCGCCTGGGTTCTCGCCACTCTTGCAACCAGCTCGCGGATTTTCTGGATGGACCTGGACTGGCCGAGCAGGGTCTTGTCGCTTTCCAGGCCTGTGGAATCACCCTCGGCAGGAATCAGGCGCAGTGCGGTCTCCACCATGGCCTGCAGTTCGGAAATTTCTATTGGCTTGCTAACATAGTCGAAGGCGCCTGACTTGAGAGCCTGCACTGCTGTGGAGGGTTCCCCGAATGCGGTAATCACTGCGATGGGGATATTACGATGATGTTTCTGCACATGCCGGACTACTTCAAGCCCGGACCCGTCCGGCAGTCTCAGATCTGTAAAGCACAGGTCAATATCACTTCGGTCAAGTGTCTTGAGCGCGGATTTGACGTCGGCTGCCTTGATACTTTCCACCCCCATTCTTTTCAGCGAAATGGACAGCAGCGACAGCAGGTCTGGCTCGTCGTCAATAATGAGTGCTGTCGGAGATTCCTGTGACATATTTATACCGGGCTAAATGGCTTCCTGGAGCCTGAACGACAGCTTGAACCCGTGATTTTCAACGCCGCTGAAATAGTCAATGTCTGCGCCGTTCAAACTGCAAAATTCCCTGGACAGGTACAACCCCAACCCTGAGCTCCTGGAATCGGATGAATAAAAGGGCTCGAAAAGCTGGTCGACGATGCTGTCCGAAATTGGATCGCCATTATCGGTAACATTCATGAATGGCACGCCTTCTTCGTCAATGTCGGAGTGAAAAGCAATTTCCAGCATGTCTGCCCCTGTGTCGCCGTATTTTAGGCTGTTTTGACACAGGTTTGTAAGAATTTGCTCGAGCTGGATCGGGTCAAAGTAAACCGAGATGGGGTTGCCCGAAACCACCATGGATATCTCCCTGGTGCCGATAGTCTGCCTGAAGGTTTCGATAAAACGATCCAGCCAGGCATCCATTTTCAGTTTTTTTTGCTGGGCCCGACCCGGGAGGCTTCTTTCCACGATGGATTCAATAATATTATCGATACGCTGGACATGCTTGCGAATTATGCCCACAAGCTCTTCCGCTTCATCGTTACTTCCCCCGGGTTCCATGAGTTGCGCGGCATGATTGATGGCGTTGAGGGGGTTGCGGATTTCATGGGACACCGCACTCGCAAACCGGCCGACCGAAGACAGCTTGGTTTGCTGTATTCTTCTCGACATCCGGGTCCTGTCCTCGATTTTCACCAGGAATCCGCTGCGCATGGTAGTGGTGCTTAAACTCAGGACCCGGTCTACATGTCGAATTGAAAATTGTCGATTACTGGGCGCACTGAGAAACATTTTCAGCATTTGTTCGAGCTTGCCAGCAGCCCGACCCTTGACGATGTATTCGCCGATCTGCATCCGCGCGGTTTTGTTAATCATCTTTACTGTGAGGTCGTCATCGACAAACAGGATACCGATCTCAAGCTGGTCGATGACAATCTGGTTTATATCGTCGAGATCCTGCAGTTCCAGTTCCTGCTGCTCCAGGACATTCTGTACCACCCGGGTTTGTTTGGCAATCCGGCTCACTACGATCACGATGGTGAACAGCCCGAGCGCGGTTAGCGCAGACAGGTAGTAATCGTAAATCTCCCCGGAACCCTGGAGAATATTCAGCGTATCCCGTATATAGATAATTATTATGGCAATAGCCGCGTATGCCAGGGAAGTTTTGGTCCGAAACATCACCGCGGTTGCCCCGACCGTGGTGAAAAAGAAAATTATAATGCTGGAATCATGCAACTCCTGGGACAGGGCCAGGGCGCTGATAAACAGAATATCCAGCATAAACAGGGCGTGGGCCTGCAGGTGTATGGCAGGGGACTGCTTTTTGATGGTAAACAGTGCAGCGACCGAAGCCAGTACGAAGCCCACAATGGCAAAAGCCGGTATCGAGGTCTGGTAGCCTATCGTGGTGACATTGAATTCCGGGGAAGCCAGTGCAATCAGCAATACTGCCAGGCCGAAGCGGTATATGTTGTAGTAGAAAAGCAGCTCCCACCCTTCGTCGCCGCTCCAGACGTTGGCCGCGCGAACCAGGCTAAACCTGCTTTCGATATTGGTGGTTCTGCTGACCATTTTCAGTTACAGGTCATTGATCGAGGTTTTGGCAATGGCCCATACGGTCACCTTGCCGGCCCCGGCCTGCTTCAGGACCCGCGCGGCTTCACTGACCGTGGCACCGCTGGTTACCACATCGTCAACCACGGCGACATGTCTGATGCTGTTGCATCTACGCCGGTAATCCGCGGATACGCAGAAGGCACCGCGAATATTTGCCAATCGATTTTTTTCGCTCAACCCCGTTTGCGACATTGTGTTCACCGTTCGCCTGAGTACACTGTAGTGCAATGGAATTCCCAGGATACTGCTGGCAACTTTAGCGATTTCAGTGGACTGGTTGAATCCGCGTTTGCAGATTTTCCTCCAGTGCAATGGAATCGCCACTATAGTATCAGGTAATTCCTGGCAATTTTTGACTATTCGGTCACTGAGAACCTCTCCAAAGGCGTTGGCGATGTGCAGGCGGCCGGCATATTTTAGCTGCTGGATATGGGATGCCACGGGCTCCTGGTAACCAAAGGGAATAATGGAACAGTCGAAGGCTGGCGGGCGGGACAGGCAGCCGCCGCAGATCCCGGGCTGATGCAGTTCTGCGCCGCAGGTTTCACACGGGCAGGCAATCCAGGGTAGTAATTTTCTGCAGTTCATGCAGAATCCGCAAGGACTGATAGCCTGACAATTTACACACTTTTGAGGCAGCAGCAGTTCCTGTAAAACTGACAATCGGCTTTGAATTCCCTTGAACACCCTTTTCCCTGTAAATTATCATTCCCTGTGAAAGCAGCCCGGTATTGAATCTCGAACTCGATAAAATCGCAATAGCCCGTGCCCGGAAAAATCCGCGAGCGCACGGAATGGATTACCTGCTTGAGCGGATTCGCACAGAGCTGGCGGAGCGGATCAGTGAGCCCGGTCTACAGTATGAAAACGGGCTTGTTGTGGATTTCGATCCAGACCAGCCTGGCCCTGGCTCAATCGCTTCTCCACAGCAGCGATCGGTTTTCGATCTTTTCACTTCTCCGGATGCCTTTTTCGACGCCTGCCAGGGCCGGGAGTTCGACTGTATCGTCCTCAACCTCGCAACATCCTGGACGGATTTTGAATACGTCGCCCATCACGTGCACGACTTGCTGAGGCCGAACGGGGTATTCGCTTTTTCCGCCTTCGGCCCTGATACCCTGTACGAAGTCCGGGCCGCATGGAGCCGGGTTGATGATACCCCCCACGTTCATCCATTCGTGGATATGCACCATCTCGGTGATATGCTGCTGAAATCCGGATTTTCCCGTCCCATTGTCGATGCCGACTGGATAGGGGTTGAATACCCCGATGTCGCAACCCTGACCCTGGACCTGCGCCACGGGGGCTTCGGCAATGTGCTGGAAGGACGCAGAAAGACCCTGACAGGCAAGAATCGATACGCAGAATTCCTTCGACAGATCGGGCATGCCGATAATGGTGCCGATGTGCTGGGTGTTACATTCGAAATAATTTATGGATTTGGTATCCGACAAATCAGCTCCAGTGCAGACAGCGGCAAGGTTCTGGTTAATCCGCCGCAGGTGTAGATCATCCCCGCTCCTTCCCCGCGAAAGCGGGGACCTCACTAAGTCATGCAGAGTCTTTAAAAGATCCCCGCTTTCGCGGGGAAGTGGGACGGAGCGGGGAAGTGGGACGGAGCGGGGAAGTGGACGGGGCGCGGGGACAGGATCAGGGACGCAGCCCCGGGGCATTCAGCGGTACTCCGTTGCTGGTGATTGCCTGGTACACTTCAAGCGCCGTATAGAGAAGGCTCTGGGCTGGCGGTGGTGCGGCACCACTGCGCACAAAGCAGGCGGCATACTGATCGTGCAGGGTGATCCAGGCATCTTCTGTACCGGATGATTCTCTTGCCGGACTGAACAATGGAAATGGGGCTGGATGCCCGAGGCCGGCACTGATGACATCACCACGCAACCGATTGCCGGAATTTTCCATGTGGCACGATGCGCAGGAAAAGTTGTTCTGGCCGCGCCTGGCCCAGAATTCCTGGCGACCCCGGGCGTACATGCGGCGCATTTGCGTGTCCTGGAAACTGACTGCCAGCGGTTCGCCGTTTGATCTCTCCCTGAATACCGCAACCAGTGCGGCAAGTTTGCTGCCGGATAGTTTTAGCGCATTTTCCCCGTTGCCTGTGCGGCATTCGTTAATAGCCGTTTCAACGGTTATCACCCGCCCCTGGTCGGAATAGGGAAACCTGTTAGCAGGCGGATGAAGTCCAAAGCAGTCATCCAGGTTTACCCCAGTTGAAAAATTCCTGGTCCACAGTGCACGTGCCTGGAACATGTCATGTTCATAGGGCGGCAGGACAGACAGCATTTTCCAGCTTTCCCTGGGCTGTGCGGACTGCGCAAGGGAGTAGGCGCCATTGTTATATGCCTGCAGCGGCGTATCCGGGAACCGGTGTTTGAAAAATTCCTGGTACTGGCGTATTTCATTCTCTATCTGCTCAATGGAAGGGAGGCCCGAATCGTCGATGACCTGGCCACTGGCTGCCTGTAGCCAGGTTGCCATGCACAGGACTGCAAGTACCCGAATCCTTCTCCTGGCACTCATGGTTCACCGACCACGATTGACTGGTTTATTCCTACAGTGGCCTGCGCACGGCCGCGATTTCCGCTGCTGTCAACCCACATCACGCTTACCTGGTCACCGCTGTCCACGGTAGCAAGGTGAATGCCGACCAGGGGGTTGTCGGAGATGCCTGGACCGCAATTGAGTTCACAGGCCATTTCACCGTTTACCGAAAAAGTTACCCGGGTGACGTAATGCGCGGAATTGCCAAATTGTGCTCCAGCAGTGTTCCTGATTGAACATACAACGTCGAATCCCTTTCCAGCGGGAACAAGTTTTAGCAAAGTGCTGGCAGGCATGGTAGGTAATCCGGCTAGTAGCCGCTGGCCGCAACGTCGACATGACGAGAGTTTTTGTACAGATACCCCTGTCTGAGCACGTAACAGGACACCACCGAGGGTCCCTGCAATGACAGGGTGCCGATAATTACCCCTTCGGGATAGTTTGTCGTGTCGGTTACCATTACCAGGGGCTGCGGATTACTCTCGGCGATGATGGCGACTCTTTCGGCATGCCTGGCTGTAATCCTGAAAGGAATAAGGTTTGGATTGTCTGCTTGCGAAGAAATGGAAATTTCCAGCCCGCCATCTTCACCGGTATCAGTGGTCTCAAAAAGCTCAAGCAGGATTTCCTCGACATTTCCGGACCTCAAAGCGTGAATGGGATAGGGGAGGGACGCACTGGCTGGCCTGGAAGCGATCAAGCCGGCTACAGGGAGTGACCCCAGCCACGCCAGCGAGCGAAGTACCAATCCGAGGAAATTCCGCCTTCTCATGCGCACCTCCGCGCTGCGCCCCCGGCTTGAACCGGGGAAAGCGCCCGTCCCCACAGTAGTTCTCTTCCCCACAGTAGTTTTCTTCCCCACAATAGTGCTCTTCCCCACAGTAGTGCTCTTCCCCACAGTAGCGCTCTTCCCCGCATTAGCACTCTTCCCCGCAGTAGTACTCTTCCCCGCAGTAGTACTCTTCCCCGCGAAAGCGGGGATCTTGTAAAAGCAATACACGACGTTGAAGAGATTCCCTCCTGCGCGGGAAGGCGGTGTAAGTTGAACATCAGTTCCATTTCCCCCTATATTCCCATCAGGAATTTTACCAGCAGGTTGATTTCCCCGCTGCTCAGAATCTGGTGCCTGCCGTAGGGCGGCATGATTGTGCCAGGGAAAATCCTCGATGCATCGTGGATCAGGTTCCTGAGATCATTGCGGTCGGGGTAACTGCTGGATAGGTTTTCGAGTGCCGGCCCGGCGTTCCCGGCTACCGCCAGGTTCTCGGGAAAAGAGTCGATGCGCAGGTCATGGCAGGCCAGGCAGTTGCCGCGATTTCGATCGATGAAAACGCACCATCCCTCTATTACCGGTTTAATCGATTGCTGTTGCTCCCACAGCATTCTGCACTGCTGCTGGTCGGGCAGGCCGGCGCCATGCACCATGCCTGGCAAAGAAAAAACCAGCACGATGCAGAAAGAGAGCCATATGGTCAAGATCCCCGTTTTCACGGGGACAGGAATCCTTGCCTGCACAGGTAAGCTTTTGACCAGGGTATTCAATGCCGAACAGATGAAAGTAATTGACTACCGCTCTTGTAAAGAAAAACCGCGGTGGGGTCAACCGGTGGCGGAAACACTTTCCTTACACCGCCCCCCGGCGCGCCCTGCACCGCATTCCCGCACCCACTACTCCGCATTCCCGCGGATAAACGGCGCTAGATTTTGCTAATTCCCTTCCACAGGCGTTGCTTTTCTTCAAACTCGATAATTCTCGCTTCGATGCTCTGGCTCAAGTAACTGTTTTCTTCGGCTTGATTTAGTGCCAGGCGCAGGGAAGTCAATGCTCTTTTATAGGCTCCGATCCTGGCAAAGTATTCGGCTTTGGCCTGGTGCGCCTCGGCATAATTTTTCATTTCAGCGTTGGTTTTGGAGAGCAGCTGGTACAGAATGTAATTGTCCGGATGCCGCCTGATCTGGTATCGCAGCGTCTTCCTTGCCAGTTCGGGTTGGCCGCTGGCAAGGTATGCCTCGGCAAGCTGATAGCTGATGTAAAGTTTCTGCGGGTGTTTCTCCAGCAGTCCCTGGTAACGGCCAATCGACTCTTCGTACATATCCAGGTCCAACTCGATTTCCCCCTGCAGAACCTGTATCCACGGATGGTCAGGGTATTTTTCTGCCAGGGGCCGGCTTACCAGGATCGCTTCTTCAGGCTCATGCAGGTCCAGCAGGGTGACGGCCTTGCCATAGGTGGCGGCATCGCGCAGCAGCGGATCGCCGGATTTCGACTGGTCCCGGAAAAACAGCAACGGGTCATCTTGCCGTTCTACCAGCAGCGCCCTGATGCGGGCCTGGGCCAGGTAGTATTCAAAACTGCTGATGTGGACCTTATTTGGATATTCACTGGCACGATCTTGTGAATCGGCGACACGGGCATAGGACAGTGGGTGGGTTTTCAGGAATTCCGGAATATCCGCGTTGTCATGGCGGGTATATCGTTCCAGCTTGCCGAAAAACTGGGCCATGGCGGCAGGATCAAAATCCGCCGCTGCAAGCAACCTGATACCAATAGCATCGGCTTCGCGTTCAAAATCCCGGGAGTAACTCAGTTGATCCGACATAACGGCGGCATTGGTAGCGGTGATCCCGGCAATACCGGCCTGTCCGCCAATTAGTATGGAGCCGATAATTGCCGCAATCGCCGGGATACGGTTGGCGTCAGCCCGGGCCAGCAACCTCGGCAGGTGGCGCTGGGTGAGGTGTGAAATTTCGTGACCGATAACCGAAGCCAGCTCACTTTCGGTCTCGGTGGCCATTAACAGCCCGGTGTGAAAAGTGATGTAGCCACCGGGGACCGCGAAGGCGTTGAGATTATTGTCCTTGAGCAGGTTGAAGTGCAGCACCGTTCCGCGCAGGTCGGCATACAGGCCAACCTGGTCGCCGAGGTTCTGGAGGTAGTCCCTGAGCTCGTAATCATCGACAAAATTGGGACTGATAACCAGCTTACGAAAGAAATCCTTACCGATATAGGTCTCCTGGATCGGTGTCAGGTGCTGGGTCGCGCTGTCACCCAGTTCGGGCAGGTCACTGGTTTGCGCCCGGGAGGCATTGTTAACCCATACCATGGACACAGAAAGCAGCACCATCGCCATTTTGGTTGCCATTGTCCTGGTAATTTTTTCCATTGTACTTGGTCTGTGTTCCTGTTTGCGCGAATCTCGCATGATGTGTGCAAACCTCTGGTATTCTATCTGGCGCCCCTGGAGGGCAGGGAATATCATCGCGCTGTGCCCGAAGTGGTTGCGCGCGGGACTAACTGCCCGCACCACTGCTGTATCTCCCCGCAGAATATACCAATAGTATCCTGTAGGAAAACTGAAAACCGTTAAAGTTCTGACTATTTCCCGGTTCCATATCCTGCTCCAGGGATGGCTGCAAGGTCTGTTCTAGAGGAAATCATTGATACCGGCGCGCTTCCACTGTGCTGATACCGCCTGCCATTTCTCGCCAAACTCGAAACTGACCTCAAATCGCATCAGCTCGGCGCGCATGCTGGCCAGTGATTCAACGGATTCGATGGGCTGGCCGGCAAGGGCAACAAATATGACGGTATTCGCATATTGCTCATCAACTACTGCCATCTGGGTAACGTGCCGGTAGATATGCAGGTTACGGTTTCGAAGTACATGGAGTTGGGCGATCCGCCTGATGTCCTTCCTGGATCGGCCCTGGGCGTCCTGGTATGACTCTGATACATACTCCATGAACTCATTGATATCGCGGTCCTCGATTGCCTGTTCCATCGCTGCCAGTGTATCCAGAAAGAGCGCTTCGGCGGATTTGTCGCTGCTGCATGCCCCGGGCAGGATAAGACAGGCAGCAATAACCAGCAGCCTGGAGAGCGCTGTCAACCTGCAACTATTCCACGACAGGTAATTTACGGTCATATCTTTGGATAAACCGGAAATTTCCCACCGGGCCGCAGTAGTGCTTCAGGTAATTGTTTCCACTCCATTTTGTGTTCCAAGGAGCAGCACATCGGCACCGCGCAGGGCGAACAAACCCACGGTAACGATGCCGGGAACCTGGTTCATCTGGCGCTCCAGTTCAACCGGGTTTTCGATGTCCATGTTGTGCACGTCAAGGATGATATTGCCATTGTCAGTGGTAAAGCCGCTGCGCAGTTCCGGCTGGCCGCCAAACCGGAACATTTCCCGGGCCACCATGCTCTGGGCCATGGGGATAACCTCAACCGGCAATGGAAATACGCCGAGGCGGTCAACCAGCTTGCTGTCATCGGCAATACAGACGAATTTTTCCGACATCTGGGCAACAATTTTTTCCCGGGTCAGCGCACCTCCCCCTCCCTTGATCAAATGCAGGTGCCGGGTGGCCTCATCTGCACCGTCCACGTACAACGGCAATGTCCCGACTTGTCCGGGATCCAGTACCTGGATGCCGTGGTCCCTGAGGCGATCCGCGCTGGCTTCGGAACTGGCGACGGTGCCGTCTATTTTGCCCTTGACTGCCGCCAGCGCGTCAATAAAGTAATTGGCTGTGGATCCAGTGCCGACACCGATCACATCACCAACCTGGATGTACTCAACAGCGGCTTCGGCGGCTGCTTTCTTCAATTCTTCTGTAGACATGGCATGCTTTCTCGATTTGTGGTGAATAGTTAAGGAGCCTGTGATTAAAACTGATCGTTGACGTTTTATTCAGAGATTTCTTACGAGTGATTAACTGTAGATTGGCTGCAATCAGTCCGTGGTCTGGCAACAATTTTCCAGATCCGGTTATACGTACTAGAAAAGTGATGCACTGAGCTCGCTCACAGCCTTCAGCATTTCCGGATCATCGGTCAGGGTTTCCGAGATGGCGCTGCGGCATGCCACCTGGGGTGATATGCCGCTGGTCATAAGCTTTGCCGCATGCACCAGGAGCCGGGTGCTGGCCCCTTCCTCAAGCCCGTTGCCCTTGAGGTTGCGGGTCATGCCGGCGTATTTCACCAGCCTCGCCGCCATTTCCTGGTCCAGACCAGATTCCCTGACGATGATGCTGGTCTCGAGCTGCGCGGGCGGGTAGTTGAATTCAATCGACACGAATCGCTGGCGTGTACTTTGCTTGAGATCCTTGAGCACGCTCTGGTAGCCGGGGTTGTAGGATATTGCCAGGCAGAATTCCGCCGGTGCATTGAGCAGTTCCCCGGTCTTCTCAATGGGTAGGGCACGGCGGTCGTCGGCCAGGGGATGGATTACTACGGTGGTATCTTTACGCGCCTCCACTATTTCATCGAGGTAGCAGATTCCCCCGGCCCGCACTGCCCGGGTCAGCGGGCCGTCCGACCAGCGGGTCTCACCGCCAACGATCAGGTAGCGGCCAACCAGGTCGGCAGCAGTGAGATCGTCATGGCACGAAACTGTGATCAACGGCCGTTTCAGCCGCCACGCCATGTGTTCAATGAATCGTGTTTTGCCGCATCCCGTGGGCCCCTTCAGCAGTATCGGAATGCCGTTGTGGTAAGAAGCCTCGAATACCTCGACCTCGTTATTCTGCTGGGCATAAAAGGGCTCGTCAAATATTCGGTATTCCTGGAGTTCGAGCTGGGCGGTCATTGACTAGGGGTTGTCATTTCGAGAGTTGAATTAGAACGGGGAGTTTATCAAACTGCACGGCAACCTGTCCCCGCGCTCGTCTCCGCGGATCCCCGCTTTCGCGGGGACAGCACCAGGTTGTCATTTTCGATAGCGGTGTTGATCAGCGCCATCTGCGGGTAGATTCGCTGGGTCATGAATGTGCCGTCGGGCTGGACCAGCATCCAGTTGCGGTCGAACCGGATCCCGGTGCGAGAAAGTTCCGCGCAATCAAGGGGGATTCCCGTCAGTGATTTGACCGGATAGGTATATAATTCTGTGACTTTCATAAATGTTCAATCCAACAGGGTAGAGTATTTACCCGGTCCACGAACCAGGATCCGTGGAAATAAAAACTGTAAACATCGATTATGACCTATGACTACTAAAAAGGGCACAGTTGAGCTGTTGCCTGACCTTATCGCATTTGATACCACCAGCCGCAATTCCAACCTGGAGTTTATCGAATTTGTGTCTTCAATGCTGGAGCCGTTCGGCATCAAGCCGGAACTGACCTTCGACAGCAGCGGTAAAAAAGCCAACCTGTTCGCTACACTGGGAGAGGGCAGCCAGCCCGGGATCGTGCTCTCGGGGCACACCGATGTTGTACCCGTGGATGGCCAGGACTGGTCCAGCAATCCCTTCGAAACAGAAATCAGGGATCAGCGCATGTTTGGCAGGGGCGTGTGTGACATGAAAGGATTCATCGCCATTTGCCTGGACAAAGTTGAAGAAATTCTTGAGGCGAACCTGGAAACCCCAATTCATTTCGCCTTTTCCTATGATGAAGAGGTGGGTTGCCTGGGGGTAACCAGCCTGCTCAGGGAATTGAAGAAGAAGCCGGTGCTGCCCCGGGCCTGTATTATCGGCGAGCCTACCAGCATGGGAGTGATCCGTGCCCACAAGGGCATGCTGTTCAAGCGCTGCTGTGTACACGGCAGGTCAGCCCATTCATCCCTGGTGGACCAGGGGGTTAATGCGGTCACCGCGGCTTCGAGGATAATTTCAAGGATCGATGATATGCAGCGAAGAATCCAGGCGGACGGCCCGTTCGATCATGAATTCGATCCGCCCTATACAACCCTTCACTGCGGCGTAATTCACGGTGGCACCGCAAATAACATCATACCCAGTCAATGCCAGTTCGATTTTGAAATCCGCAACCTGCCGGACCAGCCTACCTTGTCAATATTCGAAGAAGTCGAGCAATACGCAGGCGAGGAACTGGTACCGGAAATGCAGTCAGTGGCGAGCGAAGCGGGTGTCGAATGGCAGACCCTGGCTCACTATCCGGGCATGAATACCCCGGCCGATGACCCATTGATCCCGATTATTTCGGGGCTGCTTGGGGGTTGCAGCCAATCCCGGCAAGGTCAGTTACGGAACCGAAGGAGGCTATTTTCAGCAGTCCGGGATTAATACAATTATCTGCGGACCCGGCAGTATCGAGCAGGCACACAAGCCGGATGAGTTCATCGACCTGGACCAGCTTGAGCAGGGCAGCAGGTTCGTCAGTGCGTTGATTGCGTCACTGGACTGAGCCGCACCTGAGGCTGTCACAATGATTTGCCTGGGTCTTGGTTCCAATACAGGGAGCCGCAGGGATAATCTGTGGAAGGCGTTGCAGGAACTGCAGTCACGCGGGTTCAAGGTAAGCCGGGTCTCTCCTGTGGTCGAAACCCCGGCGATGCTGCCGGACCAGGCAGACCCCGCATGGTGCCGGCCATTCCTGAACTGCGTGATACAGGGAGACTGTGACTGGTCAGCATCCCAGGGGCTGGAGATTGCCAGGCAGGTTGAATCGAACCTGGGCCGCAAACCATCGCCGCGCTGGTCTCCACGAGTCATGGATATCGATTTGCTGCTCTGGCATGGCGAGATAATCAGTGAAAGTACCGCTGCTGGTGATCTCGGCATTCCCCATTACGGCATCCTCGACCGTAATTTTGTGCTTACCCCGTTACTGCACCTGCAGCCGGACCTGGTTATTCCCGGGCAGGAGAAATCGGTGTTCGAGTTGAGCAAAATTATAAAACCGATACCGCTGTGGATGGGAATCCTGAATATCACACCGGATTCATTTTCTGACGGCGGCGCATGGAATGACCGCAAGGTGCTGGAGGCCCAGGTCGACAGCTTTATTGAAAACAACGTTCAAATCATCGATATCGGTGCCGAGTCCACACGACCCCATGCCGATCCCGTAGACCCGGAGCAGGAGTGGAAGAGGCTGCAACCTGTCGTCGAAATGATAAGGCAGAAAATAGGCGATAATCCACTGGGCCCTGCAGTTTCCATCGACAGCCGGCACTGGCAGACGTTGCAAAAATCCCTGGAAAAATCGCCGGATTCACGCCTCGACTACATCAATGATGTAACCGGGCTTCATGATCCGAATATCATGGCTCTCGCCAGGGATAGCGGCTGCCAGGTGATTGCCATGCACAGCATGACCATCCCGGTCGACCCGAAACAGTTGCTGCCAACGGACAGGAGTGCCCTTGACCAGCTTGCGCAATGGGCAGGGCAGAAAATCGAAACCTGGCTCAGTGCCGGCCTGGACCTCAACAGGATCATCATTGATCCCGGCATCGGATTCGGCAAGAACCGGTTGCAGGCCCTGGAGTTACTGAGAAACATTGTCCCGTTACGTGAATCCGGATTACGGCTCCTGGTCGGACATTCCCGCAAGTCCTTCATGAACAGCTTCTCCGGCATGACGTTTTCCGGGCGTGACCCGGAGACGCTGGGCATATCCCTCGCCCTGTGTGAGCAGGGCGTGGATATCATCCGGGTTCATGATCCGGTAAACCACATCCGGGCGTACCGGGCCTGGGCGCACGTATAATAGTAAACATCCCCGCCCCCCGTTCAAGCCGGGGGCAAGGTCGCGGGAACCTTTTTAGACTCTACGGGCCTCATTACGAGATTCCCGCTTTCGCGGGAAAGTGGGGTGGGAGAGCACATCCCCGATTTTACGGAGAATCAGTGAAAAACGACTTCTGCTGACAGGGTAAATGTCGGAATAATGGCGTCGAAGGTGTCGCCGTTCGCATCGCGCATCTGGTAACTGCCCATCATCGATCCGACTGGAGTCTGGAGGATGGCGCCGCTGGTGTACTGGTAGCTGTCCCCGGGACGCAGGTGAGGGTGTTCGCCCACTACTCCCGGGCCCCGAACTTCTTCAACTTTCCCTTCCGAATCGGTAATGATCCAGTGCCGGGTCAGCAGCTGGGCGGCAATACTGCCGGTATTTTCCATGTGAACCGTATAGGCAAACACATACTGGTTGCTTTCCGGGACGGATTGTTCCTCCAGGTACTGCGGAGTGACGGTGATGGCAATCTGTTGTTCTGCACGGGTCATGGCTCAATTAGAAACCATAGTTACGGGTGTTGCAAGCCTGTCCCCGCGAAAGCGGGGACCTTTAAATGACGCCCGTAGTATTCAAAAAGATCCCCGCTTTCGCGGGGACAGGCCCTTGAGAAAGATTGCTCGAAGTGATATCGTTTATCGTTTATGGTCTTTGTTGCGGATATTTGGCCGCAGGCTGGACCAAATAATAAATTACACCAATAACGGGAGAACTAGAATGCTTCGATCACTTTATATTGACCCAGATAAATGTACCGGCTGCCTGCAATGCGAGATGGCCTGTTCCTTCGAAAACGAAGGAGTTTTTAACCCGGCAAAGTCGAGGATAAAGGTTTTCACATTTCATGAAGAGGGGCGTTTCGTTCCCTACACCTGCACCCAGTGCGCTGAAGCCTGGTGCATGCATGCCTGCCCGGTAGAAGCGATCACCATGGATGCGGAAACCGGCGCTATGATAGTCAGCGATTCGGTCTGTGTGGGTTGCAAAGTGTGCACCATCGCCTGTCCATTTGGTACAGTGAACTACAACCAGGATACCGGAAAGGTTGTGAAGTGCGACCTGTGCGGTGGCGATCCACAATGCGCCATTGCATGTCCCACAGAAGCCATCACTTATGTTGATGCCGATGCAACCGGGCTTGATAAAATGCGCGCCTGGGCTTCTAAAACCGACAACGCCGCTTCGGCATAGGAGGATAGAATTATGAGCTGGACACAAAAAATACTGAGAGTAAACCTCACCGAAGGTACAGTAGTTTCTGAACCCCTGAATATGGAATGGGCAGCAGAGTATATCGGCCAGAGGGGCCTTGCGACTCGTTACATATTCGAGGAAACCGACCCGAAATGTGATGCGCTTGGACCCGATAACAAACTTATTTTTGCGACGGGGCCCCTTACCGGGACCATGGCGTCAACTGGCGGTCGTTATTCGGTAATTACGAAAAGCCCTTTAACCGGTGCCATTGCCTGTTCCAATTCAGGCGGCTTCATCGGCGCAGAACTCAAGTCTGCGGGCTGGGATATGATAATTTGTGAAGGCAAGTCACCGTCCCCGGTCATGCTGAACATCGTTAACGAAAAAGCAGAGCTGTTGCCAGCGGATGATCTGTGGGGCAAGTCAGTATGGGAGACAGACAAACTGATTCATGAAAGAACCCAGGATCCGCAGACACGGGTTGCTGCAGTTGGCCGGTCCGCAGAGGCGGGTTGCCTGTATGCGGCAATTGTCAATGATCTGCACCGGGCTGCCGGACGCTCAGGCGTCGGTACAGTCATGGCGTCAAAAAACCTAAAGGCGATCGCGGTGCGGGGAACCCGGGGTGTGGGAAATATCAAGGATCCGAAGCGTTTCATTGCCAGCACAATGGAACAAAGAAAAGTTCTGGCTGACGGCGCAGTTACCGGACAGGGTTTGCCGGCCCTGGGAACCCAGGTATTGATGAATGTCATCAATGAAGTCGGCGCACTGCCAACCAGGAACATGCAGGACGTCCAGTTCGAGGACGCCAGCAAAATTTCCGGTGAAGCCATGCTGGAGCCCCGGGAAAGTGATGGCAAACCCAACCTGACTACGAACGCCGCCTGTTTTGGCTGCACCATTGCCTGCGGTCGAATTTCGACCATAGACAGAACCCACTTTTCGGTAGAAAACAAGCCGGAATACTGGGGCAACTCTGGCGGTCTGGAATATGAAGCAGCCTGGGCCCTGGGTGCGGATACCGGTGTAGGCGACCTGGATGCCATCACCTATGTCAATTTTATCTGTAACGAAGATGGAATGGATCCGATTTCCTTTGGTGCAACTGTCGCTGCGGCTATGGAAATGTTTGAACTTGGCGCCATTACCACGAAAGATACCGGTGGTATTGAACTGAAATTCGGCTCTGCCGAAGCGTTGACCTGGGCTGTGGATGTTGTGGCTACCGGTGAAGGGTTTGGTGCGGATCTCGGCATGGGCTCGAAACGTTTGTGCGAAAAATATGGCCACCCTGAATTGTCAATGACGGTAAAAGGCCAGGAATTTCCGGCTTACGACCCACGCGGTATACAGGGTATGGGCCTCACTTATGCGACTTCAAATCGAGGGGCATGCCACCTTAGAAGTTATACCGTGGCGTCCGAAATTTTGGGTATTCCCGTGAAAACCGATCCCCTTGTCACTGAAGGCAAGGCAGGTCTGGTCAAGGCCTTCCAGGATGCCACCGCAGCGGTGGATTCCATGGGGCTTTGCATCTTTACGACTTTTGCCTGGACCCTGGATAACATGGCCCCGCAGATCGATGCAGCCTGCGAAGGCGAATGGACAGTGGAGCGACTTACTGAAGCGGGCGAACGAATCTGGAACCTCGAGCGTGAGTACAATATGCGTGCCGGGCTAACCGGTGCCGACGACAAGCTGCCGGATCGACTGATGAAAGATGCAGCGAAAACCGGGCCTGCAGAAGGCAAGGTTAGCGGTCTGGATGAAATGCTTCCGGAATACTACGAGCTGCGTGGCTGGACCAAAGATGGCCAGTTAACCAAAGACACGCTCGAAAAGTTCTCGATTCCCGCATGAAACATGTCATCGTAGGCGCCGGCCCTGCCGGCGTCGTCGCTGCTGAGACGCTGTGCAAGCTGGAACCGGCTGCTGACGTTGTTATTGTGGGCGACGAGCCCGAGGCGCCCTATTCAAGGATGGCGATTCCCTACCTGTTGATGGACAACATTGACGAAAAGGGAACTTACCTGAGAAAAGGTGAAGGCCATTACGGTGACTCCGGTATTGAGGTTGTCGTGGATACCGTGCAGTCCGTTGATCCCGACGCCCGCAAACTGGCACTGACCAGCGGCGGGTCCATGGACTATGACCGACTCCTGATCGCTACCGGTTCAGTACCGATCCTGCCCCCACTCCCCGGCATTGACCATGAAAAAGTGGTTAATTGCTGGACCCTGGAAGATTCTCGCAAGATCACCAGTGGTCTCAAACCGGGCGCCTCGGTGGTGCTGATTGGTGCTGGATTTATCGGCTGTATCATTCTCGAAGCACTGGTCTCATCGGGCGCGAAGCTCACCGTTGTTGAAATGGGTAATCGCATGGTGCCCAGGATGCTTGATGAAACCTGCGGTACCATGCTGGAAAGGTGGTGCAAGGAAAAAGGCGTTAATGTCATGACCAGTTCCCAGGTTGAGGCAATCGAAACCGCGGGTGACAATGTCAGTGTGAAAATCAGCGGTGGGCGCGAAGTTGAAGCCGAACTGGTGATTTCTGCAGCCGGGGTCCGGGCTAATGCCGGGTTTCTGGAAGGATCCGGCGTTGAATTGTCGGATGGTGCGGTGGTAATCAATGAAAACATGTGTTCATCTGTTGCTGGGATCTATGCCGCCGGCGACGTCGCCTGTGGCCGCGATTTTTCAACTGGCGAGTACTCCGTCCAGGCTATTCAACCCACTGCTGTAGATCATGGGCGTATTGCTGCCCACAATATGGTCGAGCATGGGTCTGTAAAGCACCAGGGCAGTGTGCTGATGAACGTGCTCGATACCATCGGCCTGATTTCGGCGTCTTACGGGCAATGGGAAGGTGTTGAGGGTGGTGATACGGCAACCCTGGTGGATGAAGATAATTATCGCTATATCCAGTTGCAATTTGATGGCGACCGGCTGGTAGGAGCCAATGCATTGGGCATGACTCAGCATATCGGCGTACTTCGCGGCCTGGTCCAGGGCAGGTTTCCTCTCGGCAAATGGAAAGACCGGTTGATGGATAACCCGCTGCTGATGATGGAAGCCTATCTCGCCGTAACCCAGGGGTAGCTCCAGGTGTATCAACAGGGGTAACTCCCGGGACCACGATTCCGGTCAGCCCGAATTTATAGTTGTACGCCATTTCAGTACACTAAAGGAGATTTCTGATTTACGCTATCGGGGCTGGAGAATTTACATTTCCTGATCTCGACCGGTTCCGTATTTTCATCATACGGTTGTATTATGCAGATTGAATTTAAGCTATTCGCCAGCCTGATGGAGTACCTGCCTGAAGGTGCAGGGAAACATGCGGTTTCCCTGGAAGTGGCGGAATCCACCACACCGCATCAGTTAATCGATCGCTATCATGTACCGCGAAAAGACGCCCACCTGGTCCTTGTTAATGGCGTTTTTATGGACCAGTTGGCACGTGATTTACCCCTGCACGCTGGCGACACCCTGGCAATCTGGCCTCCCGTAGCCGGCGGATGAGTGATCCTGATTCACCGGACTACCGGGCAGAAATGGGCTATAGCCACCGCGAGCTGCTGAACGCACTGCCGTCTGCAGTAGCGCCATTCTCCCTGCTCAAACAGGATTCACGGCTGTACCTGATCAGCTATGAGGATCGTATTGCCCGCCTTAGTTTAAGCCGGGAAAGAATCAGGAAAATAGCCTCTTTCGCCCTTCCAGTGACCGATATTGTTATAGAATTTGAAAACTTTGACAAACAACAACATACTGATTTTATTGAAAAATTAGAGAAATACTTTACACAAGGGGGGCGGTTAGCCAATGAAGGTCACAGTCAAGTTTCTTTCTCCAGCCTGATGGAATATCTTCCGGCCAGTGTTGAAGGCAATTCTGTTGAACTCGATGAACCTGTCGCTGTTACGCCGAACCAGATCATGCAACAATTCAGAGTTCCGGATGCCGAAGTACGCACCATGATGCGCAACGGGATTTTCCTGCCGGAAGAGCAACGAAACCAGCCTCTCGAGGAGGGTGATACACTGACTGTCTGGCCTGCTATCCAGGGCGGATAGATCTTGTCAGTTTCGGTTCATGGAAACAAATCCTCAGTAGCGCCCCGTGATTTTCGCCGCTAACAGGCGTAAGATCATGTTGGTCAAACTGACTGGCACCAATTAAAATACGATATATGCTTACAGATTCTCTTAACAGACCGCTTCATGATCTGCGAATTTCGGTTACCGATCGGTGTAATTTCCGTTGTGGATACTGCATGCCCAAAGACGTATTCGGCAAGGGGTATCCATTCCTGCGACCCAGTTCGCTTTTGTCTTATCCGCAGATTGAAACACTGGTCAGGGTTTTTACCCGACTCGGTGTCCGCAAGATCAGGTTGACTGGTGGCGAACCGTTATTGCGAAAAGACCTCGAACTGCTGGTGGAAAAAATCGTATCAATCGAGGGCATTGAAGATATTGCCCTGACCACCAATGCGTCGCTTTTATCCGCAGATCGGGCACGCTCCCTGTGCAGTGCCGGAGTGAACAGGCTTAACATCAGCCTTGATGCGCTGACTCCGGAAATCTACAACCAGATAAACCAGATACCTGTTCCACTGACTGATATCCTCGAAGGGATAGACAATGCCCTGGAGTGTAACTACCAGTCAGTCAAGATTAACATGGTGGTCCAGAAAGGAATCAATGAATCGGATATCCTGCCAATGGTTGAACATTTTCGAGGTAGCGGAGCTATCCTCCGGTTTATAGAGTTTATGGATGTCGGAAATTATAACCAGTGGACTATGGATAAGGTATTTACATCCCATGAAATCGCCGAGTTGATTCATTCTGTATACCCCATCGAACCGGTTGACGCGAACTATACGGGCGAGGTGGCGAGGCGCTGGCAATACGTTGATGGACAGGGTGAGATTGGTATAATTTCATCCATCACCCAACCATTTTGCGAATCCTGTTCCAGGGCACGGCTGTCAGCGATAGGTGAAATTTTTACCTGTCTTTTTGCGACCAGTGGTTTTGACTTGCGAAATCTGCTGGAAAATAACGCTACCGAGGATGAAATTCTAACCTGCCTGGAAAATATTTGGCGTAGCAGGAAAGATAAGTACTCCATGCAGCGTATGTCTGATACGGGTACTGGTCCCGTGCGAGAAACCGGCCACAAGGTTGAAATGTCCTATATTGGCGGATAGCCCGCAGCCCCTCACAAATCCCCCAACGTCAATATTGCCAATACTACAGGTAGCAGTATTTGGTAACTTATCGGCAATCCCCCGCCCGGGCGCAGGAATGTCAGTGTCGACCAGTGTAGAGTGGGAACAGGGGAGGGGATGCAGTACCACAGGGGCTGGCAGGCCCCTGTGGTACTGGTTACGACCTTAAAACAGGAATTAAAACGGCAGCTTGATTTTTAATCCAGCCCGTTTCTTCACCCTATTTTTTTTTCGACCATGCTTTTTAGCTGGTTTCTTTTTAGCGGGCTTCTTCTTCGCTGGTTTTTTCTTCGCTGGTTTCTTTTTAGCGGGCTTCTTCTTCGCCGGTTTCTTCTTCGCTGGTTTCTTTTTAGCGGGCTTCTTTTTAGCGGGCTTCTTCTTAGCGGGTTTCTTCTTAGCGGGTTTCTTCTTAGCTGGTTTCTTTGCTACGGATTTCTTTGCAGCTTTTTTCTTAGCGGGTTTCTTTTTTGCCATCAGTTTTGCCTCTCGGTCGTAAAAAGGAAATGTGTTATCGAAGGTGCTGGTGATTTATTTATATTAGACTGTAAAAATTGTTTCTGGTACAGCTATGATGTTGCTTGCCGGAACTATCAAAATCAAGGTATCAATTAGTTGCGTGATTGAACCGTAAGATATCTTTCTTTTAATGTCAATTATTTTGACGTCTGATTTATTTTCCGGAGATCAGGCGATCGGCGTACATTATCCAGATCAATTATGTAGTTATCCTGATTTGTTCGTGACGAATCACATATGCCAGTTGTTACAAAGTCAAGAGTGGGAGGTTTTGTACAGCACAACACCGCAAAAATTTCATCGCCGGGTGCTTGCCTGGAAATTCAAACCACACCCGGTTCCGGTACCAGAAACGAGTGTGAAACAGTAAAGTTGTGGGTTAAACTTGCCTGCTTGAGCGACAAAACAAAATGCGCTAACCTGGGAAACACATTGACTAAAAGACAAAGCCAGTACAACAAGGAAGAGCTGCTAGATTGCGGCCATGGCAAAATGTTTGGAGCGGGAAATGCCCAGCTTCCCTTGCCAAACATGCTGATGTTTGACCGCATAATACACATTGACGATGACGGTGGAGAGTTCGGCAAGGGGCATGTGATTGCAGAACTGGATATCGAACCGGGTCTGTGGTTTTTTGACTGCCATTTTGAGGGAGACCCGGTAATGCCGGGCTGCCTTGGTCTCGATGCGCTGTGGCAGCTGGTAGGTTTTTCCCTTGGCTGGAGAGGAGGCGAAGGCCATGGGCGTGCCCTGGGTGCGGGCGAGGTAAAGTTCACCGGGCAGATTACTCCTAGTTGCGAGAGGGTCACCTATCAAATTGATTTCAAGCGGGTCATCATCAGAAAGCTGGTGATAGGAATTGCGGATGGAACTGTAGCCGTGGATGGCCGCACCGTATACCGCTGCAATGACCTCAGGGTGGGGCTGTTCAAAAATACTGACTCCTTCTGAATTTACGCTGCAGTGCCATACAGCAGTCATGAGCAGTAGTCATGGCCAGTAGTTATGGCCAGTAGTTATGAATTGGGCGATACCGTAGCCGGGCATTCGTTATAATCAGTAAACTTGACTGCGATTCCCGAATTGCCTGATGAAACCAGTGCCAGATTCTAGTAAACTGTTCCTTTTGTGTTTGAGAAATTTTCATCAATCTCCATATACCTGTACAGGCCAGTGCCTTATGGCACCAGGCTTGATTTTTCAAAGTAATTTTCGATTTACATCACCTGGATAATTTCAACTTATGAAAAGAGTCGTTATAACGGGATATGGCATTGTCTCCAGCCTGGGTAACAACCGGGAAGAAGTCAGGACTGCCCTTAAAACCGGACAGTCAGGCATCGTAAAGGCTGACGACTATGTTGAACTGGGTATGCGCAGCCAGGTACATGGGGCGATAAATATCGATGCCAAGTCGATGATCGACCGGAAACTGTATCGATTTATGGGAGATGCGGCAGCATATAGCTATATTGCAATGCAGGAAGCCATCGAGCATGCAAATCTTGCTGAAGAATCAATAAGCAGCGAAAGAACCGGATTATTGCTGGGCACAGGCGGCGGCTCCCCGGAGAACATCGTAAAAGCGGCGGACGCTCTTCGTGAGCGGGGGGTTCGACGGGTCGGTCCTTACATGGTCACAAAAACCATGGCCAGCACCATTCCGGCCTGTGTCGGTACGGCATATAAAATCAAGGGAGTTTCCTATTCAATAAGTTCAGCATGCTCTACAAGTGCGCACTGCATAGGCCACGGAGCAGAATTGATCCAGATGGGAAAACAGGATGTCGTGTTCGCCGGGGGCGGCGAAGAGCTGCACTGGTCGCTGTCTGTTCTGTTTGACGGTATGGGTGCCCTTTCATCGAACTACAACGATACACCGGAGCGGGCGTCACGCCCCTATGACCGGGACCGGGATGGATTTGTCATTTCCGGCGGTGCGGGTGTGGTTGTCCTCGAGGATCTGGACCACGCGCAGAAGCGCGGCGCCAATATTGTGGCCGAGCTTGTCGGTTACGGCGCTACCTCCGACGGCTACGACATGGTACAGCCATCAGGAGAGGGGGCCGCACGCTGCATGCGCCAGGCCATGCAGGCCCTCGACCGCCCGGTTCAATACATCAACGTCCACGGTACCAGCACCCCGGTGGGTGATGTCAAGGAACTGGAGGCAATTCGCTCGGTATTTGATGAAAACTGTCCACCGCTCAGCGCCACCAAGTCCCTCAGCGGTCATGCCCTCGGGGCGGCGGGTGTGAACGAATCGATTTATACCATGCTGATGATGGAGTCCGGATTTATTGCCGGATCTGCCAACATCGACAACCTCGATGAAAATGCCGAAGGGTTTCCTATTGTAATTGAAACAACAGACACTCCGGATCTTGAAATTGCCATGAGTAACAGTTTCGGATTTGGCGGCACTAACTGTTCTTTGGTATTTGAGCGCTGGCCAGGGTAAATTCCTGGGTGGTTTCGGGGTAAAATTTTCTGCCAGGCATCCGACCTTGCCCGGGTTACCGGTATAGAAAACCTGCTGCAGTGTGTTCCTGTATGCCCTGGCCGAGCCTGACTTCACTCTTTCACTTATGACTGACAGAACCCGAATCCTGGTTATCGCCTGGTTGTGCGTATGTAGTTGTATGGTGTTTGGCATGGTACTGCTCGGAGGCGCCGTTCGCCTTACCGGGAGTGGCCTGTCCATGGTGGTCTGGCAGCCGCTCATTGGCATTATTCCTCCATTCGGACAAGCGCAGTGGCTGGCTGTGTTCGAACAGTACAAACAGTTTCCCGAATTCCAGCAGGTTAACGCGTCGATGGAACTCGCTGATTTCCGCTTTATTTACCTCATGGAGTATGCACACCGCATACTTGGACGGCTCATCGGATTGGTATTCCTCCTGCCGTTCCTGTGGTTCCTGTGGGGCCGGAGAATTCAACCGGCGCTCGTGACCAGGCTATGGCTGCTGTTCGGGCTTGGCGCGATACAGGGCGGTATTGGCTGGTACATGGTCAAAAGCGGCCTGGTAGACAATCCTGCGGTTAGCCAGTACAGGCTGACCCTGCACCTGGTGACAGCGGTCCTGATATATGCTTACATGGTCAGGGTCGTGGTTGGCCTTGTGAAATCCGGCAGCAGCAGGGTCGATACCGATATACCCCGTGGAGTCGGGATTTTTGTGTTGACGACTATATTGTTAATGATATGCAGTGGCGGGTTTGTGGCTGGAACCCATGCCGGATTTATTTACAATACCTTCCCCACCATGGGTGGAGACTGGATTCCGGACCAGGTATTTGCCCTCAATCCGTGGTGGAAAAACCTGTTCGAAAATCCCGTGGCCATTCAATTTGTCCACCGGATCCTGGCGCTGATTGTTACAGCACTGGTGCTGGGGTATTCATTTTACCTTTTCAGGAACAGCGATCGCGGATCAAGGGCAATTGCCCTGACCATGGCTACGGCTGTGATTTTACAGGTCAGTCTTGGCATCACGACCTTGCTTTTGGAGGTCCCTGTGGGCTTGGGTGTTGCTCACCAGGGTGGGGCGCTGCTGTTGCTCACGGTTGTTACAGTGGCAGTTTGCAGAAGTTTTCCGAAACTTCACACCCCAGGGGCTGCCGCATAACGGGCAGGAGTTGTCGACAATTTGCCTGAAATCAGCTATCTTTCCCCTATGATAGGCAAAAAATTGATGATCCTGGGGGGATTGTTAGCATTATCAACTTTCTTCGCCCTGACTTTTACCCTGGCTGGCTCGCTGGTCATGTCCCCAGTTTCTGTGGCGATCGCCAGTGAAACCGGCAATTTTGCCGCCATGGAAGACGAGCGTGGATTTCCAGTAAGGGGAATGTCATCCAGCGCGGTCATTGAACAGTACGGTGAACCGGGCAGTCGAACTACTGCGGTAGGCGACCCGCCAATTTCCATGTGGCAATACGAGGCTTTCAATGTTTACTTTGAATACAAACTGGTCATTACCACTGTGGCAACAGAGGACCTGCTTCCGGAAAAGTTGAAGGAAATTCAGTAGCAATTAGCTGCTCTGCCCTGTAATTTCTCCCACTCAGGCCCTATAATCGCCGCTCTCGTGCGTCGGCGGGAACTTCCGGTTGCCACCAGATGACTAAATACCGTGCGCGCCCTGCGCCCCTGAAAGGCCCGGGCCGGCTTCTCATTGCAATGACAAAAAACCTCCATTCCCTCCTATCATGCTGCCGGCCAGCCCTGTTTGCCGTAATGGTCCTGTTTGCCGGCCAGGGCATTTCGCAGACCCTGGAGGCATGGAACATCGAAAGCCTGATGAGCGAGCTTTCCCAGGTAAAGCATGCAAAACTGGATTTCAAGGAAACCAAGAAATCCATATTCCTGATTATTGATACTACACTCGAAGGCAATATGGAGTATCGCGCACCTGATTACATTGAAAAGAACACGTTGTCGCCTTTTCTCGAGAAAGTGATCATTGATGGTGACACAATGATCATAGAGGCTATCCCCAGCACCGGGAAACAGGATGACCTAGTGCTTGTTAAGACATACTCGGTAGAATCCCACCCGGTGCTCAAGGCGGCCGTGGAAAGCATCAGGGCGATGCTGGCCGGCAACTATACGGCCCTGACAGAAAACTACGAAATTGCACTGGCAGGACCCCGTACAACCTGGCAGCTCAGCCTCACGCCGAGGTCTGACGAAATCCTTGAATACATTGACAAGATTAATCTTTCCGGAGAAGGTACCCGAATAAGGAAAATTGTTACAATTCAGGCAGACGGCGACGAGTCGGTCCTGGAACTTACATACAAACTGTTGCAATAGTTACTAGCCCAAGTTGTGAAATCGGCACATATCAAAGCGGTCGCGCTTGTCTGTTTCCTGCTGGCCGCGTTCGTTGTCATATTCACCCGCTTTAATGTTTCCACCGATCTCGGCTTGTTCCTGCCCGAGCCTGAAACCCGGTTCGACCGGTTGCTTCGCCACCAGCTGGACAACGGCGCATCGACAAATATCATCCTGGTCGCATTTTCCGGTCTGCCCCAGAAGCAGCTGGCCGATTTCAATCACCGCTTTACAGAAAAACTGAACAGCTCTGAAACCTTCAGCAGGGTAACCAACAACGCCTCGAGCATGGGCGACGAGCTGCTCGAATTTCTTCAAAACAACCGTTACCTGCTGACCCATAGCGACCTCTCCCGCAAGTTTTCAGTTGACGGCTTTGCGCAGTCCCTGTCTGATCGGCTTGAAGGGCTGGCGTCCTCTGCCGCACCCATCGAGAAAAAATTCCTGCGCAGGGATCCCACCGGCGAGGTGCTGGGATTGCTCGAAGAGTGGCAGGGAAAGATTAGCCGGCATAAAACACCAAATGAGCGTCACGGCGTATGGTTTTCAGGAGACCGGTCGCGAACACTGGTGCTGGCGGAAATTGCAGCAGATATCTCTGACATGGCCAACCAGACCGCAGCGGTTATAGAGATGCGAGCCACCTACGAGCAGATGAAAATTCCTGGAATTGAAGTGGTAATGACCGGCCCGGCAGTGTTTGCGGTGGAATCCGGGGAAGATATACGTGACGACGTCAGCCACCTGACATTAATTGCAGTCTCTATAGTGGTACTGTTCCTCATGGCCGTGTACCGGTCAGTTCGTATGATGCTGCTGGTGCTTAGCCCGCTTGTTATGGGGGTGGTGGCAGCCACTGCCGTGATCGTTGCCGTCTATAACCAGATTCACGGCATCACCCTGGCCTTCGGCATCACCCTGGCCGGGGTTGCGGTGGACTACCCAATCCACCTGATATCGGCATTGGGGAAAACCGTTGATGAGAACAATGAGCGCATACGCAAGGTCTGGCGCACCCTCAGGCTCGGCGTATTCTCCACTGTGGTGGCCTACGCCGCCTTCCTGGTATCCGGCTTCGGCGGGCTGCAGCAGCTTGGCCTGTTTACTATTATAGGGCTGGTAACTGCGGCGCTGTTTTCAAGATGGGTGTTGCCCTACCTTGCGGTCACCGGCAAGGAAACCATGCCAGGATTGCCGGGTATGCACAATTTCCTGAAACGACTGGGCATGGGCGCGGTAAAGCTGCGTTTCTCGGTGGTTGCCGTCCCCTCCCTAACGCACATGGCGTTAACCGTTTCGAACCAGCCGGTGCTGCACCTCAATGTCGATTCTCTCAGTCCAATCACGGACGACCGGCGCGCCCAGGGCAAGATGCTTCGCGATGATCTCGGTTTCTGGTACGGCGGCAGCATGATGCTGGTTACCGGGCAGGACAAGGAGCAGGTTCTGCAGAATTCGGAGCAGGCCCAGGGTTACCTTGAGGGCCTGGTGGCAGACGGAACTATTGATGGATTCGACATGGCCGCACATTTCCTGCCCAGCATTGCCCGACAGAAGCCCAACCTGGCGGCTCTGCAAAACCGCGAGGAAATCAGGCGTAATCTCGAACAGGCGCTAGTGGGCACACCATTCAGGGCCAACGTGTTTGATCCGTTTCTCGATGAGCTGGAGTCTGCCGGCGGGTTGGTGCCCGTGGACCCCACGATGATAGAGAAAACGGCCATTGGCAAGAAACTGGAACCGCTGCTGTTTGATTTCGAGGAGGAAGCTGGAGGTGTGATCCTGCTGCACGGAGTCAGGGACAGCAGCACCATGTACCAGTTTGCAGAAACCCACGATTACCTGTACTACATGCACCTGAAAACCGCTTCGACCGACCTGGTTGCCCGCAGCATCGACCGCGTTTCGGTGTCGATGATTGGCTGTATTGCCATAATCTACCTCTCACTGGCGCTGGCTTTCAAATCCATCGCGCGGCCGTTCAAGGTCATGATCCCCACCTTTGCCGCGGCGCTGGGAGCGGCCGCCCTGCTGGTGTTTTCGGGCAATCCATTGAGTATTTTTCACCTCATATCACTGCTCCTGGTGGTTGGGCTGGGGCTGGATTACGCGTTGTTTTTCAACCGCTTACCGGGCAACAGCGAGGAATGGGACAGCACATTCAAATCATTGTGGGTGTGCGGGATCACCACTATCCTGGTGTTCGGCATCCTCACCTTTTCCAGCACGCGTCCCCTCAAGGCTATCGGTGTGACCGTGGGCCTGGGGGCATTCCTGAGTATGGTGTTCTCGGCGATGTGGGCGGCAACACCGCACAGGCCAGGCCGGGACCTGGCAGGCTGAGAAAGCAAAATGACCCGAATTGCAATTGGCGGCTGGCAGCATGAAACCAATACCTTCGCCACAATACGCGCGGATTACCCCGCCTTTGCCTCGGCGGATGAATGGCCGGGCTTGCAGACCGGCGCACAAATGATTGACAGCGTCCGGGATGTGCACCTGCCCATCGCCGGTGCGATCCAGGCGCTGGAGGAAAATGGCTGTGACATCGTGCCGCTGCTGTGGTGCGCCGCCACGCCCTGTTCCTATGTCACCGAACAGGCTTTTGAACAGATATCAGCGGAATTTCTCGACCAGCTCGAATCTGCCCTGCCGGTTGATGCGATTTACCTGGACCTGCATGGGGCCATGGTCTGTGAACATCATGAGGATGGAGAGGGTGAGTTGCTGGCACGGATCAGGGGCATTGTCGGCGATAGCCTGCCGATATTCGCCAGCCTGGACCTGCATGCCAATGTCACCGCGAAAATGGTTGAGCATGCCACTGTGCTGGACATCTATCGCACCTACCCCCACGTGGACATGGCCGAGACCGGTTACCGCGTTACCCGGTTCCTGTGCCAACACCTGGAGCAGCCCCGGCAAATCTGCAAGGGATTCCGGCAGGTTGATTTCCTCATACCGCTGAATACCGGATGCACCCTGATTGAACCATGCAAGACCCTTTACCGTGAGCTGCCGGATCTTTTGACAGACCAGGTCCCTTCTGTTTCGTTCGCCTGTGGATTTCACCTGTCGGATATTCATGATGTCGGTCCGTCGGTGGTGGCCTATGGCTACGACCAGGCCGATGTGGACAATGCAGTTTCGACTCTTGCCGGCAATATCAGCGCACGGCAACCTGATTTCCACGAGAAAATCTGGCCCGTTGACCAGGGCATCGCAGAAGCAAAATCCATCATTTCAAAATCCGGGGGCACGGTTGTTATCGCCGATACCCAGGATAATCCCGGCGGCGGCGGTGCCGGGGACACCATAGGGGTACTGAGGGCGATGGTGGAGCAGGGGCTGGAAAATGCCTTGATCGGGGTCATCAACGACGAAGTGGTTGCTGACATGGCCCACCAGGCGGGGATCGGCGCAGCGCTGGAGCTTGAAATAGGCGGCCGGGCCGGGATCGCGGGCCAGGATACCTTTTCATGCCGGGCGACCGTAGTGAACCTTTCCGATGGCCGGTTTACCGCCACCGGGCCGATGTACAGGGGGGCGCATATGGAAATTAGCGCCACCGCATTGCTGAAAATTGAGGAAATTCTGGTTGTGGTCTGCGGCAAGGCGGTACAGACCGCGGACCAGGAATTTTTCCGGCACCTCGGCATCGAGCCGGGCGACATGGACTATGTTGCGGTCAAGAGTTCAGTCCACTTTCGCAACGACTTTGAGCAGCTCGCCAGCAAAATCCTGGTTGTGTCGGCCCCGGGGGAGGTTTACGCCGACCCGGCAGCGCTGGAATATCATAAAATCCGCCCGGATATCGAGATTACCGCGATGGCTTGATTCTGGCCGGTAATCAGGTTACACAACTGTTATTACCGCACAGTTATTACCGCACTGTTTTGACACGCATCCAGGAAACGCCATGATCAAGCCTGACAGCCAGCACAACATCCTCATCGTAATGGCGGACCAGCTGAGCGCAAAGGCGCTGGGTTGTTACGGCAATAACGAGGTCATCAGCCCCAACATCGATCACCTCGCCAGCCAGGGCGTTCTGTTCGAGTCCGCCTATAGCAGCAGCCCGCTGTGCACCCCGGCCCGCTATGCCTTCATGACCGGCCAGAACATTTCCCGCTGCGGCGGCTATGACAATGCCGCCTATATGCCGGCGACCATGCCCACCTTTGCCCATTACCTGCGGCTCATGGGCTACCGCACCTGCCTGTCAGGGAAAATGCATTTTGTCGGCCCTGACCAGCTGCATGGTTTCGAGGAACGGCTGACCACGGATATCTATCCCGCCGATTTCGGCTGGGTGCCGGACTGGACCAACCCGGAGCAGCGCATCCACCTGTGGTATCACAACACGTCCAGTGTGACCCAGGCCGGGGTGGCAGCGATCACCAACCAGCTCGCCTACGATGACGAGGTGGGCAGCCAGGCCATGCGCGCCATCTATGACCACGCGAGAAGCGAAGACGAGCGGCCGCTGTGCCTGGTGGCCAGCTTCATCCATCCCCACGACCCTATGCCACCGGCAGAAGTACTGGGACTCTGTACGAGGATGTGGATATCTCGTTACCCGCGGTGCCGCGGCCTGACAACCAGCCCGATCCCCACAACAAGCGCCTCGAAGGCGTCATAGACCTGGATTCGGTGGAGATTTCTGATGATGATATCCGCACTGCCCGGCGTGCCTACTATGGCAATGTTTCCTATGTAGACGAATGGCTGGGCCGGCTCCAGGACACCCTGGCCGAATGCGGCATGGACGACAATACCACAGTCATTTTCACCTCGGACCATGGCGACATGCTGGGGGAGTATGGGCTGTGGTACAAGATGTCATTCCGGGAATGGTCATGCCGCATACCCACTATCATCCACGACCCGCCCCGGCTCAGGCCGAGGCGGGTAAGCCAGCCGGTTGCACATGTTGATATTCTGCCGACCCTGGTGGATATCGCGGCTGACTCTACCGGCGCGGCCGCGCCCGACCCTATCGATCCCCTGGACGGAAGGAGCCTGTGGCCGCTTTGCCTGGGTGTGGATAGCGGTGACCCGGATCGGGCGTGAGCGAATACCTGGCCGAGGGCACCGGCGCACCCATGCTGATGATCCGCAGGGGCAAGTACAAGTTCATGACCTGCCCGGCGACCCGACCAGCTGTTCGACCTCAAGGCTGACCCGGACGAACTATCCAACCTGGCAGGCGAGGCATCCCATAAGGAGCGAATCAATGAATTCAGGGCCGAGACCCAGGGCCACTGGGATGTGGATGAACTGCAGCAGAAGGTCATCGCAGACCAGGACCGCAGGCGCCGGGTCCACGAGGCCCTGCGCATCGGCAAAGTCCAAAGCTGGGACTACAATCCGGCCCGGGACCCAGGCCAGGAATACACCCGCAGCCACATGGATTTGACGAAATTTGATGTCACCTCAAGATTTCCCAGGCCGAAGCCGTTTCCGCCCAAATAAGAACCCGAATGTTCTGGCATAATTGCTGAAGGACATTAAATACGAGACAAGCAGCTCACTTGGCCGAAAAAAAGAAAAACTGCGTCATCAT
>PVMK01124893.1_pt1 | contig 33572 bp, 36 predicted proteins | sample 1853481 | NCBI WGS metagenome assembly PVMK01 (sample SAMN08533507, study PRJNA380276) | Marine sediment metagenome, whole genome shotgun sequencing project.
GCGCTATTTAAACTATATTATGGCCCGTTCGTCTAGTGGTTAGGACTCCAGGTTTTCATCCTGGCAACAGGGGTTCGATTCCCCTACGGGCTACGTAAAAAAAGCCATCTGTAAAGATGGCATTTTGTTTTAATTTCAGAAACGAAAATGACAAGTACTAGTTACAACTCAGATGTAATTATTTTAGGTGCAGGGATTAATGGTTGCGGCATCGCAAGAGAGCTTGTTATGGGCGGTAAAACGGTAACCGTGATTGATAAATCTACTATTGGTAACGGCACTTCATCAAAATCATCAAGATTAATACATGGTGGATTACGCTATTTAGAAACTCTCCAATTTAAATTAGTTCATGAAGCCTTAATGGATCGTCAGGAATTACTACGGTTATACCCTGATTTAGTTAAAATGAAATCATTCTACATTCCAATCTATAAACCGAGTCCGCGTCCGGCTTGGATGATATGGTTCGGCTTAAAATTTTATGATTTGTTATCTGGAAAGGGTAAACAACATCATTCTAGAATCGTACCTAAAACCCAATTTCCTATTCATGCAGCAAGTTTTAAATCGGATGGATTGAAAGCTGTTTTCCATTATTATGATGGAAAAACAAATGATTTGCAACTAACTCAACGCGTCGCTCAGGATGCGATAGAGAACGGCGCAAATTTTTACAAAAATACATTTATTTCTAGCATTACTAAAAATAATGATTTTTTTACTGTAAGAACAAATCAAGGCGATTTTACCTCGCCGATTTTAATCAATGCTACCGGTCCATGGATCGATGAAGTAAATAGTAAATTTGAGTTTCCGGCTAAATTCAGCATCAGAAAAATAAGTGGAATTCATATTATCGTTGACGGATTACTCACCAACGATTTGATGTTTATTCAAACCAAGCAAAAAAGAATTTTCTTTGTTATACCGGAACCGACTAATAATCAAACATTGATTGGCACTACAGAACGAGAGGAAACTGACCAAGTAGATAATATTAATACTAAAGAAGACGATATTTCCTATTTAATTGACAATATCAATAATTATCTAAAACCGGGGTTTCCAAATATTGACGACAAAATGTGAAAGATGCTTTTATAGGAGTTAGACCGTTAGTAGCTGAAGCCGAAAACCCAACTAATTTATCACGTGAATACGAATTAGATAAACATACGTTTGGTAGCACTACTTTGTTACACGTTTTCGGAGGGAAGCTAACAACTTATCTGTCACTTGCTAAAAACGTACGAAAAACAATTTTTAAGTAATACTAATAATTGATCTGTCCGTAAATATCTTTTCTACATTCACGCCAATTTCATCGTACAATTTTGGCGGAACGCTGATATCTGCTAGATATAATCTACCGACACAATCTTTTGCATCGTCTTGGACTAAACCGGTCTTTGGTAGAGCTAAGGTCATAGTGGCGTAAGCTTTAATACATAATTTTTCGTTAAATTTACCCGTCGTTGTATTGAGTCCCGATGGTGCATCCAAAGACAGCACATATCGATTTTGTGAATTTAAAATCTCATGAATCACATGAGCGGAAATACCCTTTAATTCTCCAGACATTCCATAACCGATAATTGCATCAATAATCAAATCTGCTTCATTAAAAACACCTAGTGTATCACTGCTATTCGCAATAATCATTCTAACTGGTAATTTTTTTAGGATAGTCCACTGTTTTAACGGAATTGATCTTAATTTTGCTTCGGCTCCTGTTAAAACAACAGTTACGTTGAATCCATGATTTGAAAGATGGCGCGCCGCTACCATTCCACCACCACCATTATTTCCTAATCCACATGCGACTACAATATTTTTGGAATTTCGATTTTCAAAATTCTTATCAATCAAATTAATTGCGAGTTCTGCGAGGTTCCTACCCGCATTTTCCAGCATTTGGATTAACTCAATTCCATATTCATTTATCATTATATCATCGACTTTGCGCATTTGCTCGGTAGTGATTGAGGGTAATTTTGATTTATTCATTTAATAATTCTTTCAAATTTATAAAATAAAAATGGGGATGTTTAGCATAGACATTTTTACTTTAAGGTAATATCTTACCTATTTTTTTTCTTTAAACAGACCCGCTATCAATAAAGCTCCACCTGCTAAAGATATATCTTTTAACATTCCTCCCATTGCCATCTGATCACCACCAAGTAATGCCGGTAGATGTATTGTCATCACAAATACGCCCAATAGTACTGCAAGCAATACTGATGCTAAATATATTTGTTTTTTAGCTATTATGCTGATGGCTGCTGCTACTAATGCCATTCCTATAACATATACCCAAAATACTCCGCCTGGCACCCACGAAGGGACCATACCGGCCATGTTATTAGCCATCATTAAATGCATCATTCCAAATATTGCAAATGGAACTGCAAATACTATTCGACCAACATTTTTTAGATTATTCATTATGTTATCCTTGTTATTGTTTAAGTAAATGTTTATTTAGTGTAAACTAATCAACTTATTAATCTTTTTATCAAATCTATCTATATTAACTTTACCAGCAAACCACATCTTATTATTCACCCAAATTGATGGTGTGATTGAAGAATGCTTCCTGTCAAAATTATTATCATCATCTAAGTCAATTATCGTAAATTTTATATAGTTCTTGTCTTTCATATAAATTGATAGAATTCTTAGTACCTCTTTGCATTCATTACACGATTCACGCATTAAGAACATTACATCAACTTTTATGTTTTCCTTTCCCATATCGCAGAGAAAGTACAATGAGTAACTTTATATCACTGTCGCTAGAACGACATATAACTATTATATCCAGTCTTTGCGTAAAACTTGAAAATACCGGCGCGTATATTTTATTTCTTGATTAGAAACCAAATCATTTAAAATTGAATTGACTGTTTGCCTAGAAGTAGCTGTTAAATCAGCAATTTCTTGATGCGTGAGGAATGGTCTTACCATCCATCCGTCAATCATTTTTTTCCCAAACGTAGTAGTATATCGCTTTAAAAAAGCGACAACTCTCTCTTCGGCGTCTTTAAATACTAAATCTTCAACATGAGCTTCAATTTTTCTAATTCTTAATCCAATAAACTTGTTAATACTGAGATTCAACTTTGGGTTATTAGCCATCATCTCTTGGAACATTGTTCTGTTAATTGAGCAAATTACTGCATCCTCCACTACTTCCGCTATATTCTCACGTTTTTCTTGACCTAAAATGGCGCTTTCACCAAATATTTCACCGGGACCAATAAGCTGAAGGGTCATCTTTTTGCCATCTTCAGACACTCGAGATATTTTTACTTTACCTTCTTTCAACATATATATATTATCACTACGCTCTTCCGGAAAATAAATTATTTCACGCTTGGATGAATTTTTCATTGTACTTTTTTGATCCATCATTTCCATTGATGATTCGTCAATTCCCGCTAATAAATTAAAATTTTGCAAATACCAAATCTTTGTCTTCTCTGACATGATTATCCTCTAAATAATGATTAAATGTAATAAAAAAATTAATATATCATATCATAAATAATTATTAATTTTTATGTCTTATAAAACACTAAATATCACATAAACTTTAATTGTTCTTTCTAAATCATAATGTCTAAAGGAAAATCAAAAATGCGACGAATTATATTTTTATTATTGACCCTTTCTGTACTAATTAACGCACAGGGAAATGACCCTGATAGCAAACTCACCATTCAACCTTATGGATTTTTCAAGTTAGACATGAGCCATGATAGCGATCTCATGTCAGTTGGAAATTTTGCACGTTGGGTAATCCCAAATTCCAATGATGCAATTCCAACAACGAATATCACTGCAAATCAATCACGTTTTGGATTTAATGTTATTAAAGGAGATATTTCAGGAAAAGTTGAAATTGACTTTTACGGTGTTGGGAGTGCTGAAAACAAAGGTGGAGTCCTACTTCGTAAAGCTTATGCAGAAGCCAAACTTGAGCATTTTACAATCCGAGCCGGTCAGGATTCTGATGTAATCTCACCATTAGTACCTTCAACAATAAACTATCCTGTTGCGTGGTGGGCAGGAAATATAGGATATCGCCGTCCTATGCTAAAATTAATTGGTAATCTAAAATCTATTAATTGGACTATCGCACTTGCGAGAAATATTGGTGGCGATATTAATGGTGACGGAAACGATGATGGAGCCGTAGGAATATTACCTGAAATACAAGGTCGGCTTGGATTTGCATTATATGAGAATTATACAGTTGGATTATCCGGACACTTCGCACAATTAGACAAACTAGGCGAAGATGGGAAATATGAATCTTGGTCGACTAATGTTGACGTAACATTAAAAATAACACCCACCATCACTTTAAGCGGTGAAGCTTTCATAGGATCAAATATTGCCGGAAAGTTAGGTGGCATTGCGAATGCCAGCACTTTTTACGGTGTTGACGCTCAAGGTGGCTGGATAAATCTAAAAATTAAACCAAGCAAAAAATATTCTTTATCTACGGGGTTCTCAATAGACGATCCTTGCGATTGTGATTTGATAGACGGAGCGCGAAGTAAAAACACAATGATATTTGCAAATATGTATCATGATATTCTACAAGGATTTTTAGTTGGTTTTGAAGTGTCCCGCTGGACAACCGAGTATATAGACATGGATACTGCAAGTGCCATACGAGGTCAACTTACGTTTTTATATAATTTTTAATATATAATATTTTACCACATTTTATGCACGAAATGACGATTGCTATGAATATTGTTGATATCGTTTGTAATAAAGCGAGTGAGGAAAATGCGTCTAAAATTAATAGCGTAGAATTGGAGATTGGCGAACTATCTGGTATAATGATAGATTCGCTACAATTTTGTTTTGAAGCAGCCTGTAAAAATACAATAGCGGATGGTGCTGATCTAATTATTAAGAATATAGTGGCGCAGGCTTATTGTAAATCTTGTAAAACAAATTTTAATACGAATTCTGATTTTTCACCCTGTCCAACATGTAGTAATTTTGATTTTGAACTACTCAAAGGGAAGGAATTATCAATTAAATCATTTAATATTGATTAGGAGAATTTATGTGTGATACTTGTGGTTGTAATCAACCAAATGAAGCTGTAACCATTAGAAAACCAGGAGACAATGGACATTCACATCCGCATCATAATGAACACCACAGTGACCATCAACACGACCATAATCATCCACATGAACATAGTGAAAATCGAACTATTATAGTTGAATCAGATATACTTGCCAAAAATAATTTAATTGCTGAACGAAATCGCGGTTATTTTGAAGCGAAAAACATATTTGTACTTAATTTAGTTAGCTCTCCGGGATCAGGGAAAACTACTATCTTGGAGCGAACAATTACTAAAATCAAAAATGAAGTAACTTGCGCAGTTATAGAAGGCGATCAACAAACAATGAACGATGCTGAACGCATCGACGCCACCGGCGCGGCAGTTGTGCAAGTTAACACCGGAACTGGGTGTCATTTAGATTCAGAAATGATCAATCAAGGTGTAAAACAATTAAAATTAAATAATGATTCCATTCTATTCATTGAGAATGTAGGCAACCTTGTCTGCCCCGCCCTCTTTGATCTAGGGGAAGCCCATAAAATTGTTATTATTAGTGTTACTGAGGGCGATGACAAACCTCACAAATATCCTACAATGTTTAGTGTTTCCGATTTATGCATTATCAATAAAACAGATCTGTTACCTTATGTTGATTTTGATGTTGAAAAATGTAAAGAATATGCCCGTCAAGTAAATCCTAAAATCGAATTCATTGAAATCTCTGCAACTAAGGGAGAAGGAATGGAGAAATGGACTAGTTGGTTGCTTAGTAATGTCCAAAAATCCTGATCTCTTTTAATTCGTTGCGAATTGTTCGAAAAAAAGTTAATGTACAAGGAATTGTGCAAGGCGTTGGATTTAGACCATTTATTTATAATTTAGCTAATTCAAGTAAGCTAACCGGTTTTGTGTCAAATACTTCGAAGGGGGTCACCATTGAAGTTGAAGGATCCATAAATCAAATTGATAATTTTCTTGACAATATCAAACAGAAAGCCCCTCCACTATCTTTGATAACAGATATATCATCTAAAGAAATCAAACCAATAAAATCAGAAAATTTCATTATCAAAGATTCTAGCGGTGATGAATCAGTAGCTACTCTAATATCTCCCGATATTGCAGTATGTCAGGATTGTTTGAACGAATTATATAATTCTGATGACAGACGTTATCACTATCCTTTCATTAATTGCACCAATTGTGGACCACGTTATACTATTATTAACAATATTCCATATGATCGTCCTTACACGTCGATGAAAAATTTCAAGATGTGTCCGGATTGCCAAGCTGAATATGATGATCCGACTAATCGTCGTTTTCACGCACAGCCAAATGCTTGTTCAAAATGCGGACCGCAGGTTCAATTATTTGACTCAAGTCATAATTTACAAGATGTTGCGGATATGATTGTGACTACTCGAGAAAAACTGAAAGAAGGGAAAATTGTCGCAATTAAAGGTTTGGGTGGATTTCATCTTGCAGTTGACGCAACTAATGATGATATGGTACAAAAACTGCGAAAATTGAAAGGACGCGATGAAAAACCATTCGCACTGATGGTACGAGATCTAAAAATAGCTCAGCAATATTGTTTGATTTCAAATGAAGAAAAACAAGCTCTTCAGTCTTACTCAGCCCCAATCTTGTTATTGAAAAAATTATCATACTGCAATATTGCTGATTCTGTAGCTCCTGGAAATGATTTTCTTGGCGTTATGTTGCCATATACACCGCTTCATCATGTATTGTTTGAAGACCTTGATACTCCACTGATAATGACAAGTGCCAACTATGCTGAAGAACCAATTTGCATCGATAATGATGAGGCCCTTGAACGATTAAACAGTATCACGGATTATTTTCTTATTCATAATCGTGATATTTATTTACGAAGTGATGATTCAGTTGCGATTTATCTAGCAAATAAATTGCGCTACTTGCGCAGAAGCCGGGGAATTGTACCGCAGCCTGTATGTGTTAAATCGACTGGATCATCGGTGCTTGCTGTTGGTGGTGAATTGAAAAACACAATATGTCTTCTAAAGGACGATAAAGCCTTTATCAGCCAACATATCGGTGATTTAGAAAATATCGAGGCATTTAACTTCTTTAAAATGACTATTGAGCATCTGCAAAGAATATTTGATGTAAAACCGGAATTAATAGTACATGATATGCATCCGCAATATTTTTCAACACAATGGGCAAAGGAACAATCTGATGTACAAACAATTACAGTTCAACATCACCATGCACATCTTGCAGCTTGTATGGCAGAAAACCAAATAACTGAACCGGTAATTGGAATAATAATGGACGGTACCGGGTATGGAGCAGATGGTACAATTTGGGGTGGGGAGATATTGATTGGTGATTATAGCAATTTTGATAGATTTGCACATTTTGAGCAAATCCCACTTCCCGGTGGAGATGCAGCAATTAAATCGCCATGGCGAACAGCCGTTAGTTATTTGCACAAAACATTTGATGGCTCAATACCGAATTTACCGTTCCTTGAAAATCATGATGTAGAACCCATTATTGAAATGGTAGATAAAAATATTAACAGCCCAATGACTTCAAGTTGTGGTAGATTATTTGATGCAGTTGCTGCTATGAGCGGAGGCAGACAAACAATCCATTATGAAGCTCAAGCGGCAATAGAATTGATGCAAGCATTTAAAACAATAGATGTCAGACCATTTTCATTTGAAATCGAATACAAAACAGAAAAAAGAGAAATTTTAATAAAACCAATTATTAGGTCACTTGTTCGATCTATCCAAAATAATGAATCATTTTCTAAAATCAGTAGTCGGTTTCATACTACATTAATCAAAATATTTATAGAAATAGCTCAAGATGCAAGAAATGAAACCAGAATAAATCAAGTTGTTTTGAGCGGCGGTGTTTTTCAAAATATGACTTTATTTGAGCACACTATTTTAGCACTTGAAAAAGCAAATTTTAGGGTCTATACTCACAGTCAAGTTCCGACCAATGATGGAGGAATTTCACTTGGGCAGGCTATGATTGGTAGAAACAATTTTAATTAGGAGAAATTATGTGTCTTGGGATACCGGGAAAAGTAGAAGAAATTTTTGATGAAAATGGTTTGAAAATGGGAAATATTAATTATGCCGGAACGATTAATAGGGCTTGTTTGGAATATGTACCGGAAATAAAGGTTGGGCAATACACAGTTGTTCATGCCGGATTTGGTATTTCAATAATTGATGAAGAAGAAGCGATGAAATCCTATGAGGCATGGGAAGAACTAGTCGAATTTGCTGCTAAGGATGGTGTCGATCTATATGGTAATCCGTTGGAAGAGATTAAATCATCAGACAAATAAATGAAATACCTTGATGAATTCCGCGATCCAGTAATCGCAAAACAAATATTATCAGAAATTAAAAAAACTGTTACCCAACCATGGGTAATCATGGAAATATGTGGTGGGCAGACACATACAATAATAAAAAATGGCATTGACCAAATTCTTCCAAAAGAAATTGAGCTAGTACACGGTCCCGGTTGCCCGGTTTGCGTAACTCCATTGGAAATTATTGATAAAGCCATGGCTATCGCGTCATTACCTAACGTAATCTTTACCAGTTTTGGAGATATGTTAAGAGTCCCGGGCAGTAATAAAGATCTCTTTCAAATAAAGTCTGAAGGTGGGGATATACGTATTGTGTATTCACCTTTGGAATCGTTAAAAATTGCACGGAATAATCCTGATAAGGAAGTAGTTTTCTTTGCCGTCGGATTTGAGACAACAGCACCCGGTAACGCCATGGCGATACACCAAGCTCACCGTGAAGGATTATCAAATTTTTCTGAGCTAGTTAGCCATGTTCTTGTTCCTCCGGCAATGACCGCTCTATTATCTTCCCCAAAAAATCGTGTGCAAGCGTATTTAGCAGCTGGACATGTTTGCGCAGTTATGGGTTGGCGAGAATATGAACCAATCGCTAAAAAATATAAAGTACCAATTATACCAACCGGTTTTGAACCGATTGATGTTCTTGAAGGTATCTTGTTGGCAGTTCAACAATTAGAAGAAGGTCGCTACGAAGTATCGAATCAATATCTCCGCGCCGTTCAGCGCGATGGCAACCGCCCAGCGCAAGACTTGGTTAGCAAAGTATATGAAGTAGGTAATCGAAAATGGCGTGGCATTGGTGAAATACCACAAAGCGGACTTATAATACGTGATGAATACTCCATTTATGATGCAGAAAAAAAGTTTAATGTTGGCAACATTATTACACAAGAATCGGATAAATGCATAGCAGGAATTATTTTGCAAGGATTGAAAAAACCACATGAGTGCCCTGCCTTTGGGAATGAATGTACACCTATGAATCCCTTAGGTGCCACAATGGTATCAAGTGAAGGAGCTTGTGCGGCGTATTATAAATATCAGAGAATAAAAAATGACTAATTTTGATATCGATTTACTGTCTTGTCCTTTACCTAAAATGGATTTTGATACAATTCAATTGGCTCATGGTGCCGGCGGAAAATTATCATCCGATTTAATAGAAAAAATATTTCTTCCACGCTTTAGTAATAAAACTTTAGATAAACTTGAGGATCAAGCTATACTTGAGAATCTTGGTGAGCGATTAGCTTTTACAACTGATTCATTTGTTGTTGATCCAATATTTTTCCAGGGTGGCAATATTGGCGATTTGGCCATTAATGGTACAATTAATGATATTGCGATGAGTGGTGCAAAACCACTATATCTGAGTGTCGGTTTCATACTCGAAGAAGGGTTATCCTTAGAAATATTGCATAAAATAGTATTATCAATGGAATTCGCTGCAAAACAAGCAGGAGTACAAATCGTTACCGGAGATACAAAAGTTGTTGATAGAGGAAGTTGTGATAAAATATTTATTAATACTTCAGGTATTGGTGCTGTTCCTAATGGAGTCAATATTTCAGCAGCAAATATCAAACCGGGTGATAAAATTATTATTTCAGGTACTGTTGCTGATCATGGTATGGCAGTTATGACAACTCGTGAAGATCTTTCCTTTAAATCACAAGTCATGAGTGATACAGCAGCCCTAAATGGATTGGTAGATGAAATACTAAACGTATCAAAAGATATTCGAGCAATGCGTGATCCGACGCGTGGCGGGGTGGCAACAACTCTCAATGAATTTGCTCGTCAATCAAATGTTGGGATTCAACTTTATACGAATTCAGTTCCTGTCAAACCGGAAGTTAAAGGTGCTTGTGAAGTGTTAGGAATCGATCCACTTTACGTTGCTAATGAGGGGAAATTAATCGCAGTCGTACCCAGTATTATCGCTGATGAAATATTAAAAGTTATGAAATCACATAAGCTAGGTAAAGATTCGCAAATTATTGGTGAAGCAACAGAAAAAAACAAGGGAATCGTAGTACAAAGTACAGGTTTAGGAGCAAACCGGATTGTTGACATGCCAATTGGTGAACAATTACCAAGAATTTGTTAAATAGTAGGATAGAATGGAATTACAAATATTAATATGGACTGCAATATCAATCGGATTTATCCATACCATTATTGGACCGGATCATTACCTACCTTTTATAATGATCGCTCGAGCCCGACAATTGACAATTATAAAAACAATGCGGATAACAATTCTATGTGGGGTTGGACATGTTTTTGGATCAGTTTTATTAGGAATCGTTGGAGTAATGCTAGGGCTTTCAATTGGTTTGATTGAAAATGTTGAAACCGTTCGGGGAGATATTGCAAGTTGGTTATTAATTGGTTTTGGAATAGCTTATGCTGCGTGGGGTTTAAGAATCGGTTTGCGAGCAACCGAACATACTCATGAACACGATCATGATGGACATGACCATCAGCATACACATCATCATTTGGGTAGCCACGCACATTTACACGGTAATCCGAAATCGGTTACTCCGTGGGCATTATTTATAATTTTTGTTTTAGGTCCATGTGAGCCATTAATTCCAATTTTAATGTATCCTGCCGCTCAGGGGAGCTGGATGGACTTGACTTGGGTGACTCTTGCGTTCGGAGTTACAACAGTTGGTACAATGACATTGGTAGTTTTTATCATATCAAAAGGATTAATAAATATCAATCTTGGATTTTTAGAAAAATATACTCACGCTATTGCCGGACTAATTATCGCTTTAGCCGGACTATCAATTAAATTGCTTGGATTATAGGAAAATATTAAGGTAAGTCGAATACAGCTAGAAGGGCATCGTAGGCGCGATCAAAATCTTCATCTTTTATCAAACAACAAATAGAAGATATTGATGTTGATATTCCAAGGATATTTACGTTGACTGTGCCTAGCGTGGAACACATTTCACCACTAATTGCAGGTTTTTCACGGAAATGAGGTCCATAAACTGTAAGGGATGAAATATAAGGAATCTCCTCGACACTTTGTTTTACGTTACCGTTTTTTTGTGATTTTATAATTTCGACCGCTTCCTGAGCGTCATCAGGGTTAATACATATAGTCATATTGGCAAAATTTTGTGCGTCCTCTCCTTGCGTAATAAAATGCAAATTTATATTAGCACGTCCTAACTTTGTTAATATTTTCCCTGCAAACCCAGGTTTATTCGGTAAACCGACAATTTTTAACATTGTATAGTTTCTGGCTTGTAGAATACCACCAATTAATATTTTGTTCATTTTAGTGGGAACCTTACTGTAAATGTAGATCCTTTTCCAACTTCACTTTTAATAAATACTTCACCATTATTTTGTTCTACCAATTTTTTAATGATACTCATTCCCAGTCCGGTTCCAATTGCATCGAATTTTTTACCATTAGTCGCACGATAAAATTCTTCAAAAATATGTTTTTGCTCTTTCTTCGGAATTCCAATTCCAGTATCCGAAACTCTTAAATACCAAAATTTATCATCTAAATCAGTTTTAATAGTTACTTTACCACCTTTTGGAGTATACCTTACTGCATTTGAAATCAAATTTGTAATTATTTTTTCAAATGCAAATTTGTCTAGTCGAAATCCTTTCCGCTGTTTACAAACTGTTTCGATTAATTGAATATTTTTTTCTTCAGCCATTGGTCTATAATAGTCGACAATCTCAGGAATATTCTCACACGGAACAACCATTTCAGGTTCATGGCTATCGGCATTCTCTTCATAGGATAATAATACCAAGTCTTTTAATATTTCAAGCATTTGTGCGGTGCGTTTTCTACCGCGTTCTAACATATCTATTGCTTTTGGTTTGAGATCAGTATTCATTACATCTAAAACCACGTTGATCGCGCTTTGAACAGCGATAATTGGACTTTTTAATTCATGGGAAACAAATCTAAAGAATAACATTTTTTCTTTTTCTGATTTTTCCAACTCTTCATTCTGAGCAAATATCAAGTCTTTTACTTTTTTATGGCGCATCATTAATGTTACGCTAATATATGTACTGGCAAAGATTGTAACGTAAAAAACAGTCAAAGCAAATGCAATATCTATATCACTAAATGCTTTAGTTCCATTTCCGAAATGTTGAATTATTTGCCAATATTCTAACACAACAAGTACAGAAAATATTAACACTGAAACAGCAGCGATTATAAAAGCCGGATACTTTCGTTCAAATATTACAGAAGCTATTATAATATGAAATAAATAAAAGAAGTGAAATGGAGAGTCAATGCCACCGGTTAAGTGTATTAAAACGGTAAGTAAAAAATAATCTATAGCAATTTGCAATAGAACAATATTTTCTTCTTTCTTAAGATACGTAGGCGGTTTCTTTTTTAGATATATGAATATCAGATAATTAGCAATTGCTAATACTATTGCAACACAAGATAAAGAAGTATATGGGTAGTGCTCTAGTTTTAAAATATGCAACAGAAAAGCAAATATCAATAAAGAAAGAGAAGAAACCCAACGCAGATTAACTAACCAAAGGTTTTTTCGCCTTAATGAGTTCGGAGTATAAAAAGAGTACTTAATACTATTTGAGATTGTTTCCTTAGGCAATCGATAAATTCCTTTTAACTGTGTCTAATAATACTTGCGGATTTACTGGTTTTTCAATGAATTCATTAACCGGTAGAAAATCTTCGTCACGCTGCATATCAAACTCAAAACCTGTTTGCGCTCCGACAGCAGTAATCATTAAAATGGGAATATCTTTTATATCTTCATCATTTCTAATTTGATAAGCAATATGAAATCCTTCATCCAATGTCCCCATCATTACATCCAAAATCAGTAAATCCGGTTTTTCTTTCTTTAATATTTCCAATCCTTTTTGACCTTCCTGGGCATCAATTACATCATAACCATCAGATTCAAGTGTAATCCGCATTACTTCTACAATATCGATATCGTCATCAATAATCATTATTTTTTTCGGCATAGTTTCCTCTGTTTAAAGAATTATTTGTACGTTAAATTAATAATATTTGATACAACTTCAGGAATTGATTGCATTACCACATCACTCAAATTCTGAGAAATACCAATATTCTTTGGTTCAATTCCAATAATAGTAATCTTTTCCGGCAAGGAATCTACTGCTTGTGCAATATCAAATGTTTCTGCCAAACTAATTCCGTGGACCGACAAATGATCCATTTTTATTTGTAATTTAACTTCTTCCCTACTGAATATTTTCACAGTTCCGGGTTTTTCACCCATTTGGGCAGCATCGACAATAATTACATGGTCAGTATCTGAAAAATGATCAATAAGTCCTAACGCATCTGTCGCTCCGTCGATTAGCTCTGCATCTACCATGTCAGGAATTTGCTCTAACGCGCGCAATACTACGTTTCCGACCCCATCGTCGCCATATAAATCGTTACCGACAGCAATTACTTTTAATTTTGAATTTTTTATCAAAAGAGTTTCCTAATAATTTTCTAACTAGTCTTCATTAATAAATTCAACATTTAACATGTGCACAGAACAGGATATGCATGGATCGTAAGCTCTTACCAACATCTCTAGATGTTTTATTATATCCTCTTTCGGTTTCTCGATAATTTCTGGAACTAACTTCTTCATATCAGCATCAATATTAGCAAGATTTTGCCCGGTGGGGATAATACAATTTGCAGTCACAATATTGCCGCGCCGGTCATATTCATACTCATGATATAATATTCCGCGAGGCACTTCAGTCGAACCCACTCCTATACCATATTTTGTTGGTGTTTGGTTTGGTTTTTCGTCCTTTAAACCATCTGCTAATAATTCATCAATAATTTTAATTGAATCTTCTATACAATGAGCACACTCAACTACCTGAGCAACATTATTCATATATGGATTATATGTTTTTGGAACCAATCCAAGCTGCTCAGCCGCCGATTGCGATAATTCAGTCATCTGATCATAATTATTATTCCAGCGCGCCAATGCACCAACCATAAAACTTGTACGGTTGTGTTTGGCATGTTTACTTGTTGAATGTGGTACAACAAATTCATTAGTCATTTTAAGATAATTATGAACGTCAGTTGCGCCGGTATCCGACGAAAATATATCGCCATCATATAACGCATATTCATCTTTATGTTTTAAAGATATGTATTCGGTTTCCCTTGTGAAATTTGGAATACCACCGGCAAGTGATTTAATTGTTGCAACAGTTTCTTTCACATCAGGCAATCCTTCCTCGATTAATCTCCTTTTAATTTCCTTCAATTCGCCAACAGTTGGGATTCGTGTAAAGCCACCCGGAACAGGTGTAATCGGATGAACTGCTCGTCCAGAAACAATATCACCAATATCATTGGCTAATCGCTTCATTCGTAATGCTCTGAGTATGACTTCTTTGTGAGTTGGTATCAACGGAAATACACTTGGGGCACCTAGTAAATCGGGAGCAACAAGAAAATATACGTGCAATATGTTTGATTGCAAAGTCGCTCCATTGACCAATAACTTTCTCAACAATAAAGTTTGTTTTGATATTTCTAAACCAAGTGCATCTTCTGTCGCTTTAAGCGAAGTCATCTGATGACCAAGTGAACAAATACCACAGATTCGCGATGTGATAATTGCCGCTTCATGAAAGCTGCGTCCTTTTAGCATCGCTTCAAAGTAGCGCATTGCTTCAACAATTTCTAATTCAGCACGTTCTAATTTTCCATCACGCATGTTCACAACAATATTGCCGTGACCCTCTACACGCGTGAGATGATGGACATTAATATCTAAATTTTTACTCATTTTTAACCTTTAATTATTTTGGCATGCTTTGACTATGGTCATAGCTATTGAATAATAAAATCCGTTTCTTTGCTTCATCAAGTGAAATGCCGTGTGAAATCAATATCTCCAACATTGCGTTCTTGTTTGGATTGGATATTAATCCTCTACAACCAGTACAAAACTGACCAAAACTGGGACATATTGCATCACATCCACTTCGTGTTATAGGACCCAAACAAACCATGCCTTTATCAAACACACATTCGTTTTCCTTTAACTTACACTCGACACATACTGCTGAATCCGGTTTAATCGGGTCTTGTCCTGCTAATAATGATTTTAGCACCTTCAAAAATTCAGGCATGCTCATCGGGCAACCGTCGATTTCATAATCCACTTTAACGATTGTCGAAACCGGCATCGCCGGTAAAGTTGGAAAAAGATATTTATCATCACCGTAAACAGTCTCACGCACCTCTTCGATAGGATGTAGATTTTTCATCGCATTTATTCCGCCTTGCGTGGCACATGCTCCTAAAGCAATTAACATTTTTGAGCGACGTCGAATATCATGAATTCGTTCAACGCACGAAGGCGTTGATATTGAACCTTCAATAAAGGCAATATCATATTCATCAGCTTTATCATCCATCGCTTCGCGAAATTCCACAATATCAATATGTTCTAAAATATCAAGTAGATCATTTTCCAAATTCAGTTTGTTTAACTGACAACCTTCACAGCTTGTAAAATCAAAAAATGCAACTTTGGGTTTAGTTTTTGCTTCCGTAATCATCAGATCGCCTCCTGCAAATTCTTAAGTTCCGGATAATGGTAAACAGGACCATCTTGACAAACATAGGAATGATTTATTTGGCAATGCCCGCATTTACCAACTCCGCACTTCATTCGTCGCTCTAACGATAAATATATATTTTCATCCGGAATCCGTTTTGTTTTTAAGGACATTAAAACAAATTTATACATTATCGGAGGACCTACAACCGCAGTGATTGTATTTGGTAAATCCAAATCTAAACCGGGAATCAACGTAGTAATAACTCCTGTATTCCCATTCCATGCAGGTGTTCCTTGGTCAACGGTTACGTTATATTCAATATCTTTACTCTTTTCCCATTGTTTCAATTCGTCAGGGAAAAGGAGTTCATTAGGATTTTTTGCACCGTATAAAATTATCAATCTGCCATAATCTTGGCGATTATCAATAACATAATTAATCAAAGATCTCAACGGTACAATACCGATACCACCATCGACAATTAAAATATCTTTCCCTTTAAAACTTTCTACATCGAATCCCTTTCCAAATGGTCCACGGATACCGATTGTTGAGCCAACTTCTAATTTGTGTAATAGTTTTGTCAACATCCCTACTTCTCTAACACATAGTTCGAAGCTATCCTTTTTAGTAGGAGATGAGGTTACTGATATCGGAGCCTCACCAGCACCAAACAGTGACACCTGAACAAACTGCCCCGGCTGATGTCCTAAAGAACGACTGTTAGGTAATTTAATTTCAAACCATTTTTCTTTTTCTGTAAAACGCTTAACCGCTGTTATTTCAGCAATATCAGGACAATATAATTCCTGCGATTTTACTTCAGATATTGCGATAGACATTATAACCTCTCCGCATTGAGTCCGGGTTGTTCCATCGGACGATTTAAATATTTTTGTTCATACTCATCACATAATTGATTAACGATCTCAACTATGCTTATACCGGCTGTACAATATGCTGTACAACGCCCACATCCTACACACCACGGTTCACCAGTAATATCGGAAATATATTTAAACTTTCGGTGAATCCGATGTCTCTGACGCTCTGCCAACGTTTCTCTAAAGTTTTCGCCACCTGCGACTGCTGCAAAACTATTAAGCATACATCCGTCCCATGAACGATCACGAGTACCACTTTGCATTGATAAATCAAAATTATCTTCAATATCAAAACAATAACAAGTTGGACATACTAAATTGCAAGTTCCGCAACCAACACATTTTTTTGCGACTTCTTCCCAAACCTCAGCATTCCAAGAATGTTCAAATACTTCCGGTAAACGATTATAATTATATTTGAGTTTATTTTGGAATTGAGCATGGTTTGAAGACATATCTTTTGCTTTGCTAAGCTCATCAAATCCACCAATAAGTTTTTCACCTTTATCAGTAATAATGTTAACAGTAAAACCGTTAGTATTCTTCTCAAGATAAATATCGAATCCTTCGGTATCATATACAGGAATACCAACTGATTGACTAAAATGGAATTCATCTGGCTTAAATGAAACTCCTATAAAAATTGAGTTTTCTCTACGTAACAAATAGTTTTCTTCAGGATTTCCTTGTGTAAAGTTGTAATCCAATTTTAATACTGCTTTCATATCATAACTATGAACACCTAGAAATATTTTTTTCTCCTCTTCTATCATATCTTTTTGAAAACTGTTATCTTCTTTTGAAAAAGACAATAACTGTTCGCGGGGAGGTAAAAAATATTTCTTAACTGAGTTCAGTGTTCTATTATAATTGAGTATAACCAAATTTGGATCTTCAACTCTACCAAAACAAAATGATGCATCACCTGTTTTATGTGGCGCAAACACAGCCCCCTGCCCTTTCAAATGATCTATGAAAGCCGGCAATTGTTTTTTATTAAGTTGATATATTTTCATGACTTATCTTCAATAAATATTCCTAATTACTTATAAATTTCATCGTATTTAATTAGCCACTTAAATCAAAACAACCTATTAAATACGACTTCGTTGTCCGAATTTAATAATTAAAACAATATGGCAACAAGATTATTAGATTACTTTTTATTGTATAAATATTCTATTGACTTTATAGTTTACGTTTTTGTATTTTTATTACATCAATCGTATAATAATACTATATTAGTCATATTAATTAAATAATGAATACAGTTAAAACATCAGACAGTGATTCTCCTAAATTTCAGCAAATCGTTGAAACTGCCACTGATTTATTCGTGCGCTTTGGAGTTAAAAGAGTAACAGTGGAAGAAATTTGTTCCACTTCTGAAATCAGCAAGATGACATTTTATAAATTATTTAAGAATAAAATTGAATTAGCCGAATATATTATTTTCAAGATTTTAGAAGATGCTCAGTCAGAGTTTGATAACATTTTCAACCAATCGAATTCTTTCGCAGATAAAATTAATCAATTCTTAAAAATTAAAATGGAATATGCTCGTCGTTTTAGTAAAGAGTTTTACTTAGATTTTTTAAATCTATCCCCTAAGATACATAATAAAATCTTGAATTATACAGAGCGAAATCAATCAACATTCATAAATCTTATTGAAAAAGCTCAAAGAAATGGTGAAGTACGGAAAGATATAAGTATAAAATTTATTACCTTTATGCAGAATCATATTTTTGAATTAGTAGAAGATAAGAGACTGTTTGATTTATATAATAATTTAGAAGAATTGACACTAGATATGGTTAACTTTTATTTCTACGGGATAATAGGGAACAAGTACTGAAATTCACAATAAAAATTAAATTATTTGTATTCATTACTTTTCTTTCTGCTTTTTGTTTGGCTGAAAGGCAGGGACAATTTTCGACAATTGGCGATATGCGAAAAACCGGAGATGGATATGTATCGCAAATAGGTTTGCGCTATATTCCAACATGGTCGTTGGTAGTACCCTGGCCTACCGCTCTCTTTGATACAGAAATCTCATTTAATATAGATGGATATCTTAAACGTCAACACAATGGTGGCTATACCAACAATTTTGAATTTAATCCTTACAGGTTCTGGGTAAGACGTAGTACAGATAAGCTTGAAATGCGATTTGGATTACAAAAAATAACTTTCGGTTCAGCAAGGTTGTTTAGACCACTCATGTGGTTTGATAAACTCGATCCGCGCGATCCTCTTCAGCTGACTGAAGGTGTTTGGGGTATGCGTGTGCGAAGGGATTTTTCAAATAATACTAATGCTTCGGTCTGGGGACTTTTGTGGAACAATGAACCAAAAGGATGGGAATTCATACCTACAAAAAAAAACAATATCGAAATTGGCGGCCGTTTACAAATTCCTGTTTGGAACGGGGAAATCGGCTTTTCCAGTCATAACAGAATTATCAGCAGAAATGATCTGCCTTCAGATTCAGAGATAAATACCATGTCAAAAGCAACACCTGAAGTTAAAGCAGCCATAGATGGATTTTTTGATATAGGTGTTGGATTTTGGTTTGAGTCATCTGTCGTGCATGCTAATTATGGTGCTGATTTTCCAAATTGGCAGTCATTTTTAACAATTGGAAGCGATTACACCTTACCAATTGGCAACGGTTTAACGGTCACGGCAGAACATTTTATGTATGGTACAGACGATAAACCACTTGCAACAGATTCAGCAGTTCAAATGACCGGTTTAATGGCAATGTATCCAATTAGCTTATTTGATCAATTTTCAGGTATAGTATTTTATAGTTGGGAAGCTGAATTAGCATATTTCTTTATTAGTTGGCAAAGGACTTATGACGACTGGACAATCAATTTAAACACTTTTTTCAGTTCCAAATCCGATGAATCATTTAGTTTTAATCAATCTTTATCTGATTTCAGCAGTAGAGGAATTCAGTTAATGCTAATTTTCAATCATTGAAAACAAAAGGACAATAGTATGAGTTCTACATTAATAAAAATCACCGATCTAATAAAATCTTTTCCAATTGGCAAAGGTGAATTCACCGCTTTGAACAAAATAAATTTATCTTTTGATAAAGGTGAATTTACCGGAATTGTAGGTCCAAGTGGCTCAGGCAAAACAACTTTGTTAAACATCATTGGGTCACTTGATATACCAACAAAGGGAACAGCTACAGTATTGGATAAATCCGTCAGTACTCTGTCAAAAAAAGCTGCTGCTGATTTACGTAATAATCATATTGGTTTCATTTTTCAAACCTATAATTTATTATCCGTTTACACGGTATATGAGAATGTTGAACTTCCTCTTTTACTGCAAAACAAATCAGCTAGCGAACGTAAAAATATGATTATGCAATCACTTGAGTGGGTTGGATTAACCGATAAAATAAAATCACGTCCGGCTCAATTATCAGGAGGTGAATGTCAGCGGGTTTCTATCGCTCGGGCAATGGTGAAAGAGCCGAAAATTGTACTTGCTGACGAACCAACTGCCAATCTTGATGCGAAAAACTCACATCATATTTTGCAGACAATGGAAAAACTTAACTCAGAACTCAAAACAACTTTTATATTCGCCACGCATGACGAAAAAGTAATTCAGTATCTGCATCGTAAAATTAGCTTGGATGACGGTAAAGTTGTAGCAGATGAACAAATCACTAAATAAGCGAGGCAAATTATGTTAGCAATAAAATTAGCTTATCGTAACCTCATGGGCGGGAAACTACGTACTGTCCTAAACGTTTTAGTACTTTCATTCGCTTATGTTGTAATAATATGGCAAAAGGGATTGATAAATGGCTGGGCTGTACAAGCCGAACGGGATACGCAAAATTGGGAAATCGGCGGTGGACAATATTGGCATGAAAACTACGACCCATATGATCCTTTTACGATTGAAGACAGCCATGCACCGATTCCGGAATTAGCTCAAGCTGCAATGAATAAAGGTACATTAACACCAATTCTTATTTCGCAGGGTTCCATTTACCCTGATGGTCGTGTACAAAGTATATCAATCAAGGGTGTAGATCCTAATCAAACAGTAATCGAAATACCAACATCGCATCTTGATGCGGATATCGACGAAATACCGGCAATTCTTGGTGCAAATATGGCAAAGAACAATAAATTGAATGTTGGTGATTATGTCACTGTCCGCTGGCGCGATGCAAAAGGAACCTTTGATGCTTCCGAAGCCAAAATTGTGCATATATTCAAAGTAGATGTGCCTACGGTGGATGGTGGAATTCTTTGGATCCCAATCGAAAGACACCGTGAAATGGTTCAATTACCAAATGAAGCAACAATTTTTGTAACCGATAAAGATGTTGGTTCAATAGGTTCAATGCAAGGATGGGACTTTAACGATAATGATTTCCTTTTGACCGATTTTAGGGATATGATCAAAATGAAGAATATTGGTGGATATATAATGTTTCTATTCCTGTTATCATTGGCATTAGTAGCAATTTTTGATACGCAGGTACTCTCTATATTCCGCAGGCAGAAAGAAATTGGGACGCATATCGCGTTGGGAATGACACAGGGACAAGTTGTTAGGTTATTTACAATTGAAGGTGCAATGCACGCCGTTTTAGCAGCGATTTTAGGTGCAATCTACGGAATACCATTTTTAGCGTGGCAGGCAAAAATCGGTTATGCAATGCCAATGGATAGTACTGAAGAATTCGGAATGGCTTTAGCAGAAACAATATATCCAGTGTATAGTATTGGCCTAATTCTCGCTACAATATCGATAGTCTTTCTTGTAACTACAATTGTCAGTTACCTCCCTACTCGAAGGATATCAAAGTTAAAGCCTACAGATGCAATTAGGGGGAAAATCCAATGATCAAATTTTTATATAAAGGGTTGCTGCGCGATAAAAACCGTAGCCTTTATCCCATAATTGTTGTTGCATTAGGTGTATGGTTAGTGGTTTTCTTCCAAGCCTATATAACTGGATTTATGGGTGAGTGGATTGATAGTTCGGCACGTTTTGAAACTGGTCATGTAAAAATAATGACACGGGCATTCGCTGAAAATTCTGATCAAAATCCAAATGATCTTGCAATCATTGGTGTTGATGAAATTAAAAATAAATTAGCACAAGAATACCCTGATATGGTATGGGTAGAGCGTATTCATTACGGCGGTCTGTTTGATGTACCTGATGAACTAGGAGAAACACGTTCGCAAAGTCCAATATTCGGTTATGGGATTGACCTATTGTCACCAGAAACAACAGAAATTGCAAGAATGAATATTGAGAATGCTTTGACAAGAGGTAAAATGCCAGAAAAATCCGGCGAAATTCTAATTAGTGATGATCTCGCAACTAAATTAGGTGTAGAAATTGGTGGCAATGCTACGCTATTGAGTTCAACAATGTATGGTAGCATGACAATGAATAATTTTATTATTTCTGGTACATTAACATTTGGCATGCAAGCTATGGATCGCGGAGCCATGATAGCTGATATTAATGATATTCAACTAGCATTAGATATGGAAAACTCAGCAGGGCAAATATTAGGTTACTTACCAAACAACATATATGATATTGAACAAGCTGAGATAATCAAGGAAAATTTCAACAACGCTTTTAACGATCCGGAAGATGAGTTTTCACCAATTATGATGCAGCTAAAAGATATTGGTATGCTAGGAGACTACTTATATCTAACATCAAGTTTTTCAACAATTATAGCAACTGTATTTATTATATTAATGTCAATTGTTTTGTGGAATGTGGGACTATTGGGCGGGATCCGTCGTTACGGTGAAGTGGGATTGCGTTTAGCAATCGGTGAACATAAAGGTCACATTATCGTTCAATGATATATGAATCAATACTAATCGGTATTGTTGGATCAATAATTGGTACAGCGCTTGGATTGGTATTCGCATACTGGTTACAGGTTAAAGGGATCAATATTGGTGATATGATGAAAAATTCCACAATGCTGTTCCCCGGTATTATTCATACAAAAATAACTGCTGAGACTTATTACTTAGGATTTATTCCCGGTGTATTTTCAATGGTACTAGGTACAATGTTATCCGGAGTTGGAATTTACCGCAGACAAACGGCACAATTATTTAAGGAATTGGAAGTATGAAGAAATTATCTATTATATTATTCTTTGCAACTCAAATTTTCGGGCAGTATCCTGACGCAGCTGATGTGTTGCGGGGAATTGATCAAAATATGGTTTCTGAAAATCAGGTTGTCGTTTCAACAATGGTAATTCATGGACGGCGCATTAGTCGTTCAATTACGGCAAAATCATGGACTGAAGGTTCAGAGAAATCATTTACAGAATATCTTGCACCTGCCAGAGAAAAGGGCTCCAAAATGTTGAAAATAGATGACCAACTTTGGATGTACAGTCCGCAGTCTGATCGTGTTATCCGCATTTCGGGTCATATGCTCCGACAATCATTAATGGGTTCGGACCTTTCGTATGAGGATATGATGGAAGATCGGAAATTATATGAAGTATATACTGCAGAAATTATAGGTGAAGAATTAATTGATGAACGTGACTGTTGGATTATGGAACTAACTGCAAAAGTAGATGATCTAGCTTACCACTCACAAAAATTATGGGTAGATAAAGAATATATGGTTCCTAGAAAACAACAACTCTTCGCAAAAAGCGGAAAGATGTTGAAAGTAATTGAATTATCGGAATTATTCCAAATTGATGATAGGTGGTACCCAAAGCGTATGTTGTTCCAAGATGTACTTCTAAAAGGGAAAGGCACTGAATTCATCGTAGAATCAATTAATTTCGATGTCCAAATACCGGAATATATCTTCTCAAAAGCTTCACTTAGGAAATAAATATAATGCCCACAGAACAAGATCACGCACTACCAAAACAATCGCTTGGTGAAGAGATTGCCAACAGTATTACGCACGGTATTGGCGCCTCATTAGCAACGGCTGCACTCACAATTTTATTGGTTTTTGCCACCCTCAAAGGCGATACGTGGCGGGTAGTCAGTTTTGCGATTTATGGCGCTTCACTAGTTATTATGTACACCTCCTCAACTCTATACCACGCATTTATAAATAAAAAGGCAAAACGATACTTTAGAATAATGGATCATTCCTCAATCTTCTTATTGATAGCAGGGACATACACTCCTATAACGCTATTACCGCTCCGCGATACTGCCTGGGGCTGGACAATGTTCGGTTTAATTTGGGGCATGGCAATTCTTGGAATACTTTTTAAATTGATGTTTTATGGTAAACTCGAAAAATTATCGGTTGTATTTTATGTTTTAATGGGATGGTTAGCAATTATTGCAATAAAACCCATGCTTGCCAATTTGCCAACGGGATTACTAATATGGATCGCTATTGGAGGACTAAGTTATACTTTAGGAATAATTTTCTATGCTTGGACAAAATTACCATACAGTCACTCAATTTGGCATTTATTTGTACTTGGCGGAAGCATATCTCACTTTTTTGGAATATTTTTATATTTGGTATAAGCTACAAAACATTTGTCGGATCCCAAGTAGAACGATAATTCATATTCAAATTATCCAATTCACTCACATCCTCCTTTGAAATAATAAAGTCGAATACATCAGCATTTTCTTTTATATGCTTTTTTTGAGAAGACTTTGGAATACAAATAACACCTTTTTGTAAACACCATCTAATTAACATTTGAGAAGTGGATTTATTGTATTGATTCGCAATTTCAATCAAACGTGAGTCATTCAATTTGTACCCTTTTGTCAATGGACTATATGATTCGAGTCCAATTTTTTTAGATTCACAATAATTCTGCAAATCCTTTAAATACAAAAATGGACTAAACTCAACTTGGTTAATAACAGGAGTGATTTCAGAATTATATAATAATTCAGCAATGTGTCTTTCCATATAATTGCTAATACCAATTGATTTGCATAATCCATCGTTATATAATTTTTCAAGAGCCCGCCAACTTTCGACACGTAAGCTTTCCACTGGCCAATGAATTAAATATAAATCGATGTAATTCAATTTTAATTTGTCTAAACTCTTATGAAATGCATTTATTGCATTTTGATATCCATGATCTGAATTCCACAATTTTGTGGTTATAAATATTTCTTCACGCGGAATTCCTGATTGGTGAACAGCTTCACCAACTTCCTTTTCATTTTCATACATTGCAGCGGTATCAATATGCCGATAACCGATTTCTAAAGCATATAGCATAGTATCAATGGCTCGTTTGCCATTATCATTTAGATAAGTGCCCAGACCGAATAGCGGTATTTTTTCACTATTATTTAACTCTTTTGTTGTATTGATATTTAAATTAATCATTTCCCCTTTTTTGTATAAATTACATTTCTATCCGCCAAATATTTTAAAATATAACTGAAGGCTGTTTCGTCCTTACCTAAGTATTCAGGTGGGATTATCCCTTTTCTATTATATTTTTTCTCTAACAATAGATTAGCAACCGCTGTACAAGTATAACCGGTCGTGCGTGCCATGGAAGAGGTATCTGTTTTGCTGTCATAAAAATCTACAAGATCATAGATTACTTTGCGCGTTTCACCATTATCAATTCCCTCAATTATAATTCGCATAATAGTCATATCTTTTTCGTCGGGCTGCATTTTCCATTGTGAGAACAGTAGATTAGTAGTCAAATCGATTGGCTTAACTTTTTTACCATTAATATTAGTTTCTTCCGTTGAGAAAAATCCACTATCGCGCAAAGCGATTATCGGTTCTATGGTACCCTTATGGCGAATTGTCAATTCAATCATATTTAGAATACTTGTCGTAGAAAGTAGGGTTCTTAATCCGTCAGTATTCCACGCTTCGAATTCTCCCACATTCTCAAATTCTATCAATTCACATTTGGATAATGCTTCTTCAATCTCTATTTTGCCATTTTTTCTAAACCTAACCGGTCGCGTATATTCCTCTATTACATCGATTGGTGAAAATACTGCTTTATAGCCCCACGGTTTTTTAGGTTTTTGAGGTAAACCGCCCACTAAACACATATATGATTTAATGTCCATTTTATTCAAATAATGACCAAGTATTACATTGCCCATTCCCGGCGAAACTCCACAGTCAACTACTGCAGTTACATTATTTTCTTTAGCTAATTTATCTAGTTCAAATGGGTCTTCGGGAAAAAATGATATGTCCACAATATTTTTCCCGGCCTCAATTACGTTTTTTAACATATTGAATCCCATAAATCCCGGGAATGCACCGATTACTAAATCAGCGTTCTTTATAGCTTCTCTAATATTTAAATTATCTGATAAATCCGTTACCAAAGTTTTTATATTCGGCATATTATCAAATTCAGATAAATTATTTTTATCAATATCAGCTACTAAAATATTATAAGATTTGTACAAATCTAAAATAATTGCTTTTCCAACTAATCCCGCACCTAAAACGACAATATATCTCATATTCGATACCTTAATTATTACTATTACATTTCAAATTCGACAGTTAATTTACGATTGCAATATATCAATTCATTATGTCCAAAATATATGATTATATAATTATTGGTTCGGGTTTCGGCGGATCTGTTTCAGCTCTCAGATTAGCTGAAAAGGGCTACTCAGTACTTGTCATAGAACAAGGCAAGCGTTATCAAACCGAAGATTTTCCAAAATCAAATTGGAATCTTAGAAAATTTTTTTGGATGCCTAAACTAGCGTTGTACGGCATTCAAGCTATGACACTCTTAAAAGATGTGTTCATATTGCATGGTACGGGCGTTGGAGGTGGAAGCCTTGTTTACGCAAACAACCTGCTGATTCCCCCCGACAAAGTATTTGATGATCCCCAGTGGGGTAGCAAGGGGTGGAAAGAAAAATTAGCTCCTTTTTACAAACTTGCTCAAACAATGCTTGGTGCAACTCCAAGTAAAGTAATTACAAAAGCTGATAAAATATTAAAAGAATGTGCTGCTGAAATTGGCAAGGAAGATACTTTTCACATCAACGATGTTGGTATTTACTTTGGGGAAGAGGATGTCACAGTTCCCGACCCGTATTTTGATGGTAAAGGACCCGACAGAACAGGATGCACACTTTGTGGTGGATGTATGGTTGGTTGTCGTTATGGAGCAAAGAACACATTGGATAAGAATTATCTCTATTTGGCAGAACAATTGGGAGTTAAAATAATCTCCGAAACAAGAGTAAGTGATGTATCGCCGCGATCTGAAAATCAATACAAAATTCGTACTAAAAAAGTGACCGGTTTATTCGGCAAGAAGTTAACCTTCAAAACCAAGGGGGTAATATTTTCCGGTGGTGTTATGGGAACTGTAAAATTACTGCATCAGTGTAAAGACCACGTCTCACTACCAAACATATCAGATAAATTGGGTGATGTTATACGGACTAACAGCGAAACACTTGTTGGTGTAAAAGCAAATGATGGCGAAGATTATTCTAAAGGAATTGCAATCACATCGGGTATTTACCCGGACAAGGATACGCATATAGAAACAGTACGCTACGCTAAGGGGCAAGATGCTATGTCAGGTTTGGCTACAATTCTAACTGATGGTAAGACCGGAGTACCACGACAAATTTCATTTATATTTGCGATTTTTAGGCATCCAATTCAATTCATTAAATCATTTTGGCCATTCAATTGGGCGGAGAAAACAACTATCTTCTTAGTAATGCAAACAATCAGTAATTATATGCGTTTTGATTATAAAAGACGTTGGTGGTTACTTGGTAAAAAATCCATGAACTCTAACTGGCATACCAACGAAAAAGTTCCTTCTTATATCCCTGTTGCTAACGATTTCGCAAAGCGATTTGCCAAGCGTGTAAATGGAATGGCTTTTAGTGTATTACCTGAAGTACTATTTGACACATCTTCAACAGCTCATATTTTAGGCGGATGTATTATGTCGGATTCACCTAAGACCGGAGTAATTAATTTTCAAGGACAGATCCACGGATATGAAAATTTATATGTTATTGATGGTTCAATAGTTCCAGCAAACCTGGGGGTAAACCCAAGTCTAACGATTACTGCGTTAGCGGAATATATAATGGATCAGGTTCCTAAAAGACTTGATTAACGAAGAAATACACCACCTTGAATTGAATCATCTGGATCAATAGTAAATTCATGCTTTCCGGTTATGAATGCTTCTCCGGTTATCTCCGGAATTATTGCTTTATATTGACTAAACATCGTTTCTTTTAATACTTTTCCAATAAATTTTGATCCAATCACGCTTTCAATGATAATGGGTTCATCAATACTAATCTCACCTTTTGTATAATGAATGGCTAATCTACCTGAGACACCTGTTCCTGTTGGACTTCGGTCAACTTCACCATCAGCAAATATGCAAACATTTCGACTGTGTGAATCTGAGTTATCCGGTTTATCAATAAAAATTGTTCCGTACAAAAAACTTAATTCATCATTAAATGGATGTTTAATTTGTACTGAATTAGAAACTGCCCCTTTTACTTCTTTACCGACCTGAATTAACTTATCAATATCTTTTGGGTAACAGGTCAATCCAAAGTCGTTAGCTTCAATATAAGCATAATAGGCGCCTCCAAATGCAAGATCATACTTTATCTTGCCATATTCAGAAATTTCAATTTCACTATTAAGTGCCACCACATAAGATGGGACATTTTGAAATGACACTTTCCCTACTTTACCGTTTTTTATGTGTCCTATTGCAGTGATTAATCCTGCAGGTGATTCGATTTTGAGTGTAGTTCTAGGTTCAACTATTTTCACTAAGCCACTCTCGATTGCTACCTTAGTTACTGCTATTATTCCATGGCCACACATTGAACTGTAACCTTCATTATGCATAAATATAACGCCAAAATCTGCTTCCTTGGATACTGGTGGTGTAATAATACAACCATACATATCAGCGTGTCCGCGCGGTTCCCACATTAATTGTTTCCGCAAGTTATCATAATTTTCCATCATAAATTGTCGTTTCTGTAAAATTGTATCGCCCGGCAGTTCAGGAATACCGCTTGCAATTATTCTTAATGGTTCACCGGCTGTATGCACATCAATTGTTGTGATTTTCAACCAATCATTAGGAATCTTATAATGCCGCAATATATTTGTCAAATCATTCATTAATTTGCTTGATATTGTATTTGACCTCCAACTATAGTGTAAATTGGTCTTGTGTTTAGTATCTCAGCAGGTTCAATAGTAAGTATGTTTTTATCCAATATTGTAAAATCTGCCAATTTTCCCACTTCTATTGATCCTAAAATATTTTCTTGAAATGCAGCATACGCTGCCCAAATTGTGTATCCTTTTATTGCTTCCTCCATCGTCATTTTCTGTTCCGGTAACCATCCGCCTTCAGGATTTCCGTTTGCATCTTGGCGTGTAACAGCATGATAAATGCCTATTAAAGGATTATTAGTCTCAACAGGAAAATCTGAACCACATGGAATTGATAATCCTTCATCTAAAAAATTACGAAATACATATGCACCCTTAACTCTTTCAGCACCTATACGGTCTTCCGTCCAAGGCATATCTGAAACAGCATGAGTTGGCTGCATTGCCGGTATCACACCTAAATCAGCATATCGAGGAACATCAGAAAGGCTCACAATTTGGGAATGCTCAATACGAAAACGATGATCTGCTTTAGGATTTTCTTGTAATGCTTCCTTATATACATCTAACATTGTTCGTATGGCTTTGTCGCCTATGGCATGTGTGCATACTTGGAAATCGGATTCCAATGCAGCTTTACATACTTCTAGCATATGAGAATTATCGGTTACAATTAATCCAATATTTTCAGGATCGTCGCTATAGGGTTCCAATAAGGCAGCACCACGTGACCCCAATGCACCATCCGCGTATAATTTGATACTTTTTACCCTGAGAAAATCATTTCCGTAAGAATCAATTTTATACTTTTGTAAAAATCCGCACATATCGTTGACAACCGTATCTGTTAACATCGCATTAATGCGAATTGGCATCTTGTTATTATCGATAAGAAATTTAAAATCATCGATTCTTGATATTGGTATTCCCGCATCACCTACACCTGTCAAGCCAAGTTCTGCACAACGATTGGCGGCATTTGTAATTATACTTCGAATTTTTTCCGTTGAGTATTTGGGAACATAATCTGTAATTAATTTCTCAGCATTATCGATAAATATTCCTGAAAGTAATCCATTTGAATCTCTAATAATTTTACCACCCACCGGATCAGAAGTAGATTTATTTATCTCCGCCATTTCCAGAGCTTTTTGATTAACTAAAATGGCATGTCCATCAATGCGCGAAAGAACAACAGGGTTGTTTGGCGTTAGATTGCTCAAAGCTTGGTGCTGTGGGAATTCCTTAATCTCCCAATCGTTTTGATCCCAACCACGACCAAGAATCCATTCTCCCGATTCAACTAATTTTACCTGATCTTTAACTAAATCAATTACTTCCTGATAACTTTTTGTACCAACTAGGTCAATATGTTCTAATGATTTTCCGTAACCGGTTAAATGCCCATGCGAATCAATCAATCCGGGAAGAACTAGTTCACCACGTAATTCGATTACTTTTGTTTTACTACCGATATATTTCTTTGCTTCTTCATTTGCGCCAACAAAAATAATCTTTTCATCTTGAATTGCAACTGCTTCGGTGATAGAAAAGTCATCATCAACAGTAGCAACTTTTCCACCAATTATTACCAAATCAGCTTGTTTCTTATTAGAACATGCCATATTTATAATTCCAGCTAAAGCAAGTATCCCAAAAATAATCCATTTATACATTGATATTCCAAAATTTTAATTTTTCATTAATGATTCAATTTCTTTTACAGTTTTAGGTATTGGTTTACCCAAAACTCTTTTACCGGTTTTTGTAACCAATACATTGTCCTCAATCCTAACGCCACCAAAATCAAGATACTCATTAACCTTTTCATAATTAATGAATTCTTCAAATTTATTTTCATTGTGCCATTGTTTAATTAATTGTGGAATAAAGTAAATACCTGGCTCCACAGTTAACACATAACCGGACTGTAACTCTTTTGCTAGTCGCAAATAAGCCAATCCAAATTGATCACTCCGTTTTATTTTATCATCGTAACCGATATAATCTTCTCCTAAATCTTCCATATCATGTACATCCAATCCCATCATGTGTCCTAATCCATGTGGAAAAAATAGTGCGTGAGCACCCACTTCCACTGCTCTATCAACATCACCTTTCATAATTCCGAGCTTATTCAATCCTTCAGTAATTATTCTAGCAGTAATTAAATGTATATCAAGATATTTCACTCCGGGCTTTATAGCTGCAATCGCAGTTAATTGCGATTTTAGTACGATCTCATATATCTCTTTCTGCTTTTTAGTAAATGTGCCGTTAACCGGAAAAGTGCGTGTAATATCACTTGAATAAAGTCCGATTGGTGATTCTGCGCCGGAATCATTGATTACGAAATTACCTTTTTGCATTTTATTATTATAATTATGATTGTGCAAACGCTCACCGCGAATAGTAAAGATTGGTATATAAGCCCACCTACTACCTTTTGAAATCAATATTTTCTCCATGATTTCGACAATTTCATATTCACTTTTACCAGGTTTTGTTTTCCGCATGGCGGATGTATGTAGTTTATATGATATTTTTAATGCTTTTTCAATTTCAGCAATTTCTTTTTTCGATTTTACTGATCTTTGACTAATTACAGCTTCCGTTAATTCAACAGAGTAGTTTCCCTTCACCTGATCGACAGGCATGTTTAACAATGTGGAAAGTTTTATAATATTATCATTCAAATGTTGTGGAAGATAGTGAATTTGTTTTTTCCCTTTCTTGAAATTTAAAAACACATCTTTTAGTGATGAAATTTCTGCAGTTTCAGTTACACCAATTAATTTTACTTTATCAACTAACTTTTTCTGTTCACCTTCCCAAACAATTTCTTCCGTAATTAGATCATGACCAAATAAGATTTCTTTATCATTCTCAACATCAATTAAAGCTGCTAATCCGGGCTCGTTCAGTCCCCAATAATATAAAAAATTGCTATTCTGACGGAATTTGTGAACGGTGTCTCTTATTAATATTTGTGATTCATCATTTCCAATAAATAAAATGATTCCATTCTTCACTTTTTCCTGTAACTCTTTCCGTCTTTTTATATATACTTTTGAATTAAACATTTTTTCTCCTATATCTTCTGTTCAGAACGGTTAATAATTTCATTTTGAAGGTCAGTACCAAGATCAACAAAATAATCACTATAACCAGCTACACGCACAATTAAATCTCGATATTTCTCGGGATTATTTTGCGCCTTTTTTAATGTCTCTGTAGTTACAACATTAAATTGAATATGATGCCCATCCATTTTAAAATACGAACGAACTAAATGTCCTAACTTTTTTAGACTTGCTTCACTTTTCAATACTTGAGGCGTAAATTTTTGGTTCAGCAGTGTTCCTCCCGTACGTAAATGATCAATTTTAGCTGCAGATTTCAGTACTGCCGTCGGACCATTTCTATCTGCACCTTGGACGGGCGATATTCCTTCCGAAAGCGGCATACTTGCTTTTCGACCTTCAGGCAAAGCACCTATGACACTACCAAAATAAATATGACAAGTTGTGGGTAATAAGTATATTCTATATTCGCCACCTTTCGTATTAGGTCTCCCATCGATTGCGTTAAAAAACATTTCGAATACTTGTCGAAGGATGTCATCCGCGCAATCGTCATCATTACCATATTTTGGTACATCGTTTAATAATGTTTCGTGCAACTTATCAAATCCGTCAAAGTTACATTTAATTGCCTCTAATATTTTGCTCATTGATAACGTTTTCTTATCAAATACGATATTTTTTATTGCTGATAACGAATCAGTTATACTGCCCATTCCAACGCCTTGAATATAAGATGAATTATAACGAGCACCACCGGCATTATAATCGACGCCATTGCCGATACAATCATCAATCAATAAAGACATAAATGGTGAAGGCAATATTGTCGCCCACAATCTTTCAATAATTCTATTGCCGCTAATTTTAATATCAATAAAATGATTTAATTGTTTTTGAAATGCATTTAATAATTCATCAAATGATTTAAATTTTGTTGGATCACCAGTTTTTATTCCGATGTTCTTTTTAGTACGAGGATCATAGCCATTATTTAGCGTTATTTCCAAAACCTTTGGAATGTTAAAATAGCCGGTAAGAATATAACTCTCCTTGCCAAATGCTCCAGATTCTACACAACCACTTGCACCGCCATTCCGTGCATCAATAATTGACTTACCTTGTCTTGTAAGCTCTTGGATGATTGCATCTGTATTAAATATTGAAGGTTGTCCAAATCCGGTTTTTACTATTTTTAAAGCACGCAATAAAAATTCATCAGAGGTTTTCTTGCTAATCTGTACCATAGAACTTGGTTGCAAAAGCCGCATTTCTTCAATAACATCTAAAATAAT
>PVMK01116829.1_pt1 | contig 33570 bp, 32 predicted proteins | sample 1853481 | NCBI WGS metagenome assembly PVMK01 (sample SAMN08533507, study PRJNA380276) | Marine sediment metagenome, whole genome shotgun sequencing project.
GCGCCCGGATCTGTGTGCGAAGCCGGAGCGTGCGTTCCGCAGCACGGCCTGTGCGATGACGACTACGACTGTCCCGTAGGCTGGATCTGCCAGGAGGGTATCTTGGGAAGTCCGCAGCACGAGGGCGTCTGTGAGCGCTGCGGCTGCCCGGAAATCTATGCCCCGGTGTGCGGCGTCGACGGTCACACGTACGGCAACGAGTGCGAGGCTCGATGTGCGCACGTTCGCGTGGCGCATGAAGGTGAGTGCGAGGACGATTGCCCAGTCGAGACGCACATTCGCAACTTCCGCGGCGAGTGTGTGGCCAAGTGCTACGGACCCGAGCAGTGTGGCGACGAGCAGCACTGCAACGCGCCTGACGTCTGTCGGCAGGACCCGGCATGCCCGGAGTGCGACGTGTGCGTCGGTTGGTGCGTGCCACCCTCGGGCGACTGTCGGACCAACGGTTGTGAAGCGGGTTGGACCTGCGACTACTGCCAGACGCCGGACGGACAAGCCGAGTGGATCTGCCTCTCGCCGGAGGCCGGTGCCTGCTTACCGCCTGACGAATGCCGACCGACAGGGTGCAATGGCGAAATCTGCGCGAATCAAGACGTGGCTTCGCCATGTGTCGCGTTGCCCGAGTTCGCCTGCTACCAGGAGGTCGGCGTGTGCGAGATCCAGCCATGGGGCCAATGCGGCTGGACCAATACGCCTGAGCTCGACGAGTGCCTTTCGCAGTTCGATTGCCGCGCCAAAGGCTGCGGAGACGGCATGTACTGCGGGTACTGCTGGACCAGCTGGGAGTGCCTTCCCGAGGGCGCGGTCTGCTAGGCAGCGGCAGCGGCAGGGACGAAACAGGTCTTAGACCTCGAGTCTCGGGCCCCGCGGCCTCCGCGTCGATGCCAGCGTCAGACGCTGGGACTGACCCCGGCCCCACCGGCGCGTCTAGCCACCGCTGCCCGGATCCACGTAGGTGGGGGGCTTGTCGTCGCTGAGGCGATTCTCGAGGAAGCCCTCTGGCAGAGACACCTTCTGGCGGCCCGCGGTTTTCCCGCGCGGTACTCGCATGGCCTCTGGGGGGAAGGGCTCGCACGGGTTGGCGGAGCGGAGCACTTCATCGAGCTCGCGGAGAGTGGTGACGCGCATGAGGCGGGAGCGGAGCTTGGCGCTGCCGCGGAAGCCTTTGGTGTACCAGCTGCTGTGTCGCCGGAACATGCGCATCGCCGAGGCCTCGCCTGCCCAGTCGCTCAGGAGCGTGGCGTGCTCGATCGCGATGTCGGCGACCTTCCCAAACGTTGGAGGGTCTTGTGGCTCGCGTCCTTCGAAGACGTTGGCCAAGTCCCGGAAGAGCCAGGGCCGACCGAGGCATCCTCGGCCGATGACGACGCCATCGCATCCCGTCGTCCGCATCATACGGAGCGCGTCGTGCGCTTCCCAGATGTCACCGTTGCCGAGCACAGGGATTGTTCGAACGTGTTGCTTCAGACGCGCGATCGCGTCCCACTGCGCTTCTCCGTCGTAGAGCTGTGCTGCGGTGCGCGCGTGCAGGGCGACTGCCGCGCAGCCTTCCTCTTCTGCAATGTGTCCGGCATCTTCGTAAGTGAGCAAGCTGTCGTCGATGCCCATCCGAAACTTGATGGTGACGGGGATCTCACCTGCGTTTCGTACTGCGGCGCGAACGATGTTGGCCAGCAATCGCGGCTTTGCAGGGATCGCCGAGCCACCGCCCTTTCGCGTGACTTTCGGCACCGGGCATCCGAAATTCATGTCGATGTGGTCGACGTGCCCTTCGCCGACGAGCCATTTCACCGCCTCGCCCACGTAGTGCGGGTCGACTCCGTAGAGCTGAAGGCTTCGCGGTGATTCGCCCTTCCCAAACTCTGCGAGCAGCAAGGTCTTGGCCCGACCCTCGACGAGTGGGCGAGCGGTTACCATCTCACTCACGTAGAGACCCGCCCCAAATCGCCGGCACATCGCGCGGAACGGCCAATTCGTCACCCCCGCCATCGGCGCGAGCACAACCGGCGGCCAGATCGCTAGCGGGCCGATGTCGACGGGAGCAAATTCATCGGGGCGCGCCAACGGCACCTCGCGATTCAACTCGCTCTTGTACACCTGCTCCATCGACGGATTAACCCTTTAAAAAAGGGGACTGTCCCCCTCTTGCTCGCTTAGTTGACTACCGACAGGTGGCGGTGGCCGCTGGTGCGGAGGAGTTTCATGCGCCAATCGACGCCGATGAGCTCGCCGGGTTCCAGTGGAAGCCAGATGTTTTCGCCCTGAATCGTTTCGCTCGAAAAGATGAGGTGGTTGACGTAGCCGCTCTCCGTGGGTGCTTCGCATTCCAGCGACAGACTGGGACATGTGTCGCGGTCTGCGCATCGCGTCTTGTAGGTTGACCAGTAGAGTTCCTTGCCTCCCTCCACCGCCACCATCGTCGTCCCGTCGGTCACGATCATCGTGAGCAGCGACGCCTCCTTCTTGGGATCGACGTCGCAGATCGCGCGCGCTTGCTCGATCGTCGACTGAAGCGCCATCGAAGTTTCTTCCACACCGATGCGCCCCGACAGAGGGCCATGCTGTGACAAGTGCGTCAGAAACAGGAAGAACAAGACCTCGCTGTCGGTATCGCCCAGGATGTAGCGTCGGAGCATCGGCGCGATGCGTTGGACGAGATCGGCCCGGTGCTTGCTGAAGTCTTGAATGTCGCCGTTGTGGGCCATGATCCACTTGCCGTATTGGAACGGATGACAGTTAAGCACCGAGAGCTCGCCGTTGGTAGCTCGCCGGACGTGGGCCAACACGGTTTCAGAGGCGACGACGCCGCTCACACGATGGAAGAGCACGTCGTCGAGGGCCGTCGTCGGGCTCCGGGTGATGTGAGGGGCGCCGTCGACGTAGAAGGCCACGCCCCAGCCATCGCGGTGGTCGCTGCTCTGAGTACCGAGCGCATTGTCGGCGTCCATCAAAGACCGATGCACCTGGCTCTGAATCACACTGCGAAACCCGAATAGGCGACACATAACCCAGACATTTTGACACGAACCGCGGTGCAATGCTGCCTCTGCTGTTCAGGAGGCGGGGGCGGTGTTAAGGTGCGCGCCCGTGAGCCGATTTCGCCGTCTTTTCATCGCAAACCGCGGCGAGGTCGCCGCTCGCATCGCAAGGACCTGCGACACGCTCGGTATCACACCCGTCTTCGGCGTGTCGGAGGCGGACCGCGAAGCTCCCTACCTGCGCGACCGCGAGTCAGTGGTGCTCGGCCCCTCGAGGTCGAGCGAGAGCTATCTCGCAAGAGAGCGGATCGTCCAAGCCGCGGTACAGACGCAATGCAGTGTCCTTCACCCAGGGTGGGGATTTCTCGCTGAAGACCCACTCTTCGCGTCGCTGTGCGAGGCCCACGGAGTCACCTTCATCGGTCCGCCAGCAGCGGTGATGCAGACGCTTGGTCGCAAGACTCCGGCCAAGGCTGCGATGGCCCGAGCGGGGTTGAAGTTGATTCCTGGCAGCGAGGGCGTATTGCGCGATGTTGCTCAAGCGCGGGAGGTTGCGAAGGCCACCGGGTTCCCGGTCTTGTTGAAGGCCGAGAGCGGTGGTGGAGGCCGCGGGATGCGCATCGTGCGCAGCGTGGCCGAAGTGAAGGACGCCTACGAGTCAGCGCAGGCAGAGTCGCTGGCCTGCTTTGCCGATGGCCGTCTCTACCTCGAAAAGCTCATCGAAGGCGGGCGCCACATCGAAATCCAGTTGCTTGCGGACAAGTACGGCCACGTCGTGCACCTCGGAGAGCGGGACTGTTCGGTGCAACGCAAGCACCAGAAGCTCATCGAGGAGTCACCGGCGCTCGTGTTGAGCGACACCGGGCGTGAGGAGACACTCGCAGCCGCCGTTCGCGCGACGCGCGCCATCGGTTACGTCGGCGCGGGCACCATGGAGTTCTTGCTCGACGAGGACGGCGAGCTCCGCTTCATGGAGATGAACGCGCGTCTTCAAGTGGAGCATCCTGTTTCGGAGATGCGGACGGGGATCGATCTGGTAGAGGCGCAGATTCGCATCGCTGCCGGAGAGCCCCTGTGGTTCTCTCAGGAAGACGTCGACCTTCGCGGGCATGCGATCGAATGCCGAATCAATGCGGAGGACCCCTCGAACGGGTTTTCGCCGAGTCCCGGCGTGATCGAGCGATGGGAAATCGCCACGGCCTCCGACGACAGCGTTCGCATCGATACGCACGTCGAATCCGGCTACGAAGTTCCGCCTCACTACGACAGCTTGATCTGCAAGGTGATTGCCTGGGGGGCGGACCGCGATGCGGCTTGTGACCGTCTTTCCGAAGCGTTGCAAGGCATCCGATGCGATGGCATCTCGACCACGATTCCCATGCATCTCGCGGTCTTGAGCTCGAAGGAGTTCCGAGAGAATCAATACGACACGCGCGCCGTGCCGGGGTGGGAGGACTGATGGCACACGTTCCGGTGGTTCCGATCGGGAAGACTCGCGAGGCGACCGTCGATCAGGCGACGTACGAAGGCGAGATGGCCCGCCACGAACCGCTGGTATCACGTCTCGATGAGCGTCGCGCCGAGGTCCAAGCGGGCTGGGGTGACAAGTACGTCGAGCGAGTGCACGAGAAAGGTAAGCTCACCACACGAGAGCGCCTGGAGCGCCTGAAGGACGATGGGTCAGAGATCTTCGAGGTCGGCACCTTCGTTAACTATGGCCTCGATTTCAATGGGCTCCGCTCCCCGGCTGCCGGAGTGGTCACAGCTTTCGTGCGAGTTGACGGCCGCTGGTGCGTCGTCATTGCCAATGACAACACGGTCGCGTCGGGCGCGTGGTGGCCGAAGACGCCGGAGAAGATCGAGCGGGCTCAAGAGATTGCGCGCCGCCTGCGTTTGCCTGCGCTCTATCTGGTCGATTGCAGCGGGCTGTATCTCCCCGAGCAAAGCAAGAGCTTTGCGGGTGCGACCGGAGCAGGACACATCTTCAAGATGAACAGCCTCCTGTCGGCCGAAGGCGTGCCGCAAATTGCGGGCGTGTTTGGTGACTGCATCGCTGGCGGCGGATACATGCCGATCATTAGCGATCGCGTGTACATGACCGAGCAGGCGTACATGGTGATCGCCGGCGCCGCATTGATCAAAGGCGCCAAGAGCCAACACATCACCTCACTCGATATCGGTGGACCGGAGGTGCACGTGCACCAGTCGGCGTGCGCCGACGAGCGCGTCCCCGATGACGAAACCCTGATCGACTGCATGCGGCGTGAGGTGTCGCGACTCCCGAGCTCGGGTGCAGCCTTCTACCGCGGGGGCGTGGAGTCGATGGAGCCGCTCTACTCTCCCGCCGAGCTCCCAGGTTTGCTTCCGGTCGACCATCGACAGGCTTACGACGCGACCGAAATCCTCGCGCGGCTTTGTGACCAGAGCCTCTTCTGGGAGGTGTTGCCGTCGGTCGGTCGCGAAATGATCTGTGGCATCGCTCGTGTCGGGGGCTTGTACGCCGGCTTCGTTCTCAACCGGCAGGGATTGCTCGACGACCCCGAGGCCAGCGATGAGCAACGCCCGGCTGGCATTCTCTATCGACAGGGGATTGCCAAGATCAGCGCATTTAGCCGCGCGTGCAACAGCGATGGCATTCCGCTCATTTGGTTGCAAGACATCAGCGGTTTCGACATTGGCGCTGAAGCCGAGCGGCACGGCCTTCTCGCCTACGGGTCGAACCTCATCTACACCAACAGCACCAACGACACGCCGATGTTCACGGTGCTCCTGCGAAAGGCCTCGGGTGCAGGCTACTACGCGATGGCGGGCCTTCCGTACGACCCCGTCGTCCAGCTCTCGACGCCGATCTCCCGCCTCAGCGTCATGGAAGGTCGCACCCTGGCCATCGCTTCATACAACAGCAAGCTCGACGACAACTTCGAGATCGTCACGACCGACCCGGAAGAGCGAGCGCAAATTGCGAAGCGCATGTCGGAGGTCGAGGCCCGCATCGAAGCCGACATGGATCCGTACGTCGCTGCCCGGCAGATGGACACCGACGAGATCGTACGGCTCGACGAGCTGCGGGATTGGCTGAAGCTGTTGGTAGAGATGAGCTACCAAGGGACCGGCTATCGCCGGGTCAAGAACCCGCGGATCTGGGCCATGCACGACCTCGATGTGTTGATGAACGGAGGACGCGCATGAGCGAAGGCACTCACGTCCTGCGCGCGCGCCCTGGTGACGGAGAGAGCAGTGACTTGCTCGCCCCCAGTGTCGGCGTGTTCACGCCTGCAGTTTCGGAAGGTGACCTCGTGTCCGCAGGCCAGGTGGTCGGTACGATCGACGTGCTGGGTGTGCTGCGCGAGTTGGCCGTGCCTGATGGTGTCGCGGGCCGTGTCACCCACCGTGCGGGTGGCGGGCGGTCGCGCGCGCCCGTTGAGTATGGGGATGCGTTGCTCACGATTTCAACCGCTTCGATGGGACATGTCGCAGACGCAAGCTCTGCCTTCAGCGCCGATACGCAAGGCGCTCTCTCGTTCCTCGCACCGATGAGCGGGCGCTTTTATAACCGTCCATCTCCGGGCGAGCCTCCGTTCGTTTCAGCGGGCGACACCGTTCAGCGCGGACAAACCATCGGACTGCTAGAGGTCATGAAGACCTTCAACCGATTGGTGTATCAAGGCGATGCCTTGCCGGAGCAAGCGAAGGTGGAGAAGATCGTCCCGAGCGAGGGTGACGACGTCGTCCGCGGGGACGTAATCTTGGTCCTGGCCTCTGCTGTCTAGCCTCCCCGGTGTTGGTGCTAAGGTGCGCGCATGGTGGAGCCCAAGCTCGGTGACCGTTCACTGTTTCCCGACTTAGAAGGAACCGCATACCTCGCCCACGCCGCGATTTCGCCCCTCTCTGCCCCGGTGTGCGAACGGATTGGAGAGGTTGTGCGGGACTACGCTCGGGGAGGGATGTCGGGTTTCGTGAGTTGGGCGCCGCGCCTTCGGCAGGTCCGGCAAGATCTGGCCGCCGTGATCTCTGCCGAGCCAAACGAGATTGCGTTCGTGGCCAATACGACGCAGGGGGTCATCGACATAGCGTTCGGGTTACCGTGGAGGAAGGGTGATCGGGTGGTGTTGTTCGACGGAGAGTTCCCGGCGAACGTGACCCCGTGGCAACAGGCGGCCGAAGAGTTTCATTTGGAGCTTTGCTGGTTGTCGCTCGACGCGTTTCATCGTTCGGTCGACGAGGGTCTCGCCGAGCTCGAACGGGTTCTCGACCGCGGGGTCCGGGTCGTCGCCGTGAGCGCGGTACAATACAAGACGGGCGTGCGAATGCCGCTTGCAGAGATGGCGGCGCTTTGTCACAAATACAGTGCGGAGATCTTCGTCGATGCGATTCAGGCGCTCGGGGCGACGCCGGTCGATGTGTCCTGGGGTATCGACTACCTCAGCTCCGGAAGCCACAAGCACCTGATGGGCGCCGAGGGCGCCGGCTTTTTGTACGTCGCCGAGCGGTGCGCCGCAACCTTGAAGCCAAGGCTCGCAGGCTGGCTCGGCCACGAGGAACCGGTCGACTTCTTGATCGGGGACGAGCCCAAGTTGCGCTACGACAGTTCGTTCAAGCACGGCGCGCAGGCTCTGGAGATCGGGACGAGCAGCGTCATCGGTCTCGCCGCGCTGGGCGCATCGATCGAGTTGTTGAGCCAGCTTGGAGTGCCGGCCATTCACGCTCACGTCGACGCGTACCTCGAACGGTTGGAAGCAGGTCTCGTCGAACGTGGATTTCGTAGTCATCGCGCCAAGGCGCCCGCGCTTCGCTCAACGCTGCTCGGCGTGACGGTGCCTAGCGACGTCCGATTGTCCAAGCTCGCTGCTGCGCTCCGCAACCGAGGCGTGGTTTGCAACACACCGGACGGCTTGCTGCGGTTCGCACCCCACTGGCCGAACGCGCACGACGAAGTCCCGGAGGTCTTGGCCGCCATGGACCAAGCACTAGCCGACCTTCGAGCTGGAGCATAGGCTTGCCTGGTGTCTGGCCAAAGCGACCGGAGCTTCTGGATCTTCAACGCCGTGGTTTCGACCGCAGCAGTTGGTTTTCTCGGCTGGCTCCTCCTCGTTCGTGAAGGCGGCGGCGGCGCCGCCCTGAGCTTCATGCCCGGCGTGAACGCCACCCTCAACGCCACTTCGGCCACGCTCCTCGTCCTAGGGCTCGCGGCGATTCGAAGCGGTCGTCGCGAGATCCACAAGCGACTGATGGTCTCCGCCTTTGCGGCGTCGGCTGTCTTCCTCGTCGGCTATGTCCTCTACCACTATGTCCACGGTGACACACAGTACCAGGGCATCGGCACGATTCGCATCGTGTACTTCACGATTCTAATCACACACGTCCTCCTGTCGATCGTGATGCTCCCAATGATCCTGACGACGTTCTACCTCGCTGGACGGAAGCGCTTCGTCACGCATAAGCGGCTTGCCAGGTGGACGCTGCCGATCTGGTTGTATGTGTCGGTGACTGGGGTGGTAATTTACGTCATGCTGCGGTGACGGCGAAGCCCCGTGGGCGACGCTCTGCGTCGGCTATACGGGGTGACGGCTTCCTTTACCTGGGTCGCCATTTGTTCAACACTCCGGGGCGAGGGGGAGTCTGATGGGAATCGTTTCGTGGATCTTGTTTGGGTTGCTTGCGGGTATCCTCGCCAAGTTCGTGATGCCGGGTGACGACGGTGGAGGTTTCATCAAGACGACCTTGCTCGGCGTGCTGGGCGCGATCGTCGGCGGGTTCATCGGGACACGTCTCGGCTTTGGTGAAGTCACCGGTTTCAACGTTCGCAGTTTTGCAATAGCAAGCGCGGGAGCGGTGCTCGTCCTGTGGCTCTACCGGATGGTCAAGAAGAACTAGCCGCGTCTTAGTCGCTGCGCGGCGATCACTCCCTCGACGATCATCCAAAGCAGGAGCACGAGCAGAAGTGAGGCCAATGCGGCCAGAGGCGCGTTGCCTTCTGCGAGGAACTGCTGGAGGTTCGTGAACAGCGCCAAGCCTGCGACGGGCATGACCAGAACCATGGGGATTATCAGCGGCCAAACCGGTCGCTTTCGGGCGAAGAAGTAGAGCGACAGCGTCATCAGAGTGAGAGCCGCCAGCAGTTGATTGCTCGCGCCGAAGATCGGCCAGAGCACCCACCCAACAGCTGTGGCCTGGCCCGTCGTCGGGTCCGGTGTCTCCGCGAGCGCCAGGTACATCGCCGGGACCACCGCAATGATCGTCGCGATGTAAGGATTGGTTAGTGGCTTCATCCGCAGCGCGGCGCCGAGCTCACTGAGGATGAACCGTTGGATGCGCGTCGCGGTGTCGAGTGAGGTGGCCGCAAACGCGATCACAAGAACCGCCATCAGCGTGCGCGCGAGCTCCGAGGACAAGCCCACGGCCTCGAGGAATGCGCCGCCGCCGAGCACGAACGCGGCAGCCTTGTTACCGCCGGCGTGAGCCCAGCTGTCGTAGTAGATCGCCCAGCTCAAATCATCGACCACACCTTGGCCGGGGAGGGTACACGCGCCAACCAGGCCGATGCCGGCGACTGCGGCAAGCGTCGATGCAAGGGCGAGCGAACCTTCACCCAACATTGCACCGTACCCGATAAGGCGAGAGTCTCGGAGGCGCTCGATTTGCTTCGACGTCGTGCCGGACGACACGAGGCCGTGGAAACCGCTGATCGCGCCGCAGGCAATTGTGACGAACAAGATCGGGAAGATCGAAGGAGCTCCGGCTTCGGGGGTGCGGTACACTGGGGCGTCGAAGCTCGGGTGCACGATTAGGACGCCGAGGAACAAGAGCCCCAACCCGACGAAGAGTTGGTGGCTGTTGATGTAGTCGCGCGGTTGAAGCAGTAACCAGACCGGTAAGAGGCTGGCAATCGCCGAGTAGAGCAGCAGAAAGAAGATCCAGCCTGTCGTTACGCTGTGCTGGTCGACTCCCATCGCTACGAAGTCGACGGGCACCTTCGTTCCGACCCAAACGAAGAAGTAGAGCACGCAGAGCGCAATCAGGGATGGCCAGAGGATCTTCACGCGACGCTTGTAGACGAGCCATCCGATAATGACGGCCACGATGATCTGAATGTTAATCGGTATGACGGTGGTCGGTTGGCTGACGAAGAGGCCCGCAATGGCCATCGCGAAGACGGCAAGGACGAGCCAGAGCAGCACCAGCACGAAGCACATGAAAAGGATTCGAGCCCGCCCGCTGATCGTCTTGGCGGTGATGTCCGCGATTGAGCGTCCCTTCTCGCGCACGCTCACGACCAGCGCGCCGAAGTCGTGTGCGGCACCCATGAAGATCGTGCCAAGAACGACCCAGGCCAGCGCGGGTCCCCAGCCCCAGTACGCGGCCACGCAAGGACCGATGATTGGCGCCGCTCCTGCAATCGATGTGAAGTGGTGTCCGAACAGCACGGCGCGCTGCGTGGGCACGAAATCGACCCCGTCCTCGAGCTCGTACGCCGGTGTGACGATATCCTCTTGGTCTTGGTAGATACGTTCGCCGAGAAATCGCGCGTAGAAGCGATATCCGATCAGAAATGAACCGAGAACTAGAGCTGCCGCCAACGCTGCCATTGGTCGCGTTGGTGGGCTTTTTTGGGATTTTGGTCAAGCACAATCCCGCTTTCCTTTGCGACGAATAACGCTAAGGTCCCGGCATGAGTGGGACCTTTCGACCCCATGGCGCGTGGACCGCCCTGACGACTCCGTTCTCGACGGACGGGCAGGTCGATTACGCTTCGCTGCGTCGGCTGATCGAGTTTCAGGTGCAAGAAGGCGTCGACGGCATCCTTCCATGCGGAACGACTGGCGAATCACCCACCCTCTCGTGGCAGGAGCACGACGCGGTCATCGATGCCACAGTGCGTGCCGTGGAAGGGCGCGCTGGCGTCCTGGCCGGCGCAGGTAGCAACAACACGCAGGAGGCGATCCGCGCAAGCATCCAGGCGAAAGAAGCCGGCGCCACCGCGGTCCTGCTAGTGGACTGCTACTACAACGGCCCGTCGAGCCTCGAGCTGCGCACGGAGTACTACGAGCGAATCCTCGAAAGTGTGCCCGACATTCCGGTCGTTCCATACGTGATTCCGGGGCGAAGCGGCTGTGCACTTTCCGCGGCCGACCTCGCCATCTTGCACCTCAACGACCCGAAGCGGGTGCCCGCCGTGAAGCAGGCCACGGGCGACCTCGAGCGCATGCGCCTGGACCGTCAGCTCGCAGGCCCGGCGTTGAGCATTCTCTCAGGCGACGACGACTTGACGCTCACGATGATGCGCGATGAGGACATCCGAGCGAGCGGTGTCATCAGCGTGGCCTCGAACATTGCGCCGGGTGCGATCGGCTCGATGGTCCGCGCGCAGGTGGCCAGCGATACCGAGGAGACCGAGCGGCTCACCCAGGCGCTCGCTCCGTTGCTCAGGCTCGTCACGTGCTCGGTCACCGCAGTGCGCACGTTACCGAACGGACAAAGCGTCGAGGTCACCGACAAGTTCCGAAACCCCGTGCCGCTCAAGACCATGATGGCGGGGCTTGGGATGATCGGATCGACCAAGCGCCCGCCTCTTGGGCGCATGAGCCCGACCGCAGTTGCGCAATGCCGAGATGCGCTGCGCGAGGTGCACATCGCCGACCCGGGCATCCTCGGCCCCATCGAGGAGGCGTTCGACGTGCGAATCGACCAGTGCCTCGAGGACGACGCGAAATGGTCAGCGCTTGGCCGCTGAGGGGACCGTGTATCGAGCGCTGATTCGTCCGCTGCTGTATCTGCTTCCCGCAGAGACCGCTCATCATCTCACGTTCGCTTGTTTGCGAGCGTTGGCTGCGATTCCGGGAGCGATGGCGCTCGTTCGTCGCGCGCTCCATAGCGGCGACGGGGCATCGCGTGTTCGTGCCCTCGGGCTCGACTTCCCAAATCCGATCGGTTTGGCCGCGGGCTTCGACAAGGATGCCGTCGGGTATGAGGCGTTGGGGGCGCTCGGATTTGGCTTCATCGAGGTGGGGACTCTGACCGCAGAGCCGCAGCCGGGTAACCCCACGCCGAGGCTGTTCCGGCTCCCGGGCGACCGCGCGTTGATCAATCGCATGGGCTTCAACAATCACGGCTCCGCGGATGCGGTTGCGCGCTTGCAGCGGCCGCATGAGACGATCGTGGGAGTCAACATCGGCAAGACGAAAGTCGTCCCCGAAGAGGAGGCGATCGGCGACTACGTGGCCAGCGCCAAGCGGGTGGGCCCTCTTGCCGACTACGTGGTGGTCAACGTGAGCTCGCCCAACACAGCGGGTCTGCGTGACCTGCAGGCGACGGAAAAGCTGCGCCCGCTGTTGAGCGCAGTTCGTGAAGCACTTAACGAAGTGTCGCCCGCCCGCCGCGTGCCGTTGCTGGTGAAAATCGCGCCGGATCTAGCCGACGAGGACGTGGACGCCATCGCAGAGCTTGCCCTCGATCTTGGGCTCGACGGGATCATTGCCACCAACACCACGATTCGACGAGAGGGCCTCACGAGCGATGCTGCCGAGGTCAGACGCTGCGGCGCCGGCGGTTTGAGCGGGCCACCGTTGCACGAGCGCTCGCTCGATGTGCTGAAGCGTTTGCGGGGCAGGGTTGGTGACCGGCTGGTGTTGATTTCAGTCGGCGGTATTGAGACAGCGGAGCAGGCTTGGGAGCGCATTGAGGCTGGGGCGACGTTGGTGCAGATCTATACGGCGTTCGTCTACGAGGGGCCGTTGTTGCCAAGCCGGTTGGCGAGGGGCGTGGCCGAGCTGAAACAAAAGGGAACTGTCCCCTAGCGCCTACATCGCGCACGTCGACATTAACGCTTTCAAAAAGGGGACTGTCCCGTTTTTCCTTCAGCGACAGCGACAGCGATAGCGACAGCGGCGGCGACAGTGCCAGTGGCGGTGAGAGTGTCAGCGGTAGTGACTGGGGTTCCGCTTACTCCCTCGCGTCGACCACCGCGGCTGCTACTGAGTCCGACCAGACGTTTACCGTGGTTCGGCACATGTCGAGGATGCGGTCCACCGCGAGGATCAGCGCGACTGCGCTCGTCGGTAGCCCGACTGCATTGAGGACGACGACCATCATGACCATGCCGGCGTGTGGGATGCCGGCGGCGCCGATGCTGGCGAGCAGCGCCGTCAACGCGACGATGGCTTGTTGCGCGAGGCTGAGGTCCAGGCCGTATACCTGCGCGATGAATAGGACTGCCACCGCTTCGTAGAGTGCGGTGCCATCCATGTTGATCGTGGCGCCGAGTGGGAGCACGAACGAGGTCACTTGTGGCTTCACGCCGGCATCTTCCACGCTTTGCATCGTGAGGGGGAGGGTGCCGTTGCTGGATGCCGTGCTGAAGGCAGTGACCAATGCGGTGGTGAGCTTTCGGGCGTATGCGATCGGTGATCGACCGGTCGCAACCTTCAGGATCAACGGCAGCGTCACCATCGCGTGAATCAAGAGCGCAATAAACACGGCCAGGACGTACCAGCCTAGGACGCGAAACGCTGCGGGGCCTTTACCGGCGGCCGCGCACAAGGTGAAGCCGAATACGCCAATCGGAGCGAACTTCACCACGAATAGCGTCATTTGCATCATCACGTCGAAGAGGCCCGAGAAGAAGCGTCTCACCACGCTGGCGTCCTTCGACCCCTCGCGATGCTCGGCCAGTCCGATGAATACGCCCATGAGGAGCGAGAAGAAGATGACGGGCAGCATGTCGCCCTCGGCTGCCGCGGCGAGCGGGTTCTTGGGAATCAGTCCTTCGAGTTGCTCCCATAGGACGACGCCTATGCCACCCGGCGCTTCGGCGAGCAGCACGTTGCTCGCAGCACCGTCTTCGAGCAGGGCAAGCTCCGCACCATCGCCCGGGCGAATCAGATTCACTACCGCGATGCCGGTCACGATGGCGATGAGGCTCGTCGTTAGATAGAAAGCGATGGCGCGCCCGCCGATCGACCCCAAGCTCCTGAGGTCGCCCATGCCGGTCACGCCTGTGATCAGCGACGAGATTATCAATGGGACGACGAGCATTTGCAGCAGCCTCAGGAAGAGGTCCCCCACCTCTTTGCCGACCATGGCCACCGTGGCGACGATGTCCGCATCGACGATGCCCTGGCCGCCGGCCCAGTTGAGCCCTAGTCCCAGGGCCGCGCCTAGACCCATCGCGATCAGGATCCAATGATGGAGTTGCAGTCGTTTCACCGGCGCGCATTATGCGGACGCCGCTCTTCGATGTAAAACCAACCCATGACCGACAGGAATCCAGACGAAGGCCCGCTTTCGGAGCTGCGCGGAGCGCTCGACGGGCTCGATCACCAATTGTTGGAGCTTCTGGTCCGGCGAATGGAGATCGTGGCGGACATTGCTGCACGCAAGCGAAAGTACCGGGTTCGGATTCGTGATCTCGCCCGCGAGCGCCGGGTTCTGGATGACCGGTGCGCCCGCGCCCAAGAGCTCGGCCTGCCAACCGCGAGCATCGAGTCGGTCTGGCGACAGCTGATGCTCATGAGCCGTGAGCGGCAAGCGGCGCTACGTGTAGAGGTGCCCCTCGATGTCGAGCTTAGGACGCTCGCCATCATTGGCGGCGAAGGGGGCATGGGACGCTCGCTCACCACGTTGTTCTCGGACCTCGGTCACGAGGTGCAGAGCGCGGACCTCCAGACCGAGCTTCGACCCGCCGACGCAGCCGCGACCGCCGACGTCGTCATCATCAGTGTGCCCATCCGCGAGACGCGAGCGGTGATAGAGCAACTCGGTCCTTTGGTTCGCAAGGACGCGCTCCTCATGGACGTCACGTCGATCAAGACCGACCCGATGGCGGCCATGCTTGCGTCCACCGAGGCCAGCGTCGTTGGTACTCATCCGATGTTCGGCCCCGGGGTCAACACCTACCAGGGCCAGCGTGTGGTGATCTGCCCCGGTCGAGGGGACGCCTGGCTGGACTGGACTCGGCAGATGTTCAGCGCGCGCGGTTTGGTCATTTCGGAGGCGACACCCGCCGAGCACGACTCGATGATGGCGATCGTGCAGGTCCTGCATCATTTCAAGACACAGGCGCTCGGGCTTGCGTTGAGTCGCACTGGCACGCCGCTCGAAGAGACGCTGCGCTTCACTTCGCCAGCGTATCTGCTCGAGACTTACGTGACCGGCCGTCACTTCGCACAGTCATCGGAGCTGTACGGGCCGATCGAAATGCTCAATCCGGACTCGAAGCGTGTCATCGACGAATTCAGTAGGGCCGCGGCCGATCTCGCGGAAATCATTGCCGCAGGCGATCAAGAAGCCTTCGATCAGGTATTCGCGGACGTTCGTGCGTTTTTCGGCGAGTTCACCGATGAGGCCCTCGAGCAGAGCGGCTTCCTCATCGATCGCCTCGTGGAGTTGAGCGCCGGGCGCTCATCGTCCTAGAGACTCAATTGACGCTCGCCATCGCATCTGCGATGTCGTCATCATGGCGCAAGTTGCGATACACGGAGCCGCAGGTCGCATGGGGCAAAGTATCGCCTCGGTACTGAACGACGATACCGAGGCGCACCTCGTCGCCGCGATGGATCGCGAAGGCAGCGAGCTGCTCGGTCGCGACATGGGCGTGCTGGCCGGTGGAGCGCCGTCCGGAATCTGCATTACATCTGACGTCGAAGAGTTTCTGAGCAACGTCGAGGTCGTCATCGACTTCAGCATTGCCTCCGCGACCGCGAAGCTTCTCCCAGTTTGTGCGGGGCAGCACATTCCGATGGTGATCGGAACCACGGGGCTCGATGCCGCAACGCGCGCCGGCCTCGAGCGGGCAGCGGAGAGGGTGTCGATTGTGTTCGCGCCCAACTACAGCCAGGGTGTCAACGCGTTGTACTTTCTTGCGGCGCGCGCGACCGAGCTCTTGGGGCCGACCTTTGATGCCGAGATCGTCGAAATTCATCACCGGCACAAGGTCGATGCGCCAAGCGGCACCGCAGTTCGTCTCGCTGAGGTGGTGGCCGAGGCGAAGCAGTTCGACCCTGAACGGGTGGTGAGTCACGGCCGAAGCGGCCACGTCGGAGCAAGGCCTGTCGAGGAGGTCGGCGTGATGGCGTTGCGGGGCGGCGACGTCGTCGGCGAGCATACACTCTACCTCGTGGGGGAGGGCGAGCGCATCGAGCTCACCCATCGCGCTACCGACCGGTCGATCTTTGCGCGAGGGGCGGTGCGCGCGGCGCAGTGGGTAGTCGGTCGGCCTGCGGGCCTCTATGACATGGCCGACGTGATGGGGATTCCTCGCTAGGCGCAGGCACGAAGGAATTCTGATACGGTAAGGGCGCATCATGGATTGTCCCCAATGTGGAGCTGAAGTTCCGTCCGATGATGCGTTCTGCGGCAAATGTGGTTACGCCAGGCGCGATCACGCTCCGGAGCGCCTAGATCAGTCCCGCATTCGCGTGCACGAGGAGCCCGAGCCGGCGGCGGAAGAGCGATCAGGCCGTTCCCCGTCGCAGCAGCGCGTTCGCAAGCACACCGTGCTCGGGATGCCATCTGCAACGGCAGCGTCTCCGACGGAAAACCCCGCTACAGCGTCTGCACCTCCTCCTCCTCCTCCCACTTCACTCTCGTCCGCGCGTTCAGGGCGCAGCCGTACGCCACAAAAGACCATGCTCGGCATTCCGCGCCCCGAGCTTCTCGATCCGGCCGGCGCCGCGCCATCGGCGGAGCCCACCGAGACGGAACAGAGCACGCCTCCCGCGGACCGAAGTGGCGCGCCTCCCGAACCAGCGATCCCGAGTCACCGCACGCGCGCTCGGGTTCGCTACGACAGCGCGAACGAGCCACTCCCGGTGACCCAGCGCAGAAAAGCAGCGCTCCGCGGCCTTGCGGTGCTGGTCATTCTTGCAGCAGCCTGGCTTGGTTACCGCTTTCTGACGGTGAATGGCTAGTACTGCGTCAGATAATCAGGTGGTGTGCGACGCTTGTGGGAAGAGCAACCCGCCTGAGTCCAAGTTCTGTGGGAAGTGCGGAACCGCCCTGACGTCCGGCGCGCCCAAGCCGGGTGACATCATCGCCGACCGCTATCGCGTGGTTGCACCGATTGGCCGCGGAGCGATGGGTACGGTTTATCGCGCCGAGCACGTGCAGATCAGCAAAGTGATGGCGATCAAGTTGCTTCACCGCGAGCTCGAGAAGAACCCAGAGAATGTCATTCGCTTCCATCGCGAAGCCGAGTCCGCGTCCCGTCTCAATCATCCCAACACCGTTCATGTGTTCGATTTCGGGCGCACCAAGTCCGGGTCGCTCTACATCGTGATGGAGTACGTCGACGGCGATGATCTGGCCAAAGTCATCGAAAAAGACGGGCCGATGCACTTCGGACGCGTGGCGTATCTGTGCGCCCAGGTGGCGGGGTCCGTCGCGGATGCGCATGCGGCAGGCATCGTGCACCGCGATCTCAAGCCCGAGAATATCGTCATCGCCAAGGGCCGCGACGGCGAGACCGCAAAGGTGCTGGACTTCGGGCTCGCGAAGCTCCTCGAGGGAACCGTCGAAGTGCAGGTAACCAAAAGCGGCACCATCGTCGGTACGCCCTACTACATGTCGCCCGAACAGATTCACGGACAAGAGCTCGACGGACGAAGCGATATCTATGCGATCGGCGCGATCATGTACGAGTGCCTCGTTGGCAAGCCGCCGTTCGAGGCGCCGAATCCAGTTGGCGTCCTTTCTAAGCACTTGTCGGAGGAGCCCTTGCCTCCTTCCGCCCGGTCCCCGCTGCCCGTGCCGGCCGAAGCTGACGAGATTGTCCTGCGCTGCCTCGAGAAAGATCCCGATCGCCGTTACCAAACGGCTGAGGAGCTCAGGCAAGACTTGATCGGGTATCTCTCGACGGTCGGCCCCGGCGATTGGCGGCTCGGTGGCGTCGACCAGCCATCATTCGGCAGCGGCGCTCGCCGCGTTGATGGGATCGATTCGATCTTCAAGCCCAAGCAGAGGCTTTGGTGGTTGATCTTGATGTTCCTGTTGGCCGGCGGCGGTGTGGCCGCATGGCAGCTCGCCACCCGGGGGCCGTCGGAGAGCGAACCCAACCACACAGCCAAGGACGCAACCTATCTGCCCGAAAGCGAGGCAATGGAAGCCTATCTCGGTCGGCGGCTCAGCGAAGACTCCGGCGACGTCGATCTGTTCGAGATCGAGCACCTGGGAAACCGGCGCCGCGCGGCCGACCTGCAGGTGACCTCGATTCCAAACATGGACGTGATTGTCGAGCTCTTCGCGCCCGGCCAAGACGAGCCCCTCGTCGTGGCCGACTCTCGGGCCTTGGGACAGGGCGAACGCTTGCCTAACGTGCCCCTCGAGCCCGGCAAGTATCTGATTCGCGTGCGCGAACGAAGCGCCGAAGGCGAGCTGCCGACCGAAAACGTTTCCGACGCATACTACGTTCGATGGCAGCTCCTCGACGATGACGGGACCTTCGAGCACGAGTTCAACGACTCGCTAGAGCTTGCAGAGCCACTCGAGCTGGGCATCGAGCGGAGAGCGTGGATCGGTTGGCCTGGGGACGTCGACACGTTTTGCTTGAGCGAGGACGCTGAGCGAGTGGTCGCACAGGTCAGCGCGCTGGCAGAGGTCGACCTAGTTCTCCGCCTCGTCGACCAGCGAACCGATCGCAGTGCGACGTATGATGAGAAGGGTGCAGGGCGCGGCGAGACGAGCAAAACCTGGCGCAACACCGAAGCCGGGAAACTGTGCGTCGAGGTTTCCGCCGACCCGCGAGACGAGAGGGGCCGCGCCGCGCAGCCCGACGAGACGTATGGCGTGCGTTTCATCGCTGCGCCTGGACGCTAGATGCGGATTTCCGACCTCGACTACGATCTGCCCGGCGAGCTCATCGCGCAGGAGCCACTGGCGAAGCGAGATGCGTCACGCTTGTTGGTGCTGGACGTCATGGCCGATGAAGTCGAAGACCATCTGTTCACCGAGCTTCCCGGGTTGCTCCCACCGAGCTTGTTCGTCTTCAACGACACACGGGTCTTTCCGGCGCGGCTGCTCGGCAACAAGGCCACGGGAGGCCGGGTGGAGCTTCTATTGCTCAGAAAGACCCCGAATGGCACCGATCGTTGGCTTGCAATGGGCCGCTCCTCGAAGGGGCTACGCGCAGGGATGGAGCTGTCGCTTTGCGGCGGGCGGCTCAGCGCGCGTGTCGTCCGTACGCTGGATCACGGACAGTTGGAGATCGACCTCTGGGGTGAAGGCGAGGTCGATGCGTTGATCGAGCAGGCTGGCGAGGTTCCTCTACCGCCGTACATTCGTCGCGAGGCCGCTGACGCTGATCGAACGCGCTACCAAACGGTCTATGCACGCAAGTCGGGCGCCGTCGCTGCCCCCACGGCGGGCCTTCACTTTGCGGAGAGCACCTTGAGCACGCTCGAAGAGGCCGGGCACCGGACAGCCTACGTGACACTGCACGTCGGACCCGGCACATTCCGACCCGTTCAAGTGAAGACCCTGGACGAGCACGAGATGCATGAAGAAGCCTACGAAGTTCCACGAGCTACCGTCGCAGCCATAGGGCGCGCCCGTGCGGAGGGGCGTCCTGTCGTCGCGGTCGGTACCACGGTCGTCCGCACGCTCGAATCATCGGTCGATTCCAAAGGCAATCCGGCCGTGGGAGTTGGTACGACGCGGCTGTTCATTCGTCCGCCACATCGCTTCCATGTGGTCGACCACCTCGTGACCAACTTCCATCTTCCACGCTCGACCTTGCTGGCGTTGGTGATGGCTTTCGCGGGAGTTGACCTCACGCGCCGGGCGTACCGCGAAGCCGCCGAGCGACGCTATCGCTTCTACAGTTACGGTGACGCCATGCTGATCCGAAAGGGTGCGTCATGAGCCTCCCGACCCCCGGGTTTTCGTTTCGAGTCGAGGCTATCGACGGAGATGCACGGTGCGGAGAGCTCACAACTCCTCGAGCCAGCATCGAAACCCCAGCCTTCATGCCGGTTGGCACCCAAGCGAGCGTCAAAGCGCTCACGCCGGACGAAGTCGCGTCTACCGGCGCGCGCATCATCTTGGCCAACACCTATCACCTCTGGCTTCGCCCAGGCGCCGAATCGGTGGCCTCTCACGGGGGCGTCGTCGGGTTCATGAAGTGGCCGCACGCGCTGCTGACCGACAGTGGCGGCTATCAAGTGTTCTCGTTGGCCAAACATCGAATCATCGACGATGACGGCATCACCTTCCGCTCCCATCTCGACGGCACCCTGCATCGTTTGACGCCCGAAGAGGCGATGCGCGTGCAGGCGTTACTCGGTTCGGACATCGCGATGGTGCTCGATGAATGTCCTCCCGGAGACGCGCCGCGCGAAGTAGTCGAACGCGCGAGCGCCCGAACTACCGATTGGGCCGAGCGTTGCTTGCAAACCGAGCCCGCCGAAGGCCAAGCCCGATTCGGCATTGTCCAAGGAGGAACCGAGCTCGATCTGCGCTTGTCGCATTTGCAGGCGATCGCCGCGCTCGACTTCGACGGGATCGCCTTGGGGGGCTTCTCGGTGGGAGAACCGCCCGCGCAGATGCACGAGCTCTTGAGTCAGCTAGGCCCGCTGATGCCCGGCGACCGCCCCCGCTACCTGATGGGCGTGGGCACCCCGACCGATCTGCTTCGCGCCATCTGCAGCGGCATCGACCTTTTCGACTGCGTCTTGCCAACCCGCAATGCGCGTAACGGCCAAGCCCTCACATGGGGAGGGCGAGTGAACCTCAAGCAGGCGAGGCACCGCGACGACGAAAGCGCCCTCGACGCCCGCTGTGATTGCTCGGTTTGCACGACGTACTCGAGGGCGTATCTGCGCCATCTCTTCAAGGCCGACGAGATGCTCGGGCCACGACTCCTTTCGCTGCACAACCTGCACTTCTACGGCGCCCTGATGCGCAAAGCGCGCGAAATGATTCGGCTCGGCGAGCTCGGTCCCTGGGTCGAGGCGACCCTCGGGCAGATGCAAGAGCTCGATGAAATTGGCGGCCTCGAAACCTGACCCCTGAATCGATTGACGACATTCTGGCTGCGGGGTATGGCCCGACCTTCAAAGGTAGGGGCATGACACAGATCAAACGCGCACTGATATCGGTCTCCGACAAGACCGGCGTCGTCGAGTTCGCAAAAGGCCTTGCTGGGGTGGGCGTCGAGATTCTTTCCACCGGTGGTACGGCCCGGGCGCTTCGTGAGGGTGGGGTTCCAGTGATCGACGTCTCGGAATATACCGAGTCGCCCGAGATCATGGATGGTCGCGTGAAGACCCTGCACCCGCGGGTCCACGGCGGGATTCTCATGCGAGACAGCGGCGAGGATCGCGACGCGCTCGGTGGCATCGGAGGCAAGCCGATCGATCTCGTCTGTGTGAACCTCTATCCGTTCGAGCAGACGGTCGCCCGGGGTGCATCCCATGAAGAGACGATCGAGAACATCGATATTGGCGGGCCATCGATGGTTCGAAGCGCCGCCAAGAACCAGGCGCGCGTGACGGTGGTCACCGAGCCCGGTGACTACGCCGAGGTGCTGGCTGCAGTGAAATCCGGCGATGGGCCGAACGCTTCGCTGCGCGCGCGCTTGGCGGCCAAGGCATTTACTCAGACTGCAGCCTATGATGGCGCCATCTCCGCTTATTTGACCTCGCGGCACAGCGACTCGAAATTCCCCGGCGCGCTGACCTTGAGCTTCACCAAAGCCTACGACGTTCGTTACGGCGAGAACCCACATCAGCAGGGAGCCTTCTACATCGAGCGCAATGCTCCGGCCGGAAGCCTGGCGTTGGCTGAGTCGCTCGGCGCGGGCGGCAAAGAGCTCTCGTTCAACAATCTCGTCGATGTCGATGCGACGATCGAAGCGGTACGCGAGTTCGAGCAGCCTGCCGCAGTGGTCGTGAAGCACACCAACCCGTGCGGCGTGGCCACGGGGGCAACCCTCGAGGAGGCGTACCGCATTGCCCGCGAGGCCGACGCACAGAGCGCCTTCGGCGGCATCGTCGCCTTGAACCGAGAGGTCGACGAAGCGACGGCCAATGCGGTCGCCGAAACCTTCATCGAGTGCATCATCGCGCCGGGCTTTGCTCCGGAGGCGCTCGCTCGACTTCAAAGGAAGAAGAACCTGCGCATCCTCGCAACGGGTGAATGGCTTCCGGCCGACTACACCGCGTTGCAGTTCAAGCGCGTCGGCGGGGGTTTGGTCGTCCAGGATCGCGACGCGACCGGCCCGAGCGAGGTTCGCGCCGGCAAGGTCGTCACGAAGCGCCAGCCAACCGATGACGAGATGCGCTCGCTCGACTTCGCGTGGCGCGTTTGCAAGCACGTGAAGTCCAACGCGATCATCTTTGCCAAGCCCGACCGGACGGTCGGCGTGGGTGCCGGGCAGATGGCTCGCGTCACCGCGGTGGGCATCGCAGCCGAAAAATCAGGCGAGCTCGCGAAGGGCGCCGTGATGGCTTCCGACGCGTTCTTCCCTTTCCCTGATGGCATCGAAGCTGCCGCCAAGGTGGGCATCACTGCGGTCGTGCACCCCGGTGGCTCCAAGGGAGACGAACAAGTCATCGCAGCCGCCGACGCGGCCGACATGGCGATGGTGTTCACGGGCGTTCGCCACTTTCGGCACTAACGATGCGTGTTCTCATCGTTGGAGGAGGCGCGCGCGAGCACTCGCTGGCATGGCGCCTGTCGCAGGATCCCGGGGTGATAGTCATCGGAGCGCCAGGCAACGCGGGCATCGCGGCGCTTGGCCGCACGGTGGCTCTCGACGCGACGGACGCCGACCAAGTCGTCGCTCTAGCCAAGCGAGAGTCCGCGGACCTGGTCGTGGTCGGTCCTGAGGCACCGCTAGTCGCGGGGGTGGTCGACGCGCTTCGCGACAACGGCATCGACGCCTTCGGCCCGGATCGCGAGGCCGCCCAGCTCGAGGGCTCCAAGATCTTCTCCAAGGAGTTCATGGCCCGTCACGACATCCCGACCGCGGGCTTTGCGGTCTTCGATGACCCGGACGCGGCCACTCGCTACATCGAGGAAGTCCGCCGCCCGCTCGTGGTGAAGGCCGACGGCCTTGCCGCGGGGAAGGGCGTCATCGTCGCGAGCGATGCGAAGGAAGCCATTGCTGGCGTCGACCGGATCATGCGTGAACGCGCCTTCGGTGATGCGGGCGATCGTGTGTTGATCGAGGAGTGTCTCGTCGGTCAAGAGGTGAGCTACCACGTCATCTCCGACGGCAAGCGCTTCATTCCACTTGCTCCGGCCCAGGATCACAAGCGTGCGTTCGACGGCGACAAAGGTCCGAACACCGGAGGCATGGGCGCATACTCGCCACCGCCGGTCGTGACCCCCGAGATCGAGCAGAAAATTCTCGACCGCATCATCGAACCGACGCTACGAGGCATGACTGCCGAAGGGCGCCCGTTCCGCGGCGCGCTCTTCGTCGGGCTCATGATCGTCGACGGCGAGCCGCTGGTGCTCGAGTACAACACGCGGTTCGGCGACCCCGAGTGCCAGACCTTGATGACGCGCTGGAAGGGATCGATCATGCCGCTGATTCGAGGTTCCGCGCAGGGCGACTTCGGGGACCTGAAGCCGCAGTGGGAAGCCCCTGCCTCGCTTTGCGTCGTGCTCGCTGCGGGCGGCTATCCGGGAAGCTACGAAAAGGGGAAGGTGATCACCGGCCTCGACGAAGCGTCGGCGCTCCCACAGGTGACCGTTTTTCACGCGGGTACCGCGCTCGAAGGCGACGCCGTGGTGACCTCGGGAGGGCGCGTGCTGTCGGTCACCGCCACTGGCCAAACGATCGACGAGGCGGCCGAACGTGCTTACGAGGCTGCCGCGAAGATCGAGTTCGAAGGCAAGCAGCTCCGTCAGGACATCGGCTGGCGGGCTCGCGCTCGCTAATGGACGATCTGACCGCGCTCGTGGAGATCCTGGAGCGAGGCGGGGTCGTGGCCTGCCCGACCGAGACCTCACTCGGCTTGCTTGCCGACGCCCGCAACGACAAGGCGCTCGAACGGGTTTCCGAGCTCAAGGGCCGGCCGGCCGACATGCCGATCGCATTGCTCCTCCCCGACGCTCAAGCGGTGGCGGAAGTGGCCCTGGCTCCTTCTGCCGCGGCGCGGGCCCTGATGCAGACCTACTGGCCCGGCCCGCTGACGATACTTCTAGAGGCCAAGTCAGACTTGAGCGCGCTGATCACACGGGACGGCAAGGTCGGCGTTCGTGTCCCTGGCGCGAGCCCCGCGGCCGACTTGGTGCGGGCGTTCGGCCATCCCTTGACCGCGACCAGCGCCAACCGGACTGGCGAGCCCTCGATCCGGAGCGCTGACCAGCTGTCCGCGGCCCTCGTCGAAGGGCTTGCCGCGCTGGTGTCCGGGGTCTCACCTGGCGGCGCTCCCTCGACCCTCATCGACTCCACCACGGCCCCGATGCAGATCGTTCGCTCCGGCGCCATCGAGATCGACCCAGCCGCTCTTTGACAGAGGCGGGGCTACTGGGTCACTCTTCGTCTACGGAGGACTGATGGCGCTGATCGAAACCGAAGAAGCCGCACGTCGCTTGGCACGGGCAATCTCGAGTGACCTTGCTCTCTACAACGAGGACAAGATTGCTGAGGGCATTCAAAACGACAATCTTTTCGACGTGATGGCGGACGAAGTTCAAGAAGGCCGCGACCTTTATCAGAGCCGTGTCGCGCCCGAGCTCATGCCTCGGAACCTCTACGACCGCGCGATCGTCGACCTCCTCGTCCGCTCCAAGGCCCACGTCGAATCCCCGATGTGGTAGGCCAAGCGTTGCAATGACTCTTAACTTTTTCGGGCGGCTGGCTGTCGCTGGCTGCCTCGTTCTACTTTCCGCAGGCTGCGATGACGCCAGCACGGGAGGCACGGGAGGCGCGGCCGGCACAGGTGGCGCCGGCGGCACGCAGGCCCAAGCCCAGATCCCCGGCCTCTGGGAGGGACAGGCCAACGGCGTTGCTGTGTGCTTCTACATCAGTAATGACGGCCGGCAGCTCATGAGCAGCTCCGAGTGCAACATCACCGCGCAGCCCGACCCGGCCTCCCGCTCCTTCGACCTCAGCGTTGACCGGGTGGGCACCGATGAGAACGGGGACAGTTGTAGCTTCGAACTCGGGTTCACGGCGGACCTCATCATCGATCAAAAGACCAATTCCTTTAGAGTATCCGGATTCCAACCGTCGGGCAGTGACGCCGAGCTTTCCTTCTCTGGTCAGCTCATTGGCAAAAGGGCTTCGGGCGTGGCGCGGTCGGTGTCGGACGGGTCCACTTGCCGAGTCGGATGGGCCGCCACGAAGTCGACCCAATGCGACGACGCTGCAATCCAGTCCTGCCTCGATCTGCTGGATTGCTGCAGAGCGATTCTCGTCAATCCGATCTTCTTCGAGAGTTGCAATTCCGTGGTTCTGCAGTGTGACCAAGCGCAATGCCTGCAGGCGCTAGCGGGCTATCCCCAGTGCGTGCCCGAGCCGGAACCCGAGCCAATGTCGGAGCCGGATGCCGGCACCCCGGACGCTGGCTAGTCGATGCGCAGTGAGCTGAGTGCCCGCTGGAAATTCTCCGGCGGCTCGGTTTCGAAGCGCATCGCCTCGCCAGTAATCGGATGCGCGAACACGAGGAGCACGGCGTGCAGCGCCTGGCGGCCCAGCTCCGTCGCAGCGCGGCGCAGCTCGGGGTCGCCGACCGATTTCCCGTAAAGCGGATCCCCGAGAACCGGGTGCCCATGCTCCGCCAGATGCACGCGGATCTGATGTGTGCGCCCTGTCTCGAGACGGCAACGAACCAAAGCGCTTCCGTGCAAAAGCTCGATTGTTTCGAGGTGCGTGACCGCCCGTCGTCCCCCGTCACCCCGCGAAGTGAACTTCTTGCGATGCACCGGGTGTCGTCCATGAAAAGTGTCGTACGTGACCGACTGGGGCGGCCGTCCAAGCGCAATCGCAAGGTACGCCCGCTCCAAGGCATGCCGCTGAAACATCTCCACCAGGCGCTCGTGTGCCTGAGGCGTCTTCGCGACCACCATCACGCCGCTGGTGTCCTTGTCGAGGCGATGCACGATGCCCGGACGCAGCGGGTCGGCTCCTCCCCGAACCTTGGCGTGATACAGCAGGGCGTTGACGAGTGTCCCGTCGGCATGGCCCGGCGCAGGATGAACCACGAGGCCCGCCGGCTTGTCGAGGACGATCAGGTGTGCGTCTTCAAAGAGGACTTGGAGTGGAATGTCTTGGGGCTCAGCGCTCATCGGCTCGGCTGGAGCAGGGTGGATTGAGATCTCGGCGCCGCTCAGGGCTTTGGTCTTGCGGGAGACGACTTCGCCGGCCTGCTCGACTCGACCTTGCTCGATCCATCGCTGCAGTGCGCTCCGCGAGAACTCCGGGCAGCGGCGCGCCAGGACGCGATCGATACGCTCCCCCGCGTCCTCTTCGGAAAGCGTGATCACGGTCGGCACCGGGGCCGATTCCGGCATCGGCTACTCGAGTCTCTTCACGAGCTGGTGGGCGTTGGTCTGCATGTCGATGTTGCGGAACACGCAGATGCCCAGCTCGGGGTCGAGGCTGTTGCAGTGGTCGGCGATCTTCACGATCGAGGCCTCGTCGTAGCGCGATCGGTGGCCCGCAGGCCCTGGGAGGCGGATGTAGGTCATCTTCGACTTGGGCGGGGGGTCGTCGTGGAGCGGGTTGTAGGCCGCCACGGCCGGTCGGTCGCCGCACGCCGCGATGACATCGCTTGGCTTCCAGGCCTGGAGGTCGAACACAATAGGAGGCATATCCCGGGGCAGAAAACCTAGAAACGCTCGAAGAGCGGTCCGATTTGCCTTGCCATGCTTGAACTTTTCGTCAGCGCTAAAGATGATCGCTTTGGCCTTGAGGTCTCTCGCGAGCTCGGCCACAGCCTCGCAGGTTGCCTTGTTCTCTTTGGTTCGCCTGAACCCAGATTCGCTGACCGACTTGGGCGCCACCACCGTGAACAAGAAGCCCTCGGGAGCCTCCCGAATCCAGCGTCTAATCGTACCAGCACCTGGAATGGCGATCTCGGTATCCGAGATTTCCACCGCATCAAATTCCCGCCAATATCGGCTGACCGGCACGGGGAAACCGGAGCACGCGACCACAAACATTGCGCGGGAGTATACAAGCTTTAGGGCAGAAGGCCCGGGGTGACTCCCCGATTGGCGGGAATTCATGAATCCGGAGGTGCCTCTGATAGGATCACCGCCGTGTCTGATTTCGGCTTCGACGCCCACGCGCTCGACGACGTGGATATCGCCGGGCACCTGCATCCGTTGAAGATCGCACGCGATCTGATCGCGACGGGCAAGCCTCGTTCGGCGCTCGAGGTGCTGAGCCTGCATCATGAACAACTGGTCGACGACCCCGAGTGCCTGCTGCTTTGTTCCGAGGCGTGGCGGGCGGATGGCGACACGCTGCGCGCGCAGCAGGCGCTGCTAGGGGCGGCTCGGCTTGCACCGGAGGACCCGAGACCCCTGCAGTGGCTCGGCGAGCTCCTGGCTGAACGGGGGGAGCAAGACAAGGCCGAGCGCCTGATCGCCAAGGCTCGTGCGTTGGAGGCCCTTGCAACCGGCGCCGAAGAGCCCCTCGATGCTACGGGGCCCGACGCCGAAGACGACTTGATCGCGTTTGCGGAGCGGCAGGAACGCAGCGGTCAGGCAGCCCTGACTCAGCGACAAGTCTTGCTCGGCTCTGCCGTCTTGGCGGGGGTCGCGCTACTGGTCGCTGGCATCGCGCTGCTCACCAGGCCCGCGAACGAGGCTCCGATGGCCGCGGCGCCTTCGACGCAGGACGAGGCGTCACCAGCCCCAGCAGAACGAGTCTTCGTAGAGCCGGTTGAGATCGAACCCGTGGAGCCCGAGTTGCTTCGGGAGCCCTTGCCGATTGTCCAGCCCGCTATCATCGCCGAGGCGGCGGAGTCCGAGCCTCCACCCGTGGTTGAAGCTCCGAAGCCCGTAACCTCCCGTAAAGCGGCTGCGCCGCCACGGGACTCTGCCCCCGCGGCCCAGGCCACGGTGAAATCGAAGTCGAAGGCGAAAGCTCACGCGGTCGCGTCAGCCAAAGAGCCAAGTGCTGCGGTCGTGCAGGCAGAGCTGGCTTCGATGGATCCCAAGCGGCTCACCGCCCGTGCGGACGCGCTCTATGCGGAGGGCCACGCGGGCGTCGCGGCGAGCTACTATCGACGCGCGCTCGAAATCGACCCGGACTATGCGCCCGCCCTCGTTGGCCTTGGCCAGAGCGTCTTGCGCGCCAAGAAGTACTCCGAGGCGATGAGGAACGCGACCCGTGCCCTGCAGCTCGCTCGCGGCGTCGACGCGCGCCCGGGTCTCGAAGCGGCCGCGATCTACCAAGTGGGCCGCGTTCACTACGAGCGCGGTGAGCGGGATGCGGCTCGGCGCCTGCTCCGGCAGTCGATTTCCCTGCCAGGCACGCCGCCCGAGGCTTGGTTCTACCTGGGAGAGGCGCTTTCGAGCGACAACTCGCCTGCCGCGCGGGAAGCCTACGAGAAGTACCTGGAGCTCGTGCCCAAGGGCCATTTGTCGGATCGGGCCCGTCGGGCGATTCAGTAGTATGCTCCCCTCATGGCGAAGAAACAGAACGAGCGACGCCAGGCCCGTAAGGAGCGAGCCAAGGAGGCGAAGCAAGCTAGGCGCGAGGCGGAAGCGAACGCGCAGCGGCGACGTCAATTGCAGATACGCCTGTCGGCGGCCGTTGCCGTCCTGACCGTGCTGGTCGCCGGGGTTTCCTACTGGGTGTTCGACAACCGCCAGTTGGTGGGCATCACGCTCCTCATCGGAGGCGTCTTGTTCCTCGTGGTTGCACTTGGAACGTTGGCGTCCGGTGTGAAGCCGCGTGATCGAACGCGTTCAGGCTCCATCGACTACGGTAAGCGTAACTGAGGAGACGTCGATGGACGATGCGCAGTCCGAACGCTGGGAAGCAGCCGAAGAAGGGATTGAGCTTCTCCACGCCGGCGAGGTGGACCAAGCGATCGACGAGCTCCTACGTGTCGCGCACGAGGATTCGGAGAACGAGTATGCCCTTCATTTCCTAGGCCACGCGTATTTTCAAAAGGAAGCCTACCCAGAGGCGCTCAAGAGCTACGTCGAAGCATTGAAGCTCGCCCCGGAATATGTTGGGGCGATGGTGGGCGCCGGGCAGACGCTCCGGATGATGGGCGAATACGACCGCGCGATTCGAATGGGTCAGCGCGTGCTTCAGACACAAGACGACGACGGCGATGGCTTGTTCCTCGTTGGCGCTGCTCACTTTCAAAAGGGTGAGAACCAGTCCGCGAAGCGCTATCTGGAACGGTTCTTGGAAACCGGTCCGGAGCTCGAGATTGCCCTGGAAGTCGAAGGCATGCTGCAGGTCATCCGTGGAGAGGTCTTGCCTTTCCCAGGGGCACAGGACACGGTAGAGAACTAGCAGGAGGTGCCTGTGACCGCGGACCGCGCGAAGAAGCTGGCAGCCGACCGGCAGTCAGATGACGACAGAGACCGCTTGCGCGACGAGGCAGATCAGTGGCGCGCGCAGGACGTGCAATCCGCCGTCGATCGCCACCCATTGCGTAAAGAGCGTTTCGTCACCCACAGCGACTTGGAGGTGCCGGACCTTCTCACGCCGGCCGACGTCGATGACTCCTATCAGCGCAACCTAGGGTTCCCAGGTCAGTTTCCGTACACGCGCGGTGTTCAACCGACGATGTATCGCGGGCGCCTTTGGACGATGCGGATGTTCGCTGGCTTTGGGACACCCCGTCAGACGAACGAGCGCTTTCGGTACCTGCTCGAGCAGGGGCAGACCGGTCTTTCGACGGCCTTCGATTTCCCCACGCTCATGGGGTACGACAGCGACTCGCCACGCTCGCTCGGCGAGGTCGGCATGGTTGGCGTGGCGGTCGACACACTCCGGGACATGGAGATCCTGTTCGATGAGATTCCACTCGACAAGGTCACGACGTCGATGACGATCAACGGCCCCGCGGCCGTGCTGCTCGGGTTCTACGTGGCGCTGGCCGACAAGCGTGGGATTCCCCGCGACAAGATCGGCGGGACCGTTCAAAACGACTGCCTCAAGGAGTTCATCGCGCAACACGCCTGGGTGGTGCCCCCGCGTCCCGCCATGCGGATCGTCACCGACTCGATCGAGTTCTGCGCGAACGAGGTTCCACGCTGGAACAGCGTCAGCATCAGCGGTTACCATATTCGTGAGGCGGGCTCGACCGCCGCGCAGGAGCTTGCGTTTACGATTGCCGACGGGTTGGAGTATGCGAAGTGGGCGGTCGAGCGCGGCTTGGACGTCGATGATTTCGCCCCGCGGCTGTCGTTCTTCTTCGATGTTCACAACGATTTCTTCGAAGAGATCGCGAAGTTTCGCGCCGCGCGCCGGATGTGGGCACGGCTCATGAAGGACCGGTTCGACCCGAAGGACCCGCGCTCCCTGATGCTTCGGACGCACGCGCAGACCGCTGGCGTGTCTCTCACGGCTCAGCAGCCATACAACAACGTGGCCCGCGTGGCGCTTCAAGCGCTTGCCGCCGTGTTGGGTGGCACTCAGTCGCTTCACACCAATAGCCTCGATGAGACGTTTGCGCTCCCTACCGAGGAGGCCGTCACGGTGGCGCTTCGCACGCAGCAGATCGTCGCTGAGGAGTCCGGGGTCACCAACACCATCGACCCCTTGGCCGGCAGCTACTTCGTCGAGTGGATGACCGATCGTCTCGAAGACGAGGCTATGGACTACATCCGCAAGATCGATGAGCTCGGCGGCATGGTCGAAGCCGTCGAGCGAGGCTACCCGCAACGCGAGATCGCCGCTTCGGCGTACCGCTTGCAGCGGCAGGTCGAAAGCGGTGAACAGACCGTCGTCGGCGTCAACAAGTACGAACAAGACGAGCAGCCCGACATCCCGACCCTCCGAGTCGACGAGTCGATTCAAAAGGAACAGGTCGAGAGTCTGGCGAAGGTCAAAGCCGAACGCGATGACGCCGCAGTCTCGAAGGCCCTCGCCTCCATCGCCAACGCCTCCCGCTCCGACCGGAACGTCATGCCCAGCATCATTGATGCGGCGAAGGCGTACTGCACGGAGCAGGAGATCTGCGACGTGTTCCGGGACGTGTTTGGGCAGCATCAGGACCGGCCGGAGTTTTAGCGGACCCGTATTTCGTCGCCGACTCGGCTCGCGGGCCTCGAGTCCTGGGCCCCGAGTCTCAGGCCGCGAGCCCCCAGCCTCTATGCTCGATCCGAGGCGCGAGGTTGAGATTTGGGATTCGAGTTGGAGACCTGAGGTTCGAGACTCGGGACTCGAGGCCCGCGACTCGAGAATTGCGTTATGGTCCTGTCATTCGGAGCCACATGGCGACTAGCATCGCTGCGACCATGAGCGCGAGGCCCACGGTCCCGATGATGTCCTCAACGTGCTTTCGCCGCTGGCGGTCGTCGAGCCAGCCGGGGACCATCGGATCGTCGAACGAGGTTTCCGAAGGCAATGGCGCCGGGGGCGGCATGGGCCGGTGGAGGAGGGGATCCGGCAAGGCGGGCGCTCGGTTGATCACTTCGCTCCACTGCTCTTGGCGCGCCTGAGGGCTCTGCACAACGTGACTCACCTCGCTCTCCGCAGACGAGCGCTCTCGCAGGACACGAACCACCTTGGTCGTGGTGTCTCGGCGCTTCTTCCGGAAATGACTTGGCCGTCGCTCCTTTGTTGGCCTTCCAGGGAGCACAGGGTCTTCGTCGGGGTGCGGCACGGTTTTGTTTCCTTCGGCCGCCCCCTTCGGCTTCGTTTTCAAGTATACCGATCAATCGTTCAGTGTCATTGAGCAGCTCGACTTTTCGAGAGTTCGCTTACAATTGGAAACATGGATTCGCACGAGGCAGCAGAGGAGATGGACGGCGACTTCGGTGGTCGTTTGGTGTTCACCTGCGAGCACGCGTCGGCGGAGCTGCCCGAGCCGTGGACGTGGCCCGAAGAAGACCGCTGGCTCGTCGACACGCATTGGGCCAGCGACGTCGGTGCTGCTGCGTTCACGCGGAGGGTAGCCCAATTGATGCATGCGCCCGCCGTGCTTTCCTGTTTTTCACGCCTTTTGATCGATCCAAACCGGCCCCTCGATTCGGAGACGCTGTTTCGAGAAAACGCCGAGGGCAGGACGGTGCATCTGAACGAAACGCTCCTCGAAGCCGAGCGCGAGCACCGAATCGATCGCTTCTACCTTCCGTATCACGCGGCGGTGAGTGCGATGGTGGGGCGGAGCCGAGGCGACACTGTGTTCTCGATCCACACCTTCACCGACAACTACGAAGGCGACGCGCGGGCCTTGGAGCTTGGCGTCTTGTTCGATCACGACGAAGAGCCCGCGCGGAGGCTCGTGCGCCATCTCGAGGAGGCCGGCTTCCACGTTGCACCCAACGAGCCCTGGTCCGGCAGGGCCGGTCTTGCTCATTCAGCGGTGCGCCATGCCCAGGAATTCGGGCGGTGTGCGCTCGAGATCGAGGCGCGCCAAGACCTGATCGTTGACCAGTCGTTTGCGTCGCGGCTTGCGGAAGCGCTCGCGAGCTTCTTCTCGTAAGCTCGGCTTCATGCGCAGACTTCGCTCCGAGCAAACCGGTCTCTCGTACCTGTCGACCGGGGCGGAGGACGCACCCCTGGTCGTTTGCCTCCACGGTTTTCCTGACATTCCCCGCACCTGGGCGCCGCTGAGCGAGCACCTTCGTGAAGCTGGGTATCGTGTCGTCAGCCCTTGGCTCCCCGGCTACGCGCCCTCGTCGCTCGAAGGACCCTTTGATGTTCCTACGCTGACTCGAACAATTCTTTCCTTCGTCGACGAGCTGGCCCCTTCCGAACCGGTTCGCATCGTCGGACATGATTGGGGCTCGCTCATCACTCAGTGCGCGTTGGCGCTGCGACCGGAGCGATTCCGCGCGGCTGCGACGCTTGCGGTTCCACATCTCCTGGCATTCCAGGCGAACCTCGAGCGCTATCCGCGCCAGCTTCGCCGGAGCGCGTACATGGCTTTCTTTCAACTGCCCATCGTGTCAGACCGCATCGTGAAGCTTCGCAACTTTCGTTTCATCGAGCGCCTTTGGGAAATCTGGTCACCAGGTTTTAATCCGGGGTCGGATTACTTCGAGGAGCTCAAGCTGTGTCTGCGGTCGAGCATGCCCGCGCCGCTGAGGTACTACCGCGCGATGACCTCGCCCAAAGTGATTCGTGAGCTGCGCGAGATCGTCGCAGCCGGTCCGATCGTGGTCCCCACGATGTACCTGCACGGCGAGCGCGACGGCTGCATCGGCCCGGAGATCGCCGAAGGGCAAGAGGAATACTTCAGCGCTCTGTTCGAGATGGTGAAGCTAGCGGACGCGGGACACTTCTTGCACTTGGAGCGGCCGGCGGAGGTGAACGAAGCGATTTTGGGGTGGTTTGAGGAGCACTAGCGGTGGCAGACAGAAGAAGGGGTCAGTCCCCTTTTTGAAAGGGTTAATTCTGTCAGCGGCAGGGACAGTGACAGGGTCAGCGGCAACGTCAGTGCCAGCGACAGTATCCTTGTGACTCGACTTGGTGTTCGTGATCTCCTTTTTCCGAGTGAGTGGG
>PVMK01128874.1_pt1 | contig 33567 bp, 36 predicted proteins | sample 1853481 | NCBI WGS metagenome assembly PVMK01 (sample SAMN08533507, study PRJNA380276) | Marine sediment metagenome, whole genome shotgun sequencing project.
GATGTACTCGAATAGGCTGCGGATAGCTGCCAGGCGTGCGTTGCGGGTTCTTGTCGAACAGCCTCGGCTTTGTTCGAGTTGATCGAGAAAACCCAGCACGATTTTCTCGCTGATGTCTTCGGCCGCCAGTTCGTCGACTGCTATTTTTACGGTGTCGGCTGCGTGACAGATCAGCAGCTTGACGGCATCGCGGTAAGCCAGGATGGTATTGACTGACAGGCCTTTTTGTACAGGCAGATAGTGGCTAAAAAAGCGTTTGATAAAACTTGCCCAGTGGATGGTTCATGATTGTCCTCCTTTCGGATCGATATTATGCAAGTAGTAATTGCGGAACCGCTGGTGTACCTGTTCGAGCAGTTCGGCGGTGGGCTGCAAATAGATGTGCGTGGAACTGATATCTACATGACCCATATAGGTGGCAAGAGCGGGCAGCCGGGCGTTGACATCGTATCCCTGCCGGTACCAGGCAAGCAGCCTGTGTACAGCGAAGGTATGCCTCAGATCATGGATACGCGGCCCCAGTGCGCTTGTTGTGCGGGATGTCGCATTTTTGCAATAAGCCTCTGAAGGTTTGATTGACGGTGGGGTGGCACAGACGCCGGCGGCGGTTATTGAGCAATAGCGGCGAGTCGGGCGAGTGCGGCGCGCTTTTGAAGCGTGTGTCGATATAGTGCTGGAGTGCACGGCCAGTTGAGCTGCTCAGAGCTACCCAACGTGCCTTGCGGAACTTGCCTTCAGCGATGTAGAGCCATTGTGTGCTCGGTTGGACATCTTCCAGGTTTAAGGCCATAGCCTCGCCAATGCGTATACCGGTACTGTATAGAAGCCCCAGAAGCGTGCGGTAGGTGTGTGGCCGAAGCGAACCAAGCGGCAAAAGTCTGGAGCCAGCCGCCAGCAGGGCCCGCAGCTGTCTTGAGTTGTAGATATAAGGTTGGTGTGCTTGATGTGACCGGATCATTTTCAGCGGTCCGGGCACATAGCTTTGAGGATCGCTGCCGGCCAAGTACTCGCAAAATTGTCGGATTACACACATACGGTTGCCCTGCGTGCGTGGGGCAAGCGTTGTAAGGCCCTGCTGATAGCTATCAGTGATCTCACTGGGTAATATGTGGGCCGGTTAAAGCCCTGTTGGACCAGGAAGCGGTCGAAGTATTCCAATAGCCGAGTCTGGCTGTGGTAATCGGTACCGGATAGCCGGCGCAGATTGATGAACCTGTCCATCTGTGCCGCCAGGCAACTTGAAAATCTGCATGCACTCATAGATCTACCTCCTCTGGCCAGTCGAGGGCCACCTGTTTTAAAGCGTTGAAGTCAACTTTGGTGTAGATGAACGTCGTACTCAGATGACGATGTCCAAGCACGTCGGCCACGGCTTTAAGCGAATATCCCTTGTTCACCATGCGGGTGGCAAAACCGTGCCGGAATGCATGAGCGCCCCGACTGGACACATTAATACCCGCGGCACGGATATAGCGGTCCACGATTGCCGAAAGCGAGCTGGAATGAGCCAAGGGGTGATACGGTGCCCGACAGGTTATAAAGACTTGTGGATATGAACAACGAGGCCGAGCCTGTCTGAGGTAGTCTAGTAGACTCTGACCTACCTGCAGGCTCAAGGGCAGGAGACTGTCTTTGCCGTTCTTTGAAGCCCTAAACAGGATCTGGTTGTCAGCCCAGTGGATATCTTCCAGTCGCAGGGCACGCACCTGGCCACCGCGCACACCGTAGGTGTGCAGTAGCTGAAGGATCGCATAGTCTCGTCGGCCGGTATTGGTGCTGCAATCCACCGCGTCAATGATCTTCTGCGCTTGTTCCTCGCTCAGTGCGCGTGGCACCGTGCTCAGCTTGTAAGTGCGCAATATGGGAACCGCCCGGTCCAGCGGGTGCTCAATATAGCCTTGGTACAAACAGAAGCGCAAGAAGGTGCGTAAGGCCGCTTGCATCGAGCGGCGTGCGGATTGGCCCATTGCCTGTGCATAAGAGAGGAAAAATGTCTCAATACTTTCAGAGGTCAGGCTTGCCAGCCTTTGGGCGGTAGCCTGTGGGCCCAGCCACTGTAGGAACCGGCTTATCGAGTGGGCTCGAACCTCCAATGTTCCGTCGGCGGCGTGCCGGTAATGGCGCAACCACTGCAGGTAGCCGTCCAAAAGCTCCTGGTAGATTGGTACCGACACCAGCGGGTCAAAAAGCCCCTTGCTCGCCGAGGTAGTCGGTAAACCGATTGATCGAGTAGCGGACGCGACGCAGATGACCCTCCAGCGGCCCCTTGGTTCCGGCACTGTGAAGGATACGCCTTGAAAAACCCCTCAATATCCTTTGCCGTCACCATCGCGCGGGGTCGAGCCATGGCACGACCTAAATACTGGTTAAGGCTACAGGGTCAATATACAGTTGGATTCTATAACCAGCTGATATCAAAATAGAAATTTAGCAGAACACCTCATAATTGTATCAACATTTCAGTGGGAAAAGCGGTTATAAGATTTCTAACCCATTGATTTTATTACAAGGGGGTATTGACACTTAAAGACATAATTTGATACATTTATTTGTAAAAAGTAATTTAAACTAATAAATGTATCAAGAGGTGTCTATGTTGCCCCCAAAAAAATCCCGTAAAGTCCTTCTCAAAATGTTTCGCAACAAGTATATTGCAAATCTTGATGAACTGTTCCACCTGCTCGATACACACTCACGCATGAGTGTCTTTAGAAGGCTTAAACCTTTAGGCTATCTATCAAGTTTCACCGATGCCGGCTGCTACTACACCTTACAGGAAATACCAAAGTTTGACACACTTGGATTGTGGTTCTATCAAGATGTTGGCTTTTCGCGTGCAGGCACGCTAAAATCTACCGCAATCGATATTGTCCATTTTTCAGAAGCCGGCAAGACACCAACGGAGCTATTAAATCTGTTGCGACTGAAAAGTGGCTAACAGTTTGCACAATACCCTTTCTGGATTGATTAAAGGCAAACATCTTAAACGACATCGACTGCAGGGACTTGCTTTGTATACAAGCATTGATTCCGATATAGCAGAAAAGCAAATAGCGGCACGTCGCAAAAAAATCAGAAGTCGGTCACTGTTTCCGACGATTGTCTCCATCGAAACGACCATCGCCGTGCTTGTGGAAGCCCTTATAGCAGGAAAAGTTCTCACTGCTGCATCCACAGTGGCGGCACGCCTGAGCGCGCAGGGAATGGTAATCAGCGTCGAACAGGTGGAACAGATTTTTTCCCAACATGGCCTTAAAGCAGAAAAAAAAACGGCGGAGCAACGATGAAAACTCTCGCGGCGTTGAGGGAGAAGGGGCATATCCTGCACGAGCGATTAATTCAGAAAATTCTCGATCTGCCCGGCGTAGTTGTAACCGCAAAGGAACAGCCCGACTCTTGCGAGATCTGTCAGGGACCCATGCGTGTACAAAAGACATTTCGACACGAAGGACGAACCATCGCGCATGGAACATTCCAAGTGCATGAGACCATATGGGTATGCGCAGCGAAATGCCGCCATCGCTCTGGTAAATTGGTAACTCAAAGAGCAAACTCCGTGGTCCAATGCATCATGCCCAACGGTATCACTGGTTACGATCTGATGGTTTCTGTGGGGTGCAAGCGCTACCTCGATCACCTACAACGTGAGGAGATCCGCGCCCAACTGCGTGAAAAGCATGCTATTGCGATATCTTCCGGTGAGGTAACCCGACTTGAAAGGTGTTTTTTAGATTACCTTACTCGGCTTCATCATTCACGCGCCGACCAACTTAAAGCCGCTTTGCATAACGAAGGCGGCTGGCCAATGCACGTAGATGCCACCGGCGATCATGGCCAGGGGACCCTTTTTGTAGTCATGGCAGGCTGGAAAAAATGGGTACTCGGAAGTTGGAAGATTGCCACGGAGCGCTGTGAGCTTATACTTCCCTGCCTACAGGATGTAGTCCGCAGATTTGGCTCTCCCTGTGCAGCGATGCGGGATATGGGGCGCGCTGTAACACCGGCTATTGACGCGCTTGTTATCCAACTGGGTATAGACATTCCGGTTCTGGCCTGTCACCAACACTTTCTTGCCGACATTGGTAAAGATCTTTTGGAGCCTCCTCATTCTGAGCTGCGGGGTCTTTTTAGCCGAACAAAGGTACGCCCAAAACTGCGCAGTTTGGTTAGAGACCTCGGTCGAAAGATTGGTGAACAAATTGATCAGGCACGTAAAGCAGTTCAACAATGGCAGTCGATGGCCGAGGCCAATCACAGCCTTCCGGCGGGGCGAGATGGCTTGGCTGTTGTTCGTGCCATGGGCCCAGTGGACGCTGGACTACAAGGCCGACGCAACCGGCCTCGACTTTCCTTTCGACCGACCCTATTTGGACCTTTACAACAGGTGTATAATCGTACTGCGAGCCACTGATGGCTTCCTTCGCACTCCCCCCGATGATCGAAAAGTGCTTAGTGCTATCAAACGTCTTCATCGCGTCGTTGCCTCAGTGTCCTGTGAAGTACCTTATCTGCAGGTCGTCCGAAGGCTACGTCGCCGTGGCGCGTTGTTCGATGAACTCAGAGACAAGCTGCGGTTAGCCTCTAAATTGCCGGAAAACGAATCAGAGGATGATCTGAATATCATGCAAAAAGATTTTGATAAATGGATCGCAGAGATAGATAAACGCCGTTCAGAACCAAGGCTATCAGAAGATATCCGCAATGCAATTGATATTATCCTCAAGCATGTCGACACACATGGAGATAATCTTTGGGGACACATTATTCCCTTGCCCGAATATGCAGGTGGTGGTATACGACTTGTAGTGCGGACAAACGAACTATCTGAGAATTTTTTCAATAAAATAAAACATTCGGAACGGCGTCGAAGTGGCCGAAAGAATCTTGCACAGGATCTTGAACATCTACCAGCATCAGCTGCTTTAGCGTACAATTTAAAGGACGCTGATTATGTCAGTATTCTCTGTGGATCACTCGACAAGCTTGCGCACGCATTCGCCCGCCTGGCTCAAGAAGAACAAAGTAGACGGCAAAAAGGCTTGGCTTCAACAGAACCCAAAGATCTGGAGCGAGTGCTTCAGCTCTCTACATCTTCTCTATCCACAGCAGATAGACGTATAGTCAGAACCGATGCTATGGATCGGAGAATTAAAAAAGCAGCTAGTAGTAGGGCTCCACGTCTCGAAATTTAGGCCTAATTTATTGGATCTAACCGTAAAATGACGCCGTAGGGTTAAGGTGTGATACATTCGACAGATGCGTGCGAATGCAACCGCGAGTAAAACCCACGGCCAGAAGCCAGTGGCAAAATCCCTCTAAAAGCTTCCCCAACGGACCAGTTCGTAATCTCCTCAGTGTGCTTGGACAATCAAATATCCGTTCCAATGCCATAACAACCTCCTTTCTCCGCCCGGCTCGTCCAGGCGGTCAGGGGTTATTATAGTATGAAATTATGTGAAGTAAAATGAATGGAAATCCGGAAAAAGGGTGAAAATGGTTAGAGAATCAGGAAGGTTGTAAATTAGACTTTACATAATACGGGCATTCACATAACATGTCCACCTGTTATTGCGAACCGGCAGGACATCCATTTCTACGGTAATGCGCCGGTTGCTTACCGGTTATGCCGTGAGCTTCAATCATCGCCATCGGCGTTATGGCCACTTGTTTCAAAACCGCTACAAATCAATTCTTTGTGAGGAAGACGCATACCTTAAGCAACTGGTGGGCTACATTCACCTCAACCCGTTTCGAGCGGGTATCGTTGAAACCGTGCAGGCGCTGCAAACCTATCCTTTCAGCGGACACTGTGCCTTGATGGGTAAAAGGGACATTTTATGGCAGGATACCGTGTATGTGTTGGCGTTGTTTGGAAAAACCGTAGCCGATGCACGAAAAATCTATGCTGATTACGTTTCCAAGTGCGCCGCAGCAGGAAGAAGACGTCCCGAATTGACCGGGGGCGGATTGATACGCTCGGCAGGTGGATGGCGTGCCATAAGAGAAGCCTATGAGGCGGGTATACGGTTGACTAGTGACGAGCGCATTCTTGGCAGCAGCAGTTTCGTTGAGAAGACCCTGGCAAATGCCGGCGAAGATTACGACCGGCGGATGAGGTTGAAAGCTTCCGGCATCGATCTTGACCTTGTGATGGATGTGGTAGCCACCCATCTTGGAGTCGACAAGGCGGAACTGTGCGGCACTTCTCGCAGACATGAGATCTGTCGGGCGCGTGCACTGATAAGCTATTTGGCCGTGCGGGAGCTGAGGATTTCGGGAGCCGAGGTGGCCCGACGGATGAACACTGATCGTTCATCCGTCAGTCGAGCCTTGGGACGGGTACAGGCAGATCCGGCACTTAAGGATTGGATCGATGCACTGCTACACCAGCTATATCCGGAAGGATGAATATGTTGCCACAAAATAAAGCAACAACGAAACAACGTCCCCTTTCTCTCCCCGATATTGCCTGGGGAGTTTTCCACCCAGCAATGAATATTATTGCTCCAATGCACTGCTGTTTCTTGACAATGCCCATATATGGTCTATCTTTAAATCGTGCATTGATTTCTCAAATGCGAAGTATTCGTATTCATGAAAAGATGAGGATGAAATGACTATGACTATGACTATGACGCACCAACACGGTGTTGCCAAAGAAAGATTTGCTGGACTGGTGGGCGTGGAGATGAGAAAAGGCTCTGTATCCGCAGAAAGCAAATTCCAATACCTCAAATCAGTATGAATCATGACATATTAAAAGGAGCTGACCATGATAGAGAAAAAAAAGAAGTAATCGAAGCGCTTGAGATGCTGTGTGCTGCCTTGAAAGGCAGTGACAATTCCTATTCCAAGGATGACAGCGTCGTGAATTCGAAGCAGCTTAAGCAGGAGGTCGAAAGGTCGCTACGTATTGCTGTTACAGATGCTTACAAAGCCGGCTATGAAGCGTGCGAAAACGGAGGGAAGTATGATGGCGGCGGCGAGGTAGTAGCGAACATAATTGGTGATGCAATCATTTCCATAGGTGGAGCCATTAGTAAAGGATTCAAGTTCATTGGTGACAAAATTAATGACATCGATGGATGGTTGGATGACCATGACCCCAATAAATTGTGGGATGATATGAGAAAGAGATTAGACGAACTATTTGACTGGACGCCATGGTGATCTGCACATAATTACGAATCCGGGAAACGGATGGACGCTTCGGCGTAGTCCGCGCTATCAGAGATAAGGTATGCTAGTGTACGGGCTTCGCTGGGGCGTGATTCGGTCCGAGCAGTGTGACGCGGCCTATATTTGCGAGGTGTCGCACAAATTCTTCAACGCTGAGTTCCATGCTGTCCATCTGCGGGAAATCGAAGCTTTGGAGCGAAATTCTACGCTGAATGCAGGTTGAATCGCTGGGTTGGGGCTGATGTTGTCTTGCTATTTGGGGCGGTCTGCAGATGTATTCGTATTGGCGGGTCCTCAATGAATGAAATTATCCGCATAGCACCGAAACACTTAGGGCATACGAGGGGATCGACTTCGTATGTTTTCTGAATCAGCCGCGCCCAATTTTGGCGGAACGCCTTGCGCGATATATCCGAATCAATCAATGCCGGAACGTCATCATCGGTGCCGGCCTTTTTGCGTAATCCACGCGACTTATTCGAGTAAAATCCGTAATATCTTACCATCTGTTCGCCCTTATTAGGGATGTGGGTCACCAGTTGGGCTAACCAGTCCAGGGCATCAAATGTTTTGCTTGTTTTAGCATCCTTTGACTCGTAAATGACTTTGGCCGTGCCGTCGGCTGACTCATCAGCCGCAATATAGGTCATGCGCTCTTGAGAAAAAGACGCTCGAATGATCCTCCTACGGCGGACAAGTTCCACGTGCTAAATTTTCTAATCCATCTTCATTGTGCGGCCATATGGTTTTGCCGCAATACACATTGAAGCCACTGTGGTGCTCTTCGAGGCGTAGGCTCTAGGCGAGCCGGAGGCCAATTCATCATGTTCTCGATCACAACATCATTGATTTTGCCTTCGGCTTTGAGCATTTTGAAGACTTCATAACGAAACAGCTTTTCAAGCTCACCGGTATCAGGCGGTGACCATACCATGAAGGCGGCATCGTTGTAAAAGCAGCCATCGGTGGCGAGAACATGTAAATGCGGATAAAAATTTTGAAAATAAATAGAACGGATGTCCCCTTTATCTCCTTTTAGAGTTAGAGTATTGGGAAGCTCGAGAAATGTTTCATAAAATCAGGTCCTGATCTATGATGGTTCCTGCTTTGATAATCGCCCGGGATTTTTGGTGGTTTTTGATGCGTACCGAGCCCTTAATGGTCACATCCTTCTCAAAACCCACATCACCTTCAATAGTGAAAGAGTCGCAATCCACCAGTGACGGAACCCCAAACGCAAACCTTTCATCCAAATTGTCGATTTTGCCGTAATATTTAGGATCCAGTTTGATTTTTATCACATCAGTCTTTTTCATTGCTTCTCTTGCAGGGTTAATCCGCAGACCTTGATCCTCCGAATACACAAAGCAGTCAGAGCGTACTGCCAGAAGATCACTGCAGGTTTTAACCGGAAAAAAACGATTTCTGGGGACCCTGACCGCAGCTGCTCCATCGAACAGAGAAATAGCAGCTCCCATCGCAGATTCAACCTGGTATACCGGCGGGCTGGTCTCATCTCTCGGATCCAGGGTCTTGGAGTTGAGAATCAATGGCAGGTTGATCATTTTACGCTCATCGAACAGCGTTTTCAGCGCTTTTAAATTGATCCAGATGTTATTGGTATTGAAATAGCGGTAGCGACGGATGTCCTGAAATGCATCCAGTTCGTTTTTGGGGCATTGAGCGGCTTCCCGCAGGATCAGGCGACCGTTTTTATGTCGGGCGACATGACCCCCTTTAATGTCGGCCGGCGTTTTTTCCGCAACTTCCATCATAAACGGGAACTGATGTTTGGCAAAATAACCCAAAAGCGATTCATCCAGGCGGGCACCCAGATTGTCCGAGTTGGAAATAAACGCATAAAAGATGCCTTGATCAAGCAGATTTTTCAACATGCCGGATGTCAACAGGGCGGTATAGACATCACCATGACCGGGAGGATTCCATTCCAGATTCGGGTTTTTCGGCCAGTTAGCCGGAGACAAATCTTTTTGAAGGATCTTGGGAAATTTGTGCTGCTGGAAAACGACGGGAATCCTGGCAGGTTTGAGCGTAGAAATGGCATCCATTGTATCTTCATGGGTGCTGAAGCTGTTCATAAAGGCCAGCTTCACTGCGTGATTTTGCGCTTGCTTAAGAATAACGTCTAAAAAAGATTTAGCGCCTTTTATCTTGATCAGTGATTTGGCGCTGGTAAGGCCCATACTGGTGCCCAAACCGCCGTTTAGGACGATGCGCACCGTCTGATGGAAATTTTCGATACCAGCCGCAGCATAATTTCCTAAATTATGAAATTGCTCAATTTCGTCCGGGTCCACCGGCCGAATATCCCTGTCATACACCAGACCGGTTTCGCCCTGGATCAATTGATTGAAATAATAAGCAAAGGTATCGACCACAGGAGACGGGAGGCCTTCCGATTGCATTTTAGCGATAAATACGGGTAAATAGTCTGTATCTTCAGAAGGTTTCATTTTACTGGTCATGGTTGCTGGTCTCTGGTTGCTGGTTACTGGTTGCTGGGTACTGGTTGCTGGGTACTGGCTGCTGGTTACTGGTTACTGGTTGCTGGTCTCTGGTTACTGGTCACTGGTTTCTGGTTGCTGGGTACTGGTTGCTGGGTACTGGTTGCTGGCTGCTGGTCTCTGGTTACTGGTCTCTGGCTCCTTGCTTCTGGGGGTGTGAATCAAGACTGTTGGTTATTGGAATATCCGTTGTGAACTATTACTAAATCCCAAATTACAAGATTCAAAATACAAATAAATAACAAATTCCAATATTCAATTTTTAATCAACATCAGCAGTCCGCAATCTAAAATCCGAAATCAGGCGACCGGCTCAATCCACCCCATGTGGTCTTCAGCCTGGCCGTATTGAATATCGGTGATGGCGTTGTAATATTTTTTAGCCACGGGACCTACCTCGCCGCCGCCGATGGTGATCACCTTATCGCCGTATTTAATTTCTCCCACCGGTGAAATCACCGCCGCCGTGCCGGCACCGAAAACCTCCTGTAGTTTTCCGGAAGCATGGGCGCCCATTAATTCATCGATGCTGATTTTTTTCTCACAAATTTTATCCTGCCACTTTTCGGCCAGGGCAATGACCGAATTTCGGGTGATACCCGGAAGGATGCTGCCGTTTAATTCAGGGGTGATAATTTCATCATCGATTACGAAAAAAATATTCATGGACCCCACTTCTTCGAGATATTTCCGCTCTACACCGTCGAGCCACAGTACCTGGGTGTAACCGGCTTCATGGGCGTGCTCGCCCGCCAAAAGACTGGCGGCATAATTTCCGGGAGTTTTGGCTTCCCCCACACCGCCCCGCACGGCCCGCACATAGTCTGAGGCAACCAGGATTTTTATCGGATTGAAACCTTCCGGATAGTAAGCCCCCACCGGTGAAAGGATGATAAAGAAGCGATAGGTATGAGAAGCGCGTACCCCCAAAAAAGGGTCCATGGCAATGATGGTGGGACGGATATAGAGCGAGGTTTCCGGTGCGCCGGGGACCCAGTCTTTTTCTGTCGCAATCAGTTGTTTCATGGCATCGAGAGCAAACGCTTCATCAACTTCAGGTATACACAGGCGACGGCAGGAGCGATTCAGCCGTTTAAGGTTTTCCTGGGGCCGGAACAGCTGGATACGGCCGGATTCAGTCCGATATGCCTTGAGTCCCTCAAAAACGCCCTGACCGTAGTGGAGATACATGGTGGCCGGATCCATTTCAATGGAGGCGTAAGGTTCAATTCGGGGTGAATGCCATCCTTTGTCGGGAGCGTAGTCCATGTTAAACATGTAATCGGTAAAAATCGTGCCGAATCCAAGGCCGGCATCATCCGGTTTTGATTTTAATTTCTCGGTGGTTGTAATTGCTAATTCCATTGCTTTCTCCTTAAGTGATCGGTTCTATGTTCAGGGTTCAAAGGTTATAAAATGCTGATATCCGTAACTTTATGCTATTGTTTGGATTGGCCTCTTTCACCCATTGGGTGAAACATGGAATTTGACCCGATTGACGCGTAATACCATTCTTAGAGACCCGTTAGGGCACTTTAACTGGGAACATTGAACCGCTCAACCCGGGTTTGGAAATAATTCGCTTTTGTTAACCCGATATAGTATATTTTGCCGATAAATCAAGGATTAAGTTTCTGGAGTTACTTATGCGGCAATAATTATTTAGACATTTTCTATTGAGATTTATTATTTTATTCACCGCAGAGCCGCAAAGTGCGCAGAGAATATTTGTTTTATGTTTGCCGTTGAGAGGCCCCGCCTTATAAGTCGGGATGACCGATTAAATTAATTATACAGCCGGTCGGCCTCCGGTAAACAAAATGGATAATCCGCCCCAAACGCAAGAAATCACTTATGCGCGACTGAGTGAAGATAGTAGGCGATCCTATCGCTCGAAGGGCGTGTGCTTTTAACTTTCTGCTCTTGTTGACATCCCGCTGCTTTTTAGCGGGGCTCAGCAGAAAGTAAAAAGAAAAATCCCTCTGCGATCTCTGCGACTCGAGCGAAGCGGGCGGTGAATCGATCTTTTATTGACATCTTAATACAGTTCGGATATGAAGTGCGCTTCTAAATCCCATAGTTTCTCGAAGGAAGGAAATTTGAATGGATAAACCCGAAATAATGGCCAATATAGAGCCGGTCAGGCTTGGCCCCGACAGTAAGTTTAAGTTTAAATGCCATAAAGGCATTAAATGTTTCAACCAGTGTTGCAGAGATATCAACATCATCCTGACCCCTTATGACATCATCAAATTAAAAACCCGATTGGGACTTTCATCGGAGGAATTTTTGGCTCTTTATACCGAGCCGCAAATTTTAGAAAAAACCGATCTGCCGGTTGTGACGTTAAAACTTTTAGATGAAGAAAGGGTCCGATCCCGACCGCAAGGCATGTCCCTTTGTGCGGGAAGATGGCTGCCTGGTTTACGAAGACCGGCCGACAACCTGTCGCTATTATCCCCTGGGTGTTGCCTCCCTGAGCCACAAAGAAGATTCGGCTGAGGATGAGTTTTATTTTTTTGTGCATGAGCCCCATTGCCTTGGCTTTGAAGAGGAAAAGGCCTGGACGGTTTCGCAATGGCGTCGGGATCAAGGGGTGGATATTCACGATAAAATCAATGCCGAATGGACGGACCTGTTGGTAAGGAAGCGCACGTTTCCACCGAGCATGCAACTGACCGAACAAACCAAGAAAATGTTCTTTTTAGTCAGCTACAACATTGATAAGTTTCGGGAATTTGTTTTTGAGAGCTCGTTTCTGAAGCGCTATTCAGTTGACGACGCCACCGTTGAAAAGATCAAAGCCGATGAAATTGATTTGCTGAAATTTGGGCTCAAGTGGTTAAAATGGCTGCTGTTTAAAGAAGGGGATTTTGAGATGAAGACGGATGCTGTCAAGGCCGGGCTAGACAAGAATGCCTAATTCGTTTTAATGTGTCCGAAGCCGGATAAATAGTTTGTAAGGTGCGGTGATTGCCACCAAAAGCGCGAAATTTTTTTTAAGGAACTAATAGCTTTCATAGTACAGCCCTTCCCGGTTTTTCGGATTTTCCAAACGCTTCTCGATGTCGACATTGAAAAAATCGGCGACTGGCTGCAGGATTTCGGGTGCGTTTGCATGAACCTTGCGGGCAGCTTCGAGAACGACATTCAAGCCATTTTGGGTCATTTTGCCCAGCGGTCGCCGGCATCCACCGGCGGGCATTCCCAGAATCGACATTAACACCTTGTAAGCGACCGGATTTCTGGCTCGGCAGACGACCTCCCCGTAAGGGGTTTTTTCGGTGGTTTTAACGGTAACCAGGCTGAAAAGGGGTTCCAGTTTCAGCATCAACGTTTTTGCTTCAGACGGATTTCCCTGGTTGAGAAGCTGAACCATTTCGCTGACGGCTTTGGGCGCCACGTTGGAAGCGACGGAGATTACTCCGGCGGCCTTAATTGCGGGGTCGGTCATCATTTCATAGATCATGCCGTCATCGCCGGACAGGATGGTATATTCCGGGCCGCAGCATTCACGGGTTCTTCGCATGTTATCCGGGTCGGCCGTGGCTTCTTTAACCGTGCTGACATTGGGGTGCGACTGGTAGAGCAGAGCAAGATCTTCCGGCAACATTTGCGCACCGGTTCGACCCGGTATGATGTAGGGTATAACGTCGAGATCCGGAAAAGCCGCGGCAATCGGTGCGACATATTCGCGCCGGATTTCAAGGGAGCTCGGACCATTGTAGTAGGGATCCACCAGTAAAACCGCGTCGGCACCGACTTTAACGGCATGTTTTGTTCCTGCAAGGGATTCTGCGGTGTTGTTACTGCCGGTGCCGGCAATGCAAATGCAATGGTTTTTTGTGTTATTGGCAACGGCTTCAATCACCTTGTTATGTTCATCCCAGTTTAACACCGGACTTTCACCGGTGGTTCCGACGGCCAGAATGCCTGAGATCCCGTTTTGGATCTGAAAGGCCACAAGTTTTTCTAAACCATCATAATCAACGGCCTCATCTTTATACGGTGTCGTAATTGCTGTATAGCATCCTGAATTCATAATCATCCCCACACTTGTTAACTAAATGTTGTTATCCTTTAAAAACCGCTGTATATAGATGAGACGGTAGATAAAAGGCCTTATGATGTCAAGTAAAAAGATGGTCTTTGATAGAACAAGTGAACGGTTACGCTATGGCATAAATCATGTGCAAACATGATGTGATTTCATTAAACAGGAACCGATCAAACTATTTTCTAAAAAGGAACTTATATCATGTCAAAAGCTGAAACTGCGGAAGAATATATTGCTCAACAACGCTCATTCATCGCCCAAAATTCGGAATGCGGAAATTCACATTATAACCTGGCGGTTGCACTCATGGGCCAGCAAAAATATGATGAAGCTGAAAAGGAGTTGCATGAAGCCCTTGATTGCAGCGCCAACATGGCCGAAGCGTATGTGTTGCTCGGGGGGATTGCTCTGCAGCGCGACGATCTGGAGGGCTGTTTGAAATACAACAAAATGGCTGTCAAGGCCAGACCGGGTTTTTCAGAAGGTTACGGAAACATCGGATTTGTCGAGCTTCAAAGAGGAAATATCGATGAAGCCATTAAGAATTTGGAAAAGGCCACCACATTTAACTTTAGATACATTCAGGCATTTTCCAATTTAGCCAATGCTTATTTGATGAAGGGTCTCATTGAAGACAGTATAGAAAGCAGCAAAAAGGCAATTAAACTCAATCCAGATTTTGCTCCGGCCCACAATAACCTGGCCATCGCTTATCTGGAAAAAGGGGGCGTATGTTCAGGCTGCCGAACATGCTGATAAAGCGGTGAAGCTGGGGTATGATATGGCCCCTGAGATACTGAACGAGATTGATGGGCACAGATGACGGAGGGCAGAGAATCGAATGCGGAATTTGGGAATGCGGAATGCGGAAACAGAGAGACGGAGAATTGAATGCGGAATGCGGAAACCGGGGGGACGGATGACAGAGGACGGAGAACGGATGACAGATATTAATGAACAAAATGCGGCTTTTGCAACTCCAGATATTTTTAAATAGTTTACTGGTAATCAACGAGGTCTGAACTCCTTACTTCTTTTATCTGTCATCTGATTTCTGACCTCCGACTTCTGACTTCTGTCATCTGATCTCTGAATTCAAAAAAGCCATGCCTTATACACCGAGATTTTCCTATTTTATTTCTCCTCTTGAAACACCTGTAACCCAAAACAGTGCCGTCTGGCAGCAACCCCTGCCCTTATCCCGAAATCTCTCCGGGAAAAATGGCGAAATTTCGATAAGCCACGGAGAATATTTCTGGGCCGTGCGGACCTTCCTTGAAAATGACGGCGATGAAGTTATTTGCCGGGCGCTCACCCGGCGCCTGCAACAGAATGTAAAACCGCAGGACATCCGAGAAATCCGAATTTGCCTTGAAAAACACGGAGAATTCTACCATCCGGCCCGCCTGGAAGTGCTTGCCGGTCATCAAAAAGATTTCTTTTGTACTTAATGTGGCCGTCTCTGAGACGGGCATCATGACCATCAAAAAGGAATATCATTGTTTAACAAAACTGAACGATGAATTTCCACTTTGTTTTTTGCCGGAGGTTGACGGCTTTGGTGAGGTTGAATCTGCGGGAAACCGTAAAATTTGCATGTTTTTAGGTCACTGGTTTGAAGGCTACAACGAATTTCATGTTTCCAGAGACCCCTCGGATAAGAAAAACAAAATTCTGATCTGGGATGACATCCACGATCGTTTTTACCTGTCACTGGAACAATCGGCGGATCTTTACCGACAGGCTGCCGGAATTTTAACTTATTATTATAACGTCGAATCCTTTGAGCAGATTTTTTCCTGGCATCATGGTGCCGGTGATTTTGTTGTCAAAATCGATACTGCCGATCTTGACATGAAGCTGATCAGCGTACGAGGCTATGCACCGCTTTTCACCAATTTAACCCATCTTGAAAACGGTGAAAAGGATGTCGAGCTGATATTGCAGGCATTGCTGATTTTCTTTTTAAATCTTTCCATCCGCATGCGACTGGACCGTTATGATGGGGTCGGTGATATTATTTGGGCGGATCAACCGGCCGTGCAAAGCACACTGGCTGGATTTTTTGATGGCCTGGCCCTGAAACCGTCTGTTGCATCGATGCCTGATTCCATTGAAAGATGTTTCCGGTATTATTTATCGGTTTGCACCAAAGAGAATTTGTATGATCTGAGCAAAGCCGTGGTCAAAAGATTTAATCGGCACGCCCCCGAGGTTCGGGTCGTTAAGCAGCATCTAAAAGAGCATGTTGAGGAGTTAAACCGGGTTATAAGGCAGGTCCTTTGACGATAGAGACACAACATAGGGTGTTTCTTTGTTTTCGATATTCAAGATAAGGTGGGGCTTGCGATCTTTAATTTATTTAACCTGTTAACTGAACCAAATCGTGGTTTTTTATTGACAAGACCGGAGATAAATTTTATATCTACTTCTTGATTTAAAAAACGGTATTTTTTGCAATAATATTGATGGTTTCGTAAAAAGTCCGAAAAGAGCCAATTTTCAAATTTCTCACTTAATAATTTCGATAGGTTATGGGATCGAAATTTGAGGATTTTGACTTTTTACGAGATTGTCAATATTGAATATTAAATCCATACTAGAAATGTTGAGAGGAGGTGAGATCGGCAATACCCCTAATAGAGAATTTTTTTATAAGTTTCAGGTGCAAATATTAACTAAAATGGAGGTAAATAATGGCAAAACACGAAACCCCTTTGTTGGACCAGCTTGAAAGCGGGCCGTGGCCGAGCTTTGTGTCTGATCTCAAGCAGCAGGCCGAAGTGAGGGCAAAAAATGAAGCCAAGGTGGATTTTCCAGATTCCCCAGGATGTTGTGGAAGATCTTATCGGGATTCTGGAACTTTCTTTCAAACACGGCCGCACCCATTGGAAGCACGGCGGCATCGTCGGTGTATTCGGCTATGGCGGCGGTGTTATCGGCCGCTATTGTGATCAGCCGAAAGAGTTCCCGGGCGTGGCGCATTTCCACACCATGCGCGTAAATCAGCCCAGCGGTAAATTTTATACTGCCGAATACCTGCGACAGCTTTGTGATCTGTGGGATCTCCGGGGCAGCGGTATCACCAACATGCACGGATCCACCGGTGACATCATTTTTCTTGGGACCACCACTCCCCAGCTGGAAGAAATCTTTTATGAAATGACCCATACCTACAACCAGGATCTGGGCGGCTCCGGTTCCAATTTGAGAACCCCTGCGGATTGTATCGGCGCGGCCCGCTGCGAATATGCCTGCTATGATACCCACGCCCTTTGCTACCATCTGACCCAGGAGTACCAGGACGAGCTCCACCGGCCGGCATTTCCCTATAAATTTAAATTTAAGTTCGATGGATGTCCGAACTGTTGTGTGGCATCCATTGCCCGTTCGGACATGGCTTATATCGGGACCTGGCGAGATGATATCCCCGTCGACCAGGAAGCGGTCCAGGCCTATATCGGCGGCGAGCTGCCTCCCAATGGCGGTGCCCACTCCGGCCGCGACTGGGGCCCTTTTGATATCCAAAAAGAGGTCATCGATCTGTGCCCCACCGACTGCATGTGGATGGAAGACAACAAATTGATGATCGATAACAAGGAGTGCAACCGCTGCATGCACTGCATCAATGTCATGCCCAGGGCCCTGCGGATCGGTGAGGACAGAGGTCTTTCCATCCTGGTCGGTGCCAAGGCCCCGATTCTCGACGGTGCCCAGATGGGTTCCCTGCTGGTTCCCTTTATTAAAGCCGAGGAACCCTATGATGAAATCAAAGAGATTATTGAAGGCATCTGGGATTGGTGGATGGAAGAAGGCAAGAACCGGGAACGTCTCGGTGAGCTCATGAAGCGTCAGGGCTTCCAAAGGTTACTCGAGGCTACCGGACTAAAGCCCGATCCGCGGATGGTTTCCGAGCCCAGATCCAACCCCTACATTTTCTGGAAGGAAGAGGAAGTTGAGGGCGGTTGGACACGTGACATCAACGAATTCAGAAAACATCATCAGAGATAAGGGGGAAAAACCATGGCATTTGTATCATCAGGTTACAATCCTGACAAACCGATGGAAAACAGAATTACTGACATCGGTCCGAGGAAATTCGACGAATTTTATCCGCCGGTAATTGCTAAAAATAAAGGTACCTGGCTGTACCACCAATATATCCAGCCCGGCGTTTACTACCACGTGGCAAAATCCGGCGACAAGGTTTTTACAGTAAGGGTCGGCGGTGTACGGCTTATGAGCACCACCCACATCCGTGAAATCTGCGATATTGCCGAAAAGCATTGTGACGGCTACCTCCGGTTTACCACCCGCAACAACATTGAATTTATGGTGGACAGTGAGGACAAAGTAAAACCACTGGTGCAGGACCTTGAAGGTCGCAAGTTTAGTCAGGGGAGTTTTAAATTTCCCGTGGGCGGCACCGGTGCCGGTATTACCAACATCGTACACACCCAGGGCTGGGTCCACTGCCATACACCGGCGACGGATGCATCCGGCCCGGTGAAGGCCACCATGGATGTGCTCTTTGATGATTTCAAGGATCACAAACTGCCGGCGCATCTGCGGGTCTCTCTGGCCTGCTGCCTGAACATGTGCGGAGCGGTACACTGCTCAGATATCGCCATTTTGGGATATCACCGCAAACCGCCCCTGCTGGACCATGAATATCTGGACAAGATGTGCGAGATTCCCGCTGGCCATTGCAGCCTGCCCGACGGCGGCCATCAGACCGGCCAAGATTGAGTTTGAAGGGACAGAAAGTCAACAGTGTAGCTGTCAAGGAAGAGCGCTGCATGTTCTGCGGGAACTGTTACACCATGTGCCCGTCCATGCCGCTGGCCGATACGGAAGGCGACGGTATCGTCATCATGGCCGGTGGCAAAGTGTCCAACCGGATCAGCGCACCCAAGTTTTCCAAGGTCGTGGTCGCCTTTATTCCCAACGAAGCGCCGCGCTGGCCCAAGACCACTGCTATCATCAAGCAAATGGTTGAGGCCTATTCAAAAGATGCTAATAAATACGAGCGTCTGGGTGAGTGGGCGGAGAGAATCGGATGGGAGCGGTTCTTTGAGAAATGTGAACTGGAATTCACCCATCATTTGATTGATGATTTCCGTGATCCGGCCTACTTTACATGGCGCCAGACCACGCAATTCAAGTTCTAACTATTAATAAACAGGCGGGGGACACGCCGGGTGTCCTCCGCCAACCTTTCGCGAAAAGAGGTTAGCATATGGAATACGATGAAGCAAAACAGAGAATTGTCGAAGGATTGGAAAAAAAATCAAAATCCAAGACAAAATTTTATTTTAACGATTTGGCCAAAATTCTCGAATTAAAACCCCGGGTGGCCAAAAAGCTGATAAATAAAATGGTGATAGAAGAAGTTCTAGAGTACTGGTCCAGCGGAAGCACGTCGTTGTACGGCCTTAAGGGTGCCGGTAAACAGGCGGGTGCAGAACACGAAGACTAGCCGCTATTTTTCCACCCAGGCCGTTTAAATCTGATTTTTGAATAACAATCAATGCAGCCAGATGGAATGGAAATTCCCAGAATAATCATTGCTGCCCTGCGCGGCGGTTCGGGAAAGACCCTGCTTTCCATCGGAATCATTGCTGCGTTGAGCAAGCCTGGTAAATCCATCGCGCCTTTCAAAAAAGGTCCGGATTATATTGATGCGGGCTGGCTGGCCCTTGCGGCCGGCCGACCCTGCTATAATCTGGACTCTTTCCTTCTAAGCCGGAAAGACAATCTTCAGTCATTTCTGATGCATTCCCGGCATTGTAACATCTCTATCATCGAGGGCAACCGCGGTCTTTATGACGGCATCGATCTTGGGGGCAGCACCAGTACGGCGGAGCTTGCCAAACTGATCCAATGTCCGGTGGTGCTGTGTGTGGATTGCACCAAGATCACCCGCACGATGGCTGCGGTAGTGATGGGGTGTTCTTTGTTTGATCCGGACGTTATGATCAAAGCCGTGATACTAAACCGCGTTGCCAACCGGCGACATGAAAAAAAATTGCGGGACAGCATTGAACACTACTGTGGTATTCCGGTGCTCGGTGCCATTCCCAAACTCGACCGGCAGCATTTCCCCGAACGCCATCTGGGACTGGTACCTACGCCTGAACACGATTGGGCCGCTGATTCCATTGAAGCGATCGCAAAAATCGCCGAACAGCATGTCGACCTGAATGCCATTGTGAAAATTTCCCAACAAGCGCCTGTGCTGGAGGCAGAAGATGGAGATCTGAATGGGGAAGGGGGAATGCGGAATGCGGCAACCAGAGGGCAGAGAATTGAATGGGGAATGGGGAATGCGGAATGCGGAAACCAAAGGGCAGAGGACCGAGATCTGAATTGGGAATTGGGAATTGGGAATTCGGAAACCAGAGACCAGAAACCAGCGGCCATCGGCCAGAAACCAGAAACCAGCGACCAACAACCAGAAACCAGCGGCCAGCAGCCAAGGCCCCGTATTGGAATTATAAAGGATTCCGCCTTTCAGTTTTATTACCCGGAGAATATCGATGCCCTCTCCGATGGGGGCGCCGAAGTCGTTTTTATCAGCCCGCTGAAAGACCGGGGAACTGCGTGACCTGGATGCTCTTTACATCGGCGGCGGTTTTCCCGAAACCCATGCCGAACAATTAGCAGACAATAAAAACTTCAGCCGACAACTGAAGGCTATGGCTGACGACGGGTTTTCCCATTTACGCGGAATGCGGCGGCTTGATGTATCTGGGAGAGAAACTGGTTTTGGAAGGCAACGCCTATCCCATGGCCGGGATACTGCCCGTGGCCTTTGATTTTTATAAAAAACCCCAGGGTCATGGGTACACCATCGTCACTGTCGAGGGTGAAAACCCTTATTTCGATGTCGGCACCGAGATCAGAGGACATGAGTTTCATTACTCACGGGTGTCGCATTGGACCGGCGGTGAAAATGATCTGGTTTTTCGTATGAAGCGGGGGGTGGGCATCGATAAAGATCGAGATGGAATTTTATATAAGAATGTCCTGGCCACTTACACCCATGTGCATGCGCTTGGAACCCCCGGATGGGCCCCAGCCCTGATTCGCAATGCAATTAAATTCAAAAAATCCCGGAAATGATTTCTTGCGCCAGACAAACATCCAAACAATCTTCCCCGATGTAATCGCAACGATTGCAACATCAACCGCCAAAATAACGCCCTCCGCTCTGGGAAAACTAATATTTGAAAGGTACGGATTAAATAAAAAGCAGATAAAAACCGTGATCAGGGATTTGGTTTTTTCTGGAGAGCTCACCTATACCTATGAATTCGGCAGCACATTTCTGGAACGATCCTTTGGCAAACCGGTTCGCATTTCAAGGTTTGTGGTGCTTACCCCTCCCGACCATTCCTACCGGTCTAAGCCCAAAGAGGTGGTGGTTCAAATAAAACCCGGCGCTTCCTTTGGTGCCGGTCGGCATCCCAGCACCCGGCTGGCGATCAAAGGAATTGAATATGTGCTCCTGGGCGATCAGGCAATTGATAAGAGATATACTAGTACCGTGCTGGATATCGGTACCGGATCGGGGGTGTTAATTATCACTGCTATTCTTTGCGGTATGAATACGGGCCTGGGTATTGATATCGATGGCTGTGCCCGGGTTGAGGCGGCAGAGAATGTGAGAATCAACGGACTGGAGGCACAAGTTGATATATCCGGGCAGTCGCTTGTCGATATTCATCAGCGATTTCCCATCATTTTAGCTAACTTGCGTTGTCCAAGTTTGAAGAAGATGGTGCGGCGGGTAAATGAAATTGCAGGCCCAGACGGTTTCCTTATTTTTTCCGGAATTAAAGATAATGAATTAGACGACTTGCTGGAAGTGTACGAAAAAATACGGTTTAAGAGTGTATGGACAGATAATGAGCTGGGATGGGCAGGGGTTGTTTTGCGGAGGTGGAACTAAAGGGGGGTAACATAATTGTCCAAAGGGAGCAGCCACTTCGTAGCCTAAACGATATGCGCAAGGACAGCGAAACGGAGAGCCCGCTTGTCCATTTAAGCACAAAAAGGGGTCGGCAAGATAATGATGCCGACCCCTTTTTCAGTTCCGGATATGATGAATATTACGCTTTCTTCTTTTTCGGATGGCACTTGGTACAGGTGGTCGGAGCTTTCTTTTTAGGTTTGTATTTTTTATTGTAACTTTTGTGGCAAACCTTGCAGTTTTCGTGCAGTGCTTCAGCGTGATACTCCATCCGAATTTTCTTTTTTTCATCCTTGGAAATTTTTTTCTTTTTCCATTCCTGCTTTAATTTTTTAGGCACTTCACTGGCAATTTTGTGGCATTCAATACATTTTTGAACGTCGTCATCCTCTTTCAGATTGGTCAACGGCTTGTTGTCTTTATCATGGTGACATTCACCACAACCATTTTTGTAAAACTCCGGGTATTTCTTGGCATAATCATCCTGGTGTTTTTTGTGTTCGAAATGAACGACTCCTTTTTTATGCTTTTCATATGCCGGATCATTCAATTCGATCACATCCGGTACCGCCTTCGCATAAATTCCGGCAGCAATAAACAACGTAACGATTGCAATAATTCCCGATACCAGTAAATGCTTTTTAATCATAACCTCTTAGCCCCCCTCCTTGATAGTCTGTTTTCCCTGAACCGTCCTTTCCGCCAGGCCATTCAATCAATGTTTATTTTTATCAGGCTGAATTCGTTATGTCAATGACAAAGACTTTGTTTTCAGAACCAAAATAGAGATAATATATAATATTTACAGTGGGATATGATAATATATTTCAATCTGTTTTTCCAATACTCCATTACGCCAACACAAATAAGTAGGTTGAGGGGTGTGAATCAAGACCATTGGTTATTGGAATATACGTGGCAATTTGTGGTATGTCGGCATGTAAAGTGTAGGCGTGCTGGAGTATTGGAGTAATGGAATGTTGGGCGTAAAAGCGGAAATAGATCTGATTTTTACTCTTTTACCTTTATATAAAATCTTAAAAAGTCATTTTAAAGACTGGATACCCGCCTGCGCGAGTATGACGGCTATTGTATCTATCTGATATTAAATTTCCTTATTGTCATTCCCGCGCAGGCGGTAATCCAGAAAATGGAAAATCCGACTTTTTATGAAACTGTCACCTTTGGTTTTCTGAGATCCAAACATGGTTTATATTTTTTCCACTATGTCAACCATTCATCACTCCAATACTCCAGTACTCCAGGTAATTAACCTCCTCCTTTGATAAAGAGGGGATGATGCCAGTTACCAACGGCCGTGATTTACACCCTATGTTGAGTAGAGCAGAGTCATGGAAAGCCCCTTCCAGGGGGCAAAGCAAAGCCAGGTCTTCTGGGGCTGGATTCTTTACTTTTTTATGTCGTACTTTTTTCAGTATCTTTTGCGTTATTTTCTTCGGGTTTCTTTTTGCCGAATATCTTTGCGCCGATGATACTGATTTCATACAGAACCATTAACGGCAGTGCCATCAGGACCTGGGTGATCACATCCGGCGGGGTCAGGATGGCGGCCCCGGCAAAGAATAAGAGCAGGGCATATTTTCTGTTCTTTTTCAAAAAATCCACCGAAACAATGCCCAATTTGGCCATAAAGGTCAAAACCAGGGGAAGCTCAAACACCAACCCGAAGGCCAGTAAAAGCTTGGCTGAAAAACCAAAATATTCTTTCATGGAGGGGAGCGGTCGTATGGTTTCGGTGGCAAATCCCATAAAAAATTTAAACCCCCAGGGAAAAACAACAAAATATCCGAACAGTGCTCCGCCGGCAAAAAAGAATGATGAAAGGATAACGATGGGAATCATCATGCTGCGTTCTTTTTTGTATAGCCCCGGAGCCACAAACATCCAGAATTGATAAAACAATATCGGACTTGCCACGATCAACCCGGAGAGAAACGACACTTTTAAATAGGTGAAAAAAGCTTCGGGCAGTCCGGTATATATGAGGGTTTCCCCGTCTTTCATGACCCTTATCAAGGGTTGGACCAGGATAGCAAACAACCGTTCTTTGAATCCGAAAGATACTACGAAACCGACACCGATGGCGATAAAAGCGATAATCAATCGTTTGCGGAGCTCTTCCAGATGAGAGGTAAAGGGAAGTTTTTCGTCCTCATGCATCGTCAACGGATCCTTTTAGCTTGTCTTTTTTATCATCATCAGTGGCGGGCGATGCGTCCTGCAGCATCGTTTCATCCTTTTGAGATGTACCTGTATGGGTATCCAGATTATCAAATTCCTTTTTCAGGTTTTTTAAATTGGCAAAATCATCTGATTCGGATTCGCGTTGACTGTCTTTCTTTTCGTTTTTTTCATCATCGGCCTCGATTTTGTCCGCTTTTTGCTTTTCAGGTTTGAGATTCAGATCAACCGCGTCCTTGACCTCATCACTGATGTCCTTAAAGGTTTCTTTTACTTCGGATAGTTCGCCTTCGAGCTGAATGGTCTCTTTAAATTCGTTGGTGGCTTTTTTAAACTCACGCATTGCACGACCCAGTGATTTGGCTAGATCCGGTAATTTTTTGGGGCCGATGACGATCAGCGCGATCGCCAGGATCAAAATCATTTCAGGCATGCCGATGCCAAACATATGTCTCTCCTAAATTGGTATCTTGCGATTTCATCAAAGTTCACCGTTCAAGGCTGGGTTGTTTTCGTTGACTTTGTCGGCACTTCCAAGCCAGCCATGCGTCAACAGTTCAGATTGGATGTGACCCCGAGAATCATGAACCTGTGAACGGTTGCCAAAAGATTAATTAAATGTATCGGAATTTCTACAATATATTGAAATAACAGTTTTTTTACGGCTATTTTCTTGTTGAGCCGTATGGAATGATGGAATAGTGGAATGTTGGAATACTGGGCATGAAAAGCGGAAAAAAATCTATTCTACAAAAAATGTTGTATCTACATTTTATGATGATGCCCATCAGACATCCATTTTCTGCTTTCGCCCCGGAAACTACCCCAATATTACGAGAAAATCAATATAATTATATTCGTTTTGATTCTCGAAACCCGCCATTCCAATATTCCAGAACCTATTATTCCATCATTCCAATTGCGAAGCGAAGCGGAGCTAAGTTCTTACTTGTTTCCCAGCGATGTGTCAAGGTTAACCGGCAACCAGCATCAAGAACTTGGCTTTAGCACCAGGAAATACAGCTCACCGGTATGCTTGAGATGTCCCGCGGCAATTTCTGCGTAGGGCCCGTTTCCCCAGAACAGGTCGGCCCGGCCCGGCCCTCTGATTGCCCCGCCGGTGTCCTGATTCAACGCAAAGCGGGAAAAGCGCTGCCAGCTGTGAATCTGTCCGGCATCGTCGATCACCGGTTTTTCTGTCTCGATGAAAGCCAGAGCAGCCGGAGGAAATATGCGGCGATCCAGCGCGATGGAACGTCCGGGTGTTAATTTAACATTTATATTGCCCAGCGGACCGTTGGGCTCAATTTCAAAAAATACGTAACTGGGATTATAATTTAAAACCGCATCGATCTCATCGGGATGATTGTGCAAATATTCGCGAATTTTTTGCATGGACATGTCGGCCGCAGAAATTTTTTCCTCATCGATCAACAACTTGCCGATACTGCGATACGGCCTCCCATTGGTGGTCTGATAGTGGACATTAAAAACTTCGCCATTGTTCAGTTGAACCTTTCCCGATCCCTGTATTTGCAGAAAAAAGACGTCTACAGGATCCTTGGCCCAGGCCAGGACCTCGGCCTTGTCTTCAAGCACACCGTCCATTTCAATTTCACTGCGGTCATAATAGGGCACCACCGATTGAGCCTTATAACGACCGATGAGTTTTTCACCGCTGAATTTTTTATGAAAAAGGGAAAGGTCGATGGTAATCAGGTCCCGCGGGCGGGTGTAAATTGGAAATCGATATTGTTCACTTCGGACGAGGCTGCCATTTAAAAGGGGTTCATAATATCCGGTATATAAGACCTCTCCCCTGCCATTGCGTCCGACCGAACGATAGATTCGATAATCGGATTGAATAAATTCTTTCAGGTCCTGCCGGTGAGGGCGGGTTTGAATATAATCCAGGAAATGCTGCAGGGATTTGATCATATGTTCGGTGTTGTATTGGTCTTTTCCGAAAATAAACTGACGGTCGGCGGGTATTTTGTTCAGGTAGGTCAGGCTTTGTAAAATGCTGTGTTCCAAGCCATTATAGGTCATGTCATCTAAAAAATCCGGGTACGACCAGGAGGAAATCCGCTCCAGGGCATTTTCTCTGGTCGGTGGTTTTACCATGGGCTTGCAGCCGGCGATCAATAGCGCAAAGAGGATGGCAAAAGATACTAATATTAGATAACAAAAGTTAAATTTAAAACAATCCGTGTATTCCGTGTTCATCCGTGTCCTATTGGGTGTTTTTGTGATCTGATGTCCTTTTGTACGTACCGCTTTTTCCACCAGATTTTTCGAGAAGCTGAATACTTGAAACAGTCATTTCCCGGTCAAAGGATTTGCACATATCATATACGGTCAAGGCCGCCACCGACACTGCGGTAAGGGCTTCCATCTCAACACCGGTCTGATCAATGGTGCGAACTGAAGCTTCAATAATGATTCGGCTGTTTGTCTCGTCCGGTTCAAAGTCAACCTGCACATGAGTGAGATTCAAGGGGTGGCACATGGGAATGAGTTCGGATGTTTTTTTGGCCGCCATAATACCTGCAATTCGGGCGGTTTCCAGGACATTTCCCTTTTTTACTTTTTGGTCTCTGATCATGCTGAATGTCTCCGGTTTCATAAAAACTGCACCACCGGCCACGGCAACTCGTACGGTGGGTTTTTTTTCGGTAACATCCACCATTCTGACGTGCCCTTTTTCATCTATATGAGTAAATGAAGACATGGTAGCTCCCCCGGACAAGCCGGAATTGAAGATTGAAGATTGACGATTGAAGATTGACGATTGAAGATTTGTGGTATCGCTTCGCTCTGTCTTTTCTATTTAAATCGATAGGATTGCTTAAATATTCAATCTGGCTATGGCATAAATCATGTGCAAACATGATGTGATTTCAATAAATAGGTACTAAGAATAGTCTTCCGTTTTTTTTGTCACGGTTGTTTTAATTTGATTCAGCGTGTCCGTTAACACTGCAATGACATTCTCCCGGATATCACCGGCCACCAATAAAAGCATCACATCGTCCCCGATCGTAAGATCCCTGTCCTCGGCAATCTCAACCCGGATATCCAGGATACCGGGCCGTTTCTTTTGCTCCGAGACGATTTGATCCAGCTTCCGGTGATCCACGGAAACTCTAAGCCCTTTTACTTTACGCCCATCGCGGGATGTACCCCGCACAATACCATTATGGCACAGAACCATTCCGACCTTGTCGAAGTCCGGGTGCTGCTTGATCGCATCCAACATTTTAGAAATATTCATAAAAAACTCCTATTAATGTTTTTAGACGGCAAATCACAAATCTCAATAACCAAATATTTGTAATTTGTAAATTGAGATTTCTCTCATGTACCATCCAGCCATATTCTTAGCCTGACGGCTATGCCATGCACGCCTTATGCCTTATCTGCCACACCCTTTGCAATCATTTCCTCTGCTCGCGTCAGATCCCCGGGTGTATTGATGTTAAAAAATGATATTAGCTCCGGATCTTTTGAGCGCAATACGGTTTCCGGAATTTTTTTCAGTCGATGATTACCAAGTGCCCGCTGAATTTTGAATTTATTTTGTTTGATATGATGTTCAGCTGCATTCAGACAGCGTTTTGAGTAGATTGCACAGAGTGGTTCCATTCCGGCAGAGGTTTCGGGCATGATGATGTCTTTATTCTTGTCAATATTTTCGAGGAGGACTTCAATCAGATCTTTTTTTAAAAATGGGGTGTCACAGCCCGAGAAAAATGCGAAGGGATTTTTCATGTAAAAAAGACCGGCATGGATGCCGGTCAGCGAGCTTCGAACCGGGAAAAGATCGGTGACAATCGTTAAATCCCATTCAACGAACTGCAAGGGGTCGTTGGTCACTAAAATGATTTCATCGAACAGATCTGAAAAAACATCATACAATCGATCCAGTATGCGCTTTTGGCCAACACGAATCAACGCTTTATTTTGACCGTTAAAACGAGTGTTCAATCCTCCGGATAATATCACTCCAGTGCAGGAAAATTTCATTTACGTCTCGGGATTTATACAACTCAATTAAAATATAGGATATTTTTTTTGATCTGAATTTTTGCTGCAATCATAAGATGCTGAACATAAGAAAATTAACATCTAAAATCAAGATAAATTCAAAGGTGATGCCCTGTGTGGCCTAAGCAGGGTGACATTGATATTGATCTTAAATAAAAAATGGGTAATAGTTCTCCGCGTGACAATCTGTGGTAAAAACACAAATTAGACGAGGTTTATTGTATGAGTACACACGAACATAAACAACATGCACCCAAAAAGGTTTCTATCGGGATCATTACGGTTTCTACCACCCGGGCCCTGGTGGATGATGCCAGCGGCAACTGGATCAGTGAACAGGCCCGTAAAGAAGGGCATGATGTTGTCCATCACCAGGTCATTGTAGATGACGCGGAACTGATTGCTTCCACCCTGGGCTACGTCATTCAAAATGAGCAGCCCCAGGTGATTCTTATGACCGGTGGGACGGGAATTACGAAAAAAGATGTGACCATCGAAGCGGTCAGCCCCCTGTTTGGCAAAATGCTGACGGCTTTTGGGGCCTTGTTTGCGAATTTGAGTTATGAAGAGATCGGATCGGCCGCCTTTTTATCGCGCACCACGGCCGGTGTCATTGAGGATACTGTTGTGTTCTGCATGCCGGGCAGCATCAATGCCTGCAAGCTGGCCTGTCGAAAACTGATTTTCCCGGAGTTGGGCCATTTGGTGAAACATATTCTGGATTAATTTTAAAAGGAAACAGATGGTGATATATGTATAAGTCTTTACGGCTGATCAAAGACTTTACAAAGGTTCTTTTCCCGGTCTGTAGCGGCTCAAAAAGAAAATATTTCATCCCATAAAAACAATTTTATTCAAAAGAAAGGAAAAAACCATGAAATTTTTAAAAGTAAACATGACAAACGGAACCATTGAGACCCAACAGGTTTCGGATGGATTTGAATACCTGGGAGGCAGAGGGTTGACTTCGATAATGATAAATACTGAAGTTCCGCCTGACTGTGACCCTTTAGGTCCTGAAAATAAACTGATTTTTGCACCCGGCTATCTAAGCGGGACCCCGCTGATCAACACCAGCCGTTTATCCATCGGAGCGAAAAGTCCGCTTACCGGCGGGATCAAAGAAAGTAACGTGGGCGGCACGGTTTCTGCCGATTTAGCGCGCCTGGGTATTACTGCAGCGATAATAGATGGGCAGGCTCAACCAGGAGATTTGTATATTCTAAAAATTGATTCAAACGGTGCTGCAGCACTCATTGATGCCAAACGGTTCAAAAGTATGCGTACTTATGAACTTGCAGCAAAGCTCAAAGAAGAATATGGCGATAACAACAGTGTGACCTGTATCGGCCCGGCCGGAGAGCTGCAATTGGCTGCGGCCTCCATCCAGACAACCGATACTGACGGACGTCCCTGCCGGGCGGCCGGACGTGGAGGGTTGGGAGCTGTGATGGGTGCCAAGGGCCTTAAAGCCCTTGTGGTCAGCATGGGTGCCAAACAGGCCGATACCTTGGCTGATGCGCCTGCTTTTAAGGAGGCGGCTAAAGCTTATGCCCGGGATGTGAAGGCAGACGAATTTAGTGGTGAAATTCTCCCCGAGTTTGGATCAGCCGTTCTGGTGGGCCCGATTAATGCCGCCGGTGCGTTTCCGACCTGCAATGCAAAAATGGGACAGTTTGAGCACGCCGACAAAATCAGTGGGGAAACCATGGCTGCCCTAATTAAGGAGCGTGGCGGCAAAACGACCCATAAGGGCTGTGCGCAGTGCATCATTAAGTGTTCCAATGAATTTGTAGATTCGGCAGGGAAATACGTCACCGCATCACTGGAATATGAAACTATCTGGTCTATGGGCGGGATGATCGGCAATGGTGATCTGGATGCCATCGCAAAACTTGATTTTCTCTGTGATGATATCGGGCTGGATACCATTAGCACCGGCGTGGCGATGGCCGTGGCGATGGATGCCGGTTATAAAGATTTCGGCGATGGCCAGGCAGCCATAAAAATGGTCGAAGAAGTCGCACAGGGAACCGAGTTCGGCATGATCCTCGGCAACGGTCCTGCCGCAGTCGGAAAGCATTTCAACCATGACCGTGTGCCGGTTGTCAAAGGTCAAAGTATCGCAGCATATGATCCCCGGGCGATTCAGGGTATGGCGGTCACCTACGCAACCAGCCCCATGGGCGGAGATCACACCGCCGGCTGGGTCGTGGATCAAAATTTAGAAGATTTTGGGGGAACCCTTGATCGATTTTCAGCCGAAGGTCAGGTGGAAGCCTCCCGCAATACCCAGATTCACATGGCAGCTGTCGATACCGTGGGGATTTGTGATTTTGCGCAGTCGGGGTTGGCCACTCCGGAGGGAATTGAAAATGTTTATAAAATGGTTGCGGCCAAGATGGGCAAATCTTTCGGCAAAGATGATTGGGATGCGCTGGGTTTACGGGTGCTGAAGGCCGAGCGGGAATTCAACCGCAAGGCCGGATTTACCAATGAGGATGATCGGCTGCCCAAAATGTTTTACGAAGAGCCTTTGCCCCCACATAACAAAGTGGTTGTCATCAGCGATGAAGAGATGGATAAAACGTTTGATTTTTAATCCACAGATTTCGCAGATTACACGGATTACTCTAATCACTTTAAGAGCGATGCGAAATCTACAGGGTTTAATTCTCCGCATTTACAACCACTTAACCAATCAACTAATCAACCAATCAACGATATCTGTATAATGAAGATTCGGGTTATATTATTCGGGACTTTGAGAAAGTCTTTTCCCGGCCACGATCCGGTCCATGGTATGGAGGTCGAAATTCCGGAGGGTTCAACGGTGGGGGATCTGATTGCGCATATTGATCTCCCCGCCAAAAAATTCGGCATGGTATCGATGGACGGACATTTGGTTAAGACCGGAAACCGACTTCAAGAAAATGCAGTTGTGCGGGTGTTTCAGCCTATTTTCGGAGGGTAAAAGTCCAGCCACTAAGACACGAAGGCACAAAAGAAAGGAAAATGAAGGTTTCAGGTGTCAGCCCCACCGTCGGCCAAAAAAACGGCCGGTCTAATCGAAAAAGAAACTGATGAACGCCGAACATCGAACGTCCAACATCGAACGTCGAATGAATGTATTCTGTCTGTTTTAAAAAAGATTTAGCGAAGCGTTTCCATGAAAATACTACAAAGTGTGGAGTGATCTAAAGTTGATGTATCGCTTCGCTCTGTCGTCTATAAAATAGGATAGAATTCCTTAACTTTAGGCATTTTAGCTCACTTTAGTTCATTTTAGGCACTTATATGTAATAAAACAAACACGGCCTTTCAGGGAGAAACCAGTGCCGGGCCCTCCCTCCGGGCTGTAGGCCCTACGGGCCGGAAGCTGGACCCGGGTATCTACTCATAACTCAAGGTGATCTTGGGGGTCGGCGGATGGACGATTTTTACTTTTCCCATTGCCTGTTGATGTCGCCGGTAAATATCTTTCACCACCTTTTCAACAGATTCTAACTTCGGGTTTCCATAAATAGCTCGGTAATGTTCGATCTGTTTTTTCACCAGGGGGGCCAACTGTTCGTGGGTTGCCAATTGCTCCAGGGCAAATCCCTGTTCAAGTCCTTCGGCGACCAGCTCTACGACATCATAATCATATCCCAGATCTTTAAAATCGCTTTGTCCCGGTTCAAGGCCGGCTGCCGGTACTCGATGGACGATGGTTTCATCCACTCCCAGAAACAATGCCATTTCCCTGACCAGTCGTTTTGACAAACCGGCGATGGGACTGAAATGAACCGCGCCGTCACCAAACAGGGTGTAATAACCGATGCCGTAATCTTCATCCTTGTTGCCGGTACCGGCCAGTAATTTTTTTTCAGTGGCGGCTTTTGTGGACAGCACATTGGCCCGTACCCGAGAAATCAGGTTCCCTTTGTGGTAGTTTTTTTCGAATGCTTCCGGGTTTGTTATCTTGAATGCCTCTACCGGCTTTTCGATGCTGTGAATCTCATAGCGGATACCCAGTGCCTCGGCCAGGATTTGCGCGTCATTGGCATCTTCCATTTTATTGATGCTTGAGGGAAGAATGTAGCCGACAAGTTCGAGTGTATCATCTCTGTTTGAGTTGTAGCGGTCAAATGCCGATTTTATCAAAGCCGCAGTCGTGCTGGAATCGACGCCTCCGGACAATCCCACAATACAGCCCGTGGATTGCGTTTTTTTAACCGTGTCGATGATAAAATCACCGATTTCCTTACCTACCGTTTCACAGTTTATTCCGGGTAGTTTTATCTCATTCATTATTCATCTGGATAGCCAAAGCAGGTTTTGTTGTCAAGATTAATTTTTTCCGGAATTGTCAGTTTTGAGCAGCTGTTAACGACCCAGGTGGGGGTTTAATGTCTGTCGGGTCCTTTTTCTCAAGCATTTTCTTATTCCATTCCCGATAGCGGGAAAATTTTTGCTGCAGGCTTTTACGATATTCAGCAAAACGCATAGCCGAATTCCTGGCTTGACGCCGCAGGATTTCCTCGGAGAAATGGATTCCAGGCCAAATCTCACCGTTAAATATTTTTTTAAAATAACGGTCATGACGAAATCCAAATTCGACCATAGAAGGTAAAGGCTCTCGGTATTTGTCGCTCAATCCGAACTTCGCAAAGGGGAACCCGCGAGCCAGATCCAAATGCCAACCGATCAACATTCTAGCGGGGTTAACGGAAATTAAAGCGTGGGGCACGCAATTATGCTGGGGAATGTTGTATTTTACTCTGAGCCAATCGGTCAACTCCTTTCCCGATCGCAGCTGGGCCTCATTGAACGATGAAATACCGGTTGGTTTGAGGAGGGAAGATTTCGACTTTGTGGGTTGACCTTTTTTTTGCTTTCTGATTTTGATTTCTTCAAAATCTTTACCCTCAAAACAAATACCAATGAAGGCATGGTTTAGGTTTAGATAAATTTCCTCCTCATCTGCCCAGATCGAATTTCCGGCATGAAATGCGACATGGTCTTCTTGAACCAATCGATAGACACGCCCGAATCGATCAATGAAAAAATGATAGGATTTTTTGCGCAGGAGATATTTGATCAGCCGTTTGGTGTATTTCAGGATAGAGCGATTCATCTCCGGCATGAAGGGGTACAGGTCGCTTTCCGATGCATGATACACAATACCTGAGATTTTATTCGTCGTCTTACTATTCGCCGGCAAATGATTGGAATTCTTAGGGAACCGATAGTATTCGCGGGGCGTATTGGCAATTGTGTATGTTGTGATTATCTGCAGCCGATTGCTATAAATTTCACGATCAGATGTTTTCTCCACCAACCAAATGGGTTTCTGCAGATATTCGGGGACCGGCTCAGGTCCTTTTTTATATTTTGCAGTTTTGACAACAGGTGAAGGCGATTGGTTTTCGCTTTCGGGCGTCTGGGAAGACAGTAGCGGCTTTTGGGTGATACGATCCGGTTCGGAACCTATGACCTGTTGAGAAGTCAGGGCCATCAAAATGGGATTCTGCAAATATTCGGCAACCTGTCCGGACCTATTTTGATGCTTTACAGGTTTGACGATATAAGAATGCGAT
>PVMK01128276.1_pt1 | contig 33490 bp, 29 predicted proteins | sample 1853481 | NCBI WGS metagenome assembly PVMK01 (sample SAMN08533507, study PRJNA380276) | Marine sediment metagenome, whole genome shotgun sequencing project.
TCTGACGCTGTCACCGGCGCCCCCAGCGCCAGCACCACCCCCAAAACCAATCCCCCCCATCGCATCAGAATGCTCGCCGTACTTGTACCACCGCGCCTTGTCCGCTCACCGACACCGATGCTTCTACCCGAAGCGGTCGAAACAAGTACACCAGCGGCACCGTCAACAACGGCGCGGCCCCCGCAAGCGCAAGCGCCAACCGTCCTGCCTCCTGTCCACGGCTTACGCATGCTTGCACGGCCGACGCGTCTGTGATGTACGGCTCCGGGCAGCGCGTCATGGTCACGCCTTCGTAGATCGCGTACCCGGTGAGCCCGAGCCCGACCGCACCGAGCGTCCAGCCCCACCAGGGGGTTCGCTGGTAGTTCGGCAGGAGCAATGGCATTGCAGCCGTTGTCGTGGCGCCACCGACCGCGGCCAGTGTCCAGACCCCCACGCGCGCGTCCTGCCAGTCTTGGGCTGCCTGTAAGCTCGAGGGTGCGTTGATCAACTGGTCGCCCAGGTTTCCGCGGTGCACGTGAAGCCCGACGCTGGCCCCGATGCTCGCGAGGCCCACACCGAAGAGCGACCACCCCGCGATGCGGTGGCCGCGCGGGCGAGGCACGCCATCCTTCACGTCATCCGTTTCCGTAGCGGTCTTCGCCGCCGCGGCCGCCGCGACTGCACGCCGCTTGGCTGTGGTTTTCTGTTCGGCAAGCCAGCTGGAGCGTGCGATCGGATGCGGCCCCGAGAAGTCGACCGAGCGACCCTCGAAGAGCGCGTCCACTCCGCGGCGCACCTCATCGGTCTCGAGCCCACGGTGGCCGATCGCCAACCAAACCGACGCTGGCTTCTTGCCCTCTGCGTCTAAGTCGATACGCACGACCTGCGCCTTCGGTCGACTCACAACCAGCACATCCGCCCCGCCCAGCACTCTGGCGACCTGCTCCGCGTCCCGCATCCGCCTCGCCATCCACACTTCGGGCGAGGCGTATTGCAGATGGAGGACCGGCCGCGTTCGCACGGCGAGCTCGAACGCCGCGTCGAAGACCACGGTGTTCTTGCCGCCCTCTACGGCGACGCGATGAATGCGACCGCGGTGTTCAGGCTCACACTCGACCTGCAATCGATAGGTGCCGACGGGAAGGTCGACGTCGCTTAGCGGCGTCCGCCCAAATTGGATTCCATTGATCCGAACGAGGCAATCGGAGGGTGTGCTCCGTACCTCGAGCATACCGGGCGCCTCCGTGGCCATCTCTTGGTCGACCTCAGCCAGCAGGTCTCGCACCTCGGGGGTGTGTCGAAAAGCAGTCGGTTCGACTCGAGGCACCAAACGACGACACTCGCGCGCTTGTCTTCGGGCCTCCGCGTTGTTCTTGGTTTCGACGTACGCCCGCACCATGAACAAGCACGTGTCGAGTACTTGCTGGGCGCGCGCCGCTTCCCGGTTGAGCTCAGCCGCTGCCCGATCCGCCAACCGCTGTGCCGCTTTGAGCTCTCGCCGCGCTGCTTTGTAGTCGGCGCGTGCCAGATACTTCACCGCAGCCCGCGACCGTTCGACCCAACGGTCGATGTCGCTTTGGCTGATCACAGGCGCAGGGGCCGAGCCCACGACTTCGAAGCGTTCTGATACCCGGTTGACCCGCCACACTTGCTTGCCACGAACCGTGAGCTCATGGCGCACCGCTTCGGCGTTGCCGTGGAGCGCCTCAACCCCTCCATCGGTGCTCACCGGCAGAACCAGCCAACGGGTAGGGGGCGACTTCGGGAGGTCGTCTGCACGAACCGGCGAGATGACAGTCGGCAGAGTCACGGCGAGCGCAAGCAAAGAACCAACGAAGAGCCGCATGCGCCCTCTAGAAGCACCCTAGGAACGTGAGGGCCGAATCGCCGCTCGGAGAGGACTGCATGATGGCCACCGTATCGCCGCTCACCGCGACGTCGACGAGATTCGGGAAGTCGGCGAGGTCGGTGCGTTCGTCGAGCTGTTTGACGACGGCGTTCGTGCCGTCGCGACCGACCGCGATGATCTGTCGACCCGCCACGACGAACCAGGTATCGGAGCCCGCATGGTACGCAAGGTCGGCGGGATCGTCTGCGGGGCCCAAGAGGTTGTCCCCCGGAAGTGAGGCGTTGCAAAAGCTCCCCGCGCGGCACTCGAACGTCAGGCCATCGAGCTCAGCGAGCTGGACGTCGCCGTTGAGAAGGGAAACCATCGCTGGGCCATCGCGCGTCACCGTCAGGGCGGGGTCGGAGCCAGACCCGAGCGGTGCGCCTAGCGCGAGCCGTCCGTCATTGAGCAACCAGGCGCCTTCGATCTCTTGGTTGGCCTCCCACACGATCCAGAAACCCGCGGCGTCGTAGGAGTTCACCAGCAGGACGTCGGGCACCATCGTCGGCGCCTGCTGGGCCACCGCGGCTAGGTCGTCCCCGAACGCGATGATGGAGAAAGTCAAAGGATCCTCAAAGCCCGCCAAGCGGCGTGACGACGCGACCACGCGTGGATGAAAGGGCGGTCTGTAGGCGATGAACTCGGGAGATTGGTCCCACGACTCGTGCAACTGGTGCTGAGCGATGATGGTTGGAATGAGGTTGGAGTCGACGTGTGCCTCGGCTGCGTGGTAGGTGAGCTTGCCCCAAGTGAGGTACACCTCACTGCCGTCCCCGTCCGATTCGAGAAATGCGACTTCGGCGATGGTGTTGAAGGTAGCGTTCTTACCCGTTCTGGCACCAGTCGGGTCGTAGGTCTCGAACTGAAGTTGTCCAGGGAAGGCTCGAGTCACGGCGAACCCACCGTCGACGGCAGCGACCGACCCTAGGCCACCGAACACTTCTTCCTTCTTGACGGCCAACACCCCTTCATCGACCAACCCATCGCAGTCGTTGTCCTTGCCGTCGCACACCTCCGCGGGGCCATTGTCGGGAACCCCATCGCAGTCGTTGTCTTTCCCGTCGCAGACTTCGGCGGTTGGCCCAACGGCCCCCTCACACACGGTGCCGGCCCCGTCACCCGCGCAGACAAACACGCCAGCGACGCATTCGCCGACACCTGCCCCCTCGCCACAGGGTTTGCCGAGCTCCGGCCAATTTTCGTCGACCCCATCGTCGAGGTCATTGTCGACGCCGTCGCAGCGCTCCGCGGTGGGGGCGGGATTGGGATCGGCGGGCGCGCGCTTCAAACACACCCCGTCGGTGTCCACGAACGAGTCCGGGCAGCTCACGTCGCCACAGCCAGGGGGGAGCGCAGCAAGCATCACGAACGCGATCAGTTGCAGCAGAGGGCCGGACGGGGAGACAAGAGGATCTGCGTCTGGCCTTCGGAACATAGCGATGCGCTCGTTTATCGACCTATCGCCATCGAAGTTGCGTACCCGAAGAGCGAAATCGAGACCGCGAAAATACCCGAGCCTGCTGCGCTCGGCTAGCGGGGACACGCTCGCCCTCCAAATCAGGCTTGATTTCAGAGGCTTAGGACCCACACCGCGCAAACCCGAACCAGTCCTCGGCCGCGCGGCCTACGACTGGTCCCGGCCTAGCCACTTGGACTGCTTCGGTGGCTCATAAGCCTCCATTCGCGCCAGCAACGAATCGGGGGCGTCGTCGACGAGAAGCAGCTCCAGGTGCTCGGCCCGAACGAACCCTTCTGCTCGCCCGCGTTCGAAGAGCTGCACGAGCGGCGTGAAGAAGTCCCCGACGTTGAGCAGGGCGCAGGGCTTATTGTGAATGCCGAGCTGCGCCCAGGTTAGCATCTCGAGGGTTTCCTCCCAGGTGCCAAGACCGCCCGGAAGCGAGACAAATCCGTCCGCCAGCTCCGCCATTTTGGCTTTTCGTTCGTGCATCGATGAAACGACATGAAGCTCCGTCAGACCCTCGTGCACGACTTCTTTCTTCATCAGCATGCGCGGGATGACACCGATGACCTTGCCGCCTCGTCGCAACACGGCATCCGCGACGACCCCCATGAGGCCCACTTTCGCGCCTCCGTAGACCACCTGGAGCTCGCGCCGAACCAGAGCCTCGGCCAGCTGATCCGCCGCCTCCGCAAACATGGGCCGCTTCCCAGAGCTCGACCCACAGAACACGCAAACACGCTTCATTTTGGCTGAACCTCGCACGATGTTGGGCCGTCAGCACATGGAGCGACTTGTAGGGGCGCGCTTCGGCTGGGCGACCTGCCTGCTATCGAATACCCTAAGCTCATGTCTCTTGGTCGTCTTGTTCCTTTAGTAGCTCTCGTAGTAGCTCTTGCCGTGGCTCTCGCGGCCTGTGGGAGTGATGCCGCGCCGGCGCCTCTCTTACCGCAGGACGTGTTGCGGTGCGACATCACGCAGGAGGTCTGTCAGCGTGCGATTTTCGCGTCGTTGGCGGAGAGCTTGGACGCAGATTCGACGTCAATGCCGTCGATTCGAACGATTTCGGTCGAGCAGTTCGAGGATGAGGTTCGGAGTGGCGTCAGCGATGATGACTTGGCGGGGGACGACCCCGAGACGCGCGGGCTTCGCCTGATCGGGTTCATCCCGGACGCGGCGGAGAGCGCGACCGAGACCGAGATCGACTACCGGGTGAACGCGATCGCCGCGTACTACAGCTCGGGGAACCGTTCGATCACCATCATCGACCGCGACTACGACGTGATCAGTGCGCAATCGATTTTGGCCCACGAGTTCGTGCATGCGATTCAAGACCGTCAGTTTGGAATTCGCTCGGTCTACGCCGACGCCAACACCACGGACGGCGTGATGGGGGCCCGGACGGTCATCGAAGGGGACGCGACCTATTCGTCGTTTGCGTGGGTCTACGACAATCTCGACGACCCGGTCGATTGGGATCAGATCTATCTCGACTTCCAAGAAGGCTCGCGACGAGATGCGGCGGATCTGGACATACCGATGACCGCCTCGGCGTCGGGCTTCCCCTACGCGTTCGGGATCGAGCTTATCGGTCGAGCGACGCAGGACCAAGGCCTCCCGGGGCGCGCGGCGTTCTTCATGGCGCCGCCGCCTTCCGCTCTCGACTCGATGCTCGGTTACGAGGGGTTTGTCACCAATGGCTTTACGTTGATCGACGCCCCGGACGACGCATTCCCATCGCCGGTCGCGGAGAGCGAGCTGGCTCTCGAGGATCGCAACGGTGCTTGGTACGTGTTCGCAACGCTCTTGCGCCTCGGATTGAACGAGCTGGCTGCGTGGGTGTACGCCGGTGAGTGGCGGGGTGATGAGCTCGGCATCTTCGAAAACGGTTCGGAGGTCGTCGCGGTTTGGCGCATTAGGTTCGCGGTGGACCCGAGCTTTATGGTCGATGCGGTCAACCAGTCGGATCGGGACGTCGCTTGGTCCGCCGTGGCCGACGGCAAAGACGTGTTCATCATTGCCGCGGAAAGTGATGCGTCGTTGGCGCTCTGGGAGGTGCAGCCGCTCGACATCGTGGCCGCGGTGCTCGCTTCGGTGCCGGATGTGCGCAAGGGGATCTCGGGCTCGGGTCCGCTCCGCTGCAACCCGCCCCGCATCCCTGTGACCGCGCAATAGAGCGCACAACGTTTGCCTCGAATAGGCTTGACCTCCAGCGCGTCTTCCTCCAAACTAGAACACGTTCTACTTAGGGTGTTTGAATGAAGACTGAGATTTGTGAGCGATTGGGGATCGAGTTCCCGATCTTTGCGTTTAGTCACTGCCGGGATGTTGTGGCGGCCGTCAGTCGTGCTGGTGGGCTCGGGGTGTTGGGTGCCGTGGCGTACAGCCCGGAGCAGCTCGAGCTCGAGCTGAAGTGGATCGACGAGCATGTCGACGGCAAGCCGTACGGTGTGGATACGGTCATTCCTGCCAAGTACATCGGCAAAGACCAGGGCGACATCAGCAAAGAGCAGCTCGATCAGATGATCACGCCCGCGCATCGCAAGTGGATCAACGACCTGCTCAATCGCAATGGCGTGCCGCCGCTTCCAGACGACGTCGAACACATCGAAAGCCTGCTCGGTTGGTCAGCCTCAGGGGGTCGCGCGCACTTCGAGGTCGCGATGAACCATCCCATCGCGCTCATCGCTAATGCACTCGGCCCGCCCCCCGAAGACATCATCAGTCAGGCACATGACAAAGGGATCGTCGTCGCAGCTCTCTGCGGGACCGTGAAGCAAGCGATCAAGCAAAAGGAGGCGGGTGTGGATATTGTCATCGCTTCCGGTTACGAGGCAGGCGGTCACACCGGCGAGATCGGCTCGATGGTGCTTCTGCCCCAGGTGGTCGACGCCGTGGCCCCGACTCCGGTGTTGGGCGCTGGCGGAATTGGCTCGGGTCGACAGATGGCGGCTGCTCTGGCGCTGGGGGCCCAGGGTGTATGGACGGGCTCGATCTGGCTCGCCACCGAAGAGTCCGATTCGATCCCGTCGCTCATCGACAAGCTGCTCGTCGCCGATTCGACTGAAACGGTGCGCTCGCGCTGCATCAGCGGCAAGCCCGCCCGTCAGCTCAAGACGGCTTACACCCGCGCCTGGGACGAGGACCCAGACTGTCCGGGCTACCTACCGATGCCGCTTCAGTTCATGGCTACGGCGGAGGCGACCCAGCGCATCATGCGCTTCGCGCAGAGTGGTGTGGAGGGGTCGGATACGCTTCTCGGTACGCCGGTCGGCCAGGTCGTCGGTCAGATGAACACCCGCAAGCCTGTCCGTCAGGTGATCGAGGAAATGGTCAGCGAGTACATCGACGCCGTCGAGCGCGTGTCGAAGCTGCTCGCCGACTCCGAATAGCGACGGGTAGGGGAGCGTGCCCTTTTTATTGAGGGCACTGGCGAGCGACGTCGCGAACGCGCTTGGCGAGGCGGCCCGTGCGATTGGCCTCGAGGCTGCGGCCCGCCATCTCGCAGCCTTCTTGTGTCGGCCCGAGTAAGACCGCGAGCCTGCCTGCGGCTACCGGCATGGGTACGGGCGCGTTGGCGGCAAGACGGAGCTGTTCTTCGGGGGAGCGTTCACGGTCCTCTTCGATGTCTGCCTGTAAAAGGAACACATCGGCGTCGTTCGGAACGAGCTCGGAGGCGCGCGTGGCGTATCGAACCGCCAGCCCGCGCTTTTCGTCGGCGAGCGCAAGGCGCGCCTTGACCACCAACTCCCAGACTTGGACCAGCGCGCTCGGCGATGGCGGCGGCTCGGCCGCATCGTCAGGCACTTCGGCCGCCCGCTCGAGGGTCTTTTCGGCGCCCAAGCGACGTCGGCCGTAGACCTGCGCAAGGGCGAGCCCGGTTTCCGCGGTGCGGGCGTCTGCACCGAAGCGTTTCGCCTGTTGGTAGTAGATCGCGGCTTTGGAATATTGATCGCCCTGCAAGTAGACGCGGGCGCCAGCGAGCCGGAGGCCTGCATTACGGCTGTGACGGCTCACCGCGTTTCGCATCGTGGTGAATCCGCTTTGACCGGCGCCCGTGCGCACGAGATAGCGGATCCGCTGTTCGTCTGCACGGAGGTCTCGCACCTTGGCATCGTCCATTTGCTGCAGGATCTCCCCGGCGCGTGCGAAGTCTCCGGTGTCGATCAAGAGCGCCAGGAGGCCGGATAGCGCTCGTGGTTGCTCGGGATCGAGTTGCAAGGCTTTTTCGCAGCTGAGCTTGGCAGCGTTCGTGTCGCCTACGGCACGCGCCGCATCGCCACGAAGCGCATAGAGGCTCGCGTCGTCCGGGCTGAGCTCGACCGCGCGATCCAGCTCGGTGACGGCCTTCGCGGGTTCTCTCTTTGCGAGCAGCACGCGAGCGCGGGTTCCATGCGCCCACCCCTCGCCATCGAAAGCGCCAAGGGCGGCGGTGGTGATCGCGTCGGCTTGCGCGAGCTGGTTCGATGCGATGTACGCCTCCGCGGCGGCGTCGACCAAGGTCAAGTGATTCGGGTACGCCGCTAGCCCCTCTTTGAGAACAGCGATGGCTTGCTCGGTCTCTCCGTCCTCCATCAGCATCCGCGCGAGTGCATTCGAGGCCGCAACGCCCCAGGTCGGATCCTTCGCGGCCTCGCGGTACAGCGCTGCGGCCCGATCGCGCTCGTTGGCCCTAGGAGAGCTCTTCCAAAGCTCGGCAATCGTAAGTGCTCGAAATGCCGAAGATGCCTCTTTTTCGGGGCCCAAACCGGCTCCTGACAGGGTGGCTAGCCCCGCCTTGAGGTCACCGGCCTGGGCATACCACCACGCAATGACATGCGCGCGATTCGAGAGGTCAGCTGAGGGACCGCTCGATAGTCGTTTCAACAGTCGCCTGGCTTCTCCGGAGTGTCCGAGTGCCAAAAAGAGTTGTGCTGTGCCGACGACCAACGGTTCGTCGACTTGCACCTCTGGCTCTGCGGCTGCGCGGGCGTGGGCGTACGCCTCGCCGATCGCACCGCGCCGATAGGCGAGCACGCCTTCGATCAACTCGGCCCAGGCCTTCTGAACCACGCTTGCGTTGGAGTCGTCGCGTATGCTCTTCGTCAGCGAAAGCGCTTCTGTTGCATTGCCTCGTTGTAGGCCGACGATGCGAGCGCGCACGGTCCGAGTAGCCGGTGTCTGTTCGTCTGCGGCATCGAGCACCGCAAGCGCCGCGTCGGGGCCGTCGGCGCGCGCGGTGACGAGAGCGAGCAGCGCGGCCGGTTCAGGCGCGCCGGGGCGAAGCTCGACCGCGCTTTGAGCGTCGGGTAGGGCCTGCGCCCACTGTCCTCGAGCCATCGCGATCATCGCCCGCCCTCGGAGGAAGGCTGCTGCCTGGTCGCCGTACTTCGCGGGCCGCTCTGCCTCGGTATGTGCCTCTCGCGCGTCCCCCCGCGCCAGAAGCACGTAGATGCGCGCGATCCGTTCGTCGGGATCGTTTTCCTGCCGGGGTGCAGCTAGAAGCGCTTCGGCATCTTTCAGTCGCTCTTGGTCGCCACCGAGCGCTGCAGTGGCGAAGAGACGCGCGCGCAGGGCGTCGTTCGGATCGTCGCGAAGCAGCACGAGGGCATCGTCGATCGTCTCCGGGCTACTATCGTCGATCACGTCGTCGAGCGCGGAAGCGACACGGCTGTCATGAATCCAACCGAGCACTAAGTTTCCGATGTACAGAAAGACGACCGCCGCAACGGCCGCCAAGGCAAGCCTTTGGATGCGTCGCTTGAGCGCCTCCTCGGGCGGCAGAACAATCTTCTCTACCGGAGAGATCGACGTCGACGCTTCTTCGACCTTGAACAGATCAGACGGGTCTCTGCGCGAGCTCGGATCCTTATCGGCCACTGTACATCCCTCCCCGACGATGAGCGCCCCTGGCTCGATATTGTCGCGTCAAGAGGGTGGTAGATGCAAGTCCGCGAACGTTACAGGACGAATGGAATCAACGCGCGCCGCGCTTTGGGGTAGTCGCTGAAGTGCTCAAGGTACCAGCGATGGTTGGAAAATGCCCGCGGGATGAGGTTCGAGGCCGCAAAGAAGACGAAAACGAAGGCAGGAACCGTCCAGGCGGCCAATGCGAACCCAGTCCATTCGACCAGCTCCCCGAAGTAGTTTGGGCTCGAGACCCAGCGATAGAAGCCGCCATGGGGGATCGTGTAGCCGCTCTCCCCGGGTTTTCGGAGGTTTCGCAAGATCGCGTCCGACTGGTGATTGATCCCGTACCCGGTCGCGAAGACCAGCACGCCAATCATGAACCGAGGATCTGCGAGCCAAGCGGTGCTGAGCAAGTGGGGCGCGAGCTCGGTGATCGCGAAGGCGTTGGTCGAGCCGTTGGCGGTGTTGAAGGCGATCGCAAGCACGCCCGTGAGGATGGGCTTGCGCTTATGGCCGCCGCGCATCCGAAACGGATAGATGAACGACCGATAGAGGTAGTGCATCATGTACATCCCGAGCAGAATCAGCGGGACCGGCTTGAACGCGTTGTCGGACATGAAGTACACGATCGCGAACGACAGCGGGGACGGCGTTTCCATCAGGACCCACAAAACCGTCGCGTTCATCGTGGGACCCCAGCCCTCGCGTAGGTGTCGCCCGTAGGGCGCCGAGATGAACGACAAGACGAGAAACGACACGGCCCCCATGACGATGACGCCGAGAACGGTCCACGTGTAGATCGGGTGGGCTAGTAAGGATTCTCTAAAAGTTTCGGTGATAGGCATGGGCTCTCGCGGCCGGTCTTGGATGGGCCTAGACTCGCAGCGTGGCCCCTAATTGGTTCATCGCGTTCCCAATGCAAGTCGAGGGTTTGCGCTTCGCCGGAGAGCCGCCACCGCGCGTCCGCCTCTTCGCCAGTGCCGATCTGCACTGCACCTTGGGCTTTCTCGGTTCGGTGGCCGAGACGAACGCCCGACGTGCGTGGGGCCGTATCCCCGATCTCCTGAATTCCGAGGTCGTTACCGGCTCGTTCACCGAGGTGAAGCCGCTTGGAAATGCGCGCAAGCCATCCGCGCTATCCGCGATGGTCGGCGATGGACGTGTGCCGCTGTGTGAGCTGATCAGCCACGCGCGCGCGCCGCTCTTAGAAGCTGCCGACGCACCTCCGGACGAACGACCTCCGTTGCCCCACATGACCCTCGCCCGGATTCAACGACGGGCTTCATCCACGGAACGCAAGGCGGCGCTCGAGTGGGCGCAGTCGCTGAACCTCGCCGATGTTTCGTTCATCGCAGCATCGGTTGCTCTCTATACCCGGGCCGACGATCGGGGAGATCGGTTATTTCAGATCGTCGAACAGCGTTCTCTCGGCGCTTGAGTACCGCGCAACAGCCACCCGATCGGGCGAGGCGACCCTCCGATTTGTGTGCTGGCTCGCGGTCGGTGGGGGATGTGTTCGCCAGAACGTAGCTTTTTCGGAACAAATCGGTTTCAATGCCGCCAAGGTAAAACGAACCATGTGGAAGAAGGGAGTCTTTGGCGCAGTTTTGGCGGCCTTCCTCGGCTATGTCGCATGGGTCGCGTACGTGAGTCCGACCCGGCATCAGATCGAGTGGGACGTGGCGACGCGGGTGACCAACGTCCTCGAGCACACGGGGTTCGATGACATCATTCCGGTGGTCGAAGGCCGGGATGTCGAGCTCGAAGGAGAGGTGGCGTCGACTGCCGAAGCTCAGCGCGCGGAGCGCATCGTGCGCAACTTGCGGGGGGTTCGAGTAGTGCATTCGCAGCTTGTCGTTGTCGTTGTCGGTGGAGACGACTCGCAGCGCGAAGGGGGAGGGGATACGTGACGTACCTGGTGTTACAGATGATCGGGGCCCTGTTCGTGTCGGCTGCATTCGGCGCGGTCACGCTGTGGCTGGGCCAGGTTCTTTGGGGGCACTTCGGGGCGCCAGTTCGGGCTAAGACGCTCGAATACGAGCTCGACGAAGCGCGCACCGACATGGCTTCACAAAACGAACGCATCGAGGCGCTCCACAGGCAACTCGCCAAGGCCACCGACAAGACCGACTCACTCGAGCGCTCGAAGCGGCAGCTGACGGCCACACTCGATGCGCGCAATCAGGCCATCCACGAAGTCGAGACGCGGCTGTCTCAGGTCCCAGAGGCGCCGCACCCCACGTCGCGCGAGTCTGCAGAAGACCTTCGCCGTGAGCTTCGGTTGGCGGTCGAAGAGCGGGATGAGGCCCTGGCGTCGCTTCGGCAGGCTGAGGCGCGGCAAGAACGCGTCCAGACCGAGCTCGAGGTGCTTCACGGGATTCACGAGCGCATGCTCGACGACATCGAGCACCTCAAAGGCCGCATTCGGGAAACCGAGCTCGAGGTCAAGACCACCGGGGAGTCGAGACCGCCGGCGTGGGTCATGGTGCAACCCTACGGGCCGCGTGACGATCTGCAGCGTCTCGAAGGCGTGGACCCGAACCTCGAGCGCGCGCTCAACCGCCTGGGCATTTATCACTACCACCAGATCGCGCGTTTCGAAACGTCGGATGTCGAGTGGCTCATCGACCACGTAGAGGGCATCCCCCCGCAGATGATCCGTGACAGTTGGATTGTGGACGCTTCGCGACTGTCGGGCGTGCAGCCCATCAACTGATCAATACGCTCTAGGACGCCGCGTCGAGCGCCCGGTCCGCGAGCCCGGTCAAGGCTTCGCGTGCGCCTTCGAGGTCGCCTTCTAGCTCTAGGAGAAGCGTGTCTGCGTTCTCGGTGGTTTCGAGCTGTTCCAGCTTGTGGCACGTCAGGCCGAACCGACGGGCGCCGAGTTGCTGGCTGCTGCCGCGGACCATGTGAGCCGCAGCGCGGAGGGCTTGAAGATCTCCACAGAGAATCGCCGTCTTCATGCGAGCGATACTATCTTCCGCGGTTCGGAAGAATGAGTCGATGACATCACACAGAAACCCTGGCTCTTCCCGTTCGAGGTCCAGTAGCTGAGCGGTGATGCTCGTGTCGAGAGCGTTGGGTGGGAACTGCGAGCTCCGTATGTCGGGCCCTGTGGCCCAACGCTCGAGTGCCATTTGCAGCTGCTTCTGCGTAAACGGTTTCGAGAGGTAGTCGTCCATTCCGGCTGCAAACGCGGTTCCTCGATCGCCCGTCATGGCATGCGCGGTAAGAGCGATGATGGGGACGCGACGTTGGCCGGACTCCAATTCGCGCTCACGCAGGGTTCTGGCTGTCTGATAGCCATCCATCTTGGGCATCTGCCCATCCATCAGAACGGCCGCATAAGGGTGGGCATGATTCAGCGCTCGCAGTGCAGCCTCGCCGTCGGTCACAATGTCCACTTCGTATCCGAGGGCCTCGAGATGTGCGCGCACGACCTTGCAGTTGATCACGTTGTCTTCGGCGACCAGGATGCGGATACCGTTCGACTGCGTGTTCGCGGCGGGGATTGGTGCCGGAAGAGACGGGCGGTCCGGGGCGTCCGGCGGCAAGCTCCGATTCTGCCGTCCGCTGAGCGCCTTGAGGAGCGCGGCGATGATCTTGGCGCGGCGCACCGGCTTCTGGACGTGAACATCGATGCCTGCGTCGATCATGTCGCTGATCTCGTGGCGGTGCGAGCATACGGCGATGACCGAGCTACCCACCCTGCCGGCGGCTCTTGCGATGTCGTTCGCTCTCGTTCGCCAGTCTTTCCCGAGGCACCGCAGATCGATCAGGGTCACGTCGGGATGCGGTGAGTTGCGGAGTGTTCGCATCGTGCCGTCGAAGGTGGTCGTGGTCCAGACCAGCATGTCCCAGGCTTGGAACTGGGCGTTCAAGGTCTCGAGCGCGCGCTGGTTGCTTTCGAGAAGCAGCACCTGCATTCCCGAGAGCCCCTCGGTGACCGCTTTGAGCTCATCACTCAGTTGCTCCTCGAGCTCGAACCGCACGTTGAAGAAGAAGGTGCTGCCCTCGCCAACCTTGCTTTGAAGTCGGAGACCACCGCCCATGAGCTCGACGAGTTGGGTGCAGATGGGAAGCCCGAGGCCTGTGCCACCGTACTCGCGCGTAGTCGATGCATCCGCCTGCGAGAAAGGTCGAAAGATGGTCTCAGCTTCCTCCTCCGAAACGCCCACGCCGGTGTCGGACACGCGAAACTCGAGCTCGACGTGAGATTCGTCGCGACCGAGCACCCAGATGCTCATTGTTACCTTGCCTTCACTCGTGAATTTCAGTGCGTTGTTCAGGAGGTTTGACAGGATCTGTCGCAATCGCAGGGGGTCGCCGCAGACTTCGGACGGAACGTCGGGGTCCACTTCGGTCAAGAGCTCGATCCCTTTTGCGGCGGCGGCAGACGCGTAGTTCATCGCGATTTCCTCCGTCATCGAGCCTACGTCGAAGGACACGGATTCGAGTCGCATCTCTCCCGCCTCGATCTTGGAAAGGTCCAGCAGGTCGTTGACGATTGCGAGAAGCGTGCGACCGGACTTGTGGACCTCGCGGAGGTACTCGCTTTGTGGCTCAGGGAGCTCGGATGGGTTGATCAATTGAAGCAGTCCGAGAATGCCGTTGAGTGGGGTTCGCACCTCGTGGCTGACATTGGCGAGGAACTGACCCTTGGCTTGGGCGGATGCCAATGCGGCGTCGCGCGCTTGAACGAGCGTTCGGGCCTGCTCGGTGGCGAGCTTTCGCATCGCTTTGGCCTCGTCTGCTTCTTGGAGAAGGTTCAACATCAGGTGGCGACGGGACCACAAGACGAGACCGCCGACGACTGCGGACGCCCACAGGTGAAAGGCCGCCAGGACGTACTCGGGCATCGGGATCCCGCGCGCGATGGGAGGCCAACCGATGAAAACGATGGCGACCATGGTGAAGTACATCGAGAGGCGATAGAGGAGAGCGCCCGCTGCTACGATCGCGATCGTGAGCGTCGTGGTGTTCGACAGCTCCCCACTGATCGCAAACATGGCGAGGCCCATGCCTGCGGCGATGGAGATCGTGTAGAGCGTAATCGGGGTGTCGAAGCGCGGGTCGTCCACGCGGATGATCGCCCACACGATGCACACGAGTCCCGAGGCGACCGAACAGATCAAGACGTGGGGCTCCGCCGGAGTAAAGGGCGGCGCGATCAGGAACACCACCGCGGCGACTGCGTAGATGAACGCCAGCACCGGGAGCATGTGCGAGAGGGCACGGAGCGAGCGCAGCCGCATCTGCACCTCGAGCTCGCGCCGACGTCGGGCTTCCTCGTCCATCCCCAACTAAACAAAGTGCCTGAGCGGCGAAGCCTTGTCACAGCATGACCCTAAAAGGTCACAATTAACGCGTCAAAACAGGCTAGTCCCCTTTGATTGAGGGCTAATTCTGGCAAGATTTCGGGCATGGGCGGCCGAAAGGAGCTGGAGCAGCTCACCCAGGAAATTCGCTACCACGAAGCCGCCTATCGGGCGGGGGAGCCGGAGATTCCGGATTCTGCGTTCGACGACCTGGTCGACCGGTATGAAGAGCTCGCCGATGCGCTCGGGGTCGACCCGTCTGAGCGGCTCGATGTGCAGCTCGGGCAGGAGCACACCGCCGGGTTCGATACGGTCGAGCACCGGCTGCCCATGCTGTCTCTCGAGAAGCTTTCGCCGAACCGACGGGACAGCAGCGGCGAGCCAATGCCGATCGGGGAACAGTTGGCGGCATGGTTTCGACGTAGGAAGAAGGAGCTCGAGATCGACGAGATCGAGGTGATCGTCGAGCCTAAGGTCGACGGGATCTCGATCTCGCTTCTCTATGCTGACGGCAGGTTGCAGCGCGCTGTCACGCGTGGCGACGGCCGACGGGGAGATGTCATCACCAAGCAGGTGCGTCAGCTCGGCACGGTGCCAGTCGAGCTCGAGGGCGTGGTGAAAGGCGAGCTCGAGATTCGTGGCGAGATCTATTGGCCGCTCGCCGAGTTCGCATGTTTCAACGAGACCCTCGACAAGCCGCTGATCAATCCCCGTAACGGATGCGCAGGCATGATGAAACGCAAGGACCCGACCGGTCTCGAGGAAACCGGGATTCACGCGTTTTTCTATCAAATCGCATCGGCAGACGGCGTTGTCGTACCGAGCACACAGAGTGAAACGTTACGATGGCTTGGCGACTGTGGCGCGGACGTGTACCTGAGTGAGGTCTTCGAAACTACCTCCGAGGAAGCTGCGCTCGAATACTGCAAGGACTACCAATCGCGGCGGAAGACGCTCGGTTACGACATCGACGGGATGGTCATCAAGCTCGACGACCTCTCGCTGTACTCGCACTTGGGCACCACAGGTCATCATCCTTTTTGGGGGATCGCGTACAAATTCCCTCCCGAACGAAAACCGACGAAGCTGCTCGACATCGAGGTGTCGGTCGGGAAGTCGGGGAAGCTCACCCCGGTCGCCATTCTCGAGCCGGTATTCGTGTCGGGAACGACGGTCAGTCGGGCGTCGTTGCACAATTTCGTCGATCTCGAACGTAAAGACGTGCGCATCGGCGACACGGTGCTGGTCGAAAAGGCGGGAGAGATCATTCCGCAGGTGGTCGAGGTCGACAAGAGTCGGCGGAAGCGTGGCGCACGACGGTTTGTGCCGCCCGACGCGTGTCCGACGTGCGGCACCCAGGCTGTGAGCGAAGAGATTTTCATCTACTGTCCGAACCCCGCGTGTCCTGAGCAAGTGCGGGAGAGGCTGCGCCACTTTGCGAGCCGTCACGCGATGGACATCGACGGGATGGGCGCGGTGCTCGTCGACCAGGTCGTCGACAAGCTCGGCGTGCGTGCGCCTGACGGCCTGTTTCGTTTGGAGGTGGACCAACTCGCCTCGCTCGAGCGCATGGGCCAAAAGAGCGCCGAGCGTGTAAAAGCCGGGCTCGGAGAGGCCAAGGGGAGAGGATTGGCGCGCGTGCTGACCGGGCTTGCGATTCGCCACGTCGGCGAGACGATGGCCGAAGATCTCGCCGGGTACTTCAAGACTGCCGACGCGTTGCTCGAGTTTGCGGGTCGCTATGTGGGTGACGATACCGAAGCGATTGAGATGGTAGCGCCCTCGAAGTCGACCGAGCGAGGAGCGATCGAAGGGCTCGCGCGAAAGTCTGCGGATAGCATCTTTCATGAGCTCAACTCGCCGGCGGTGCAGGATGTGTTCTCGGGCTTGGCCGAGGTGGGCGTGGATCTCACCGCCAAAGCCGCCGACGTGAAGACGGTCGAGGCGGTGGTGGGTAAGACTTTCGTGTTGACCGGAACCTTGCCGACGATGAAGCGCACCGAGGCCGGGCAGAAGATCAAGGCCGCCGGCGGAAAGGTGTCTGGTTCGGTGTCGAAGAAGACCGACTACCTAGTCGCTGGTGCGGAGGCTGGCAGCAAGCTCGACAAGGCCAACGCGCTCGGGGTCGAGGTGATCGACGAGGATGCGCTGGTCGTGCTTTTACAGCTTCGGTAGCGCCTTACCCAAGCGAGCAATGCCTTCCTCGATCTGTTCGCGCGCGGTCGCAAAGCTGAAACGCAAGAAGCCCTCCGCGATTTCGCCAAAGTCTCGCCCCGGACCCACCGCAACGTGGGCTTGCTCGAGAATGTCGAACGCCAGCGTTAGCGAGTCCCGTTCGAAGTGCCGCATGTCGACCAGGACGTAGAAGGCGCCCGGTGGGTCGATGGGGATCGAGAGGCCGAGACCACGGAGACCGTCGACGAGAAGGCGACGCCGCACTGCATATTCCTGTCTCATGCGCTCGACGTGCTCGGCCCCTTCGAAAAGCGCGGCAAGACCGGCCTGCTGCACGAACTGCGAGGTGGAAATGAAGAAGCTCTGTTGCAAGCTCTGGAGCGCGCGCATCGCGGGCTTGGGTGCGATCACGTAGCCAAGGCGGAAGCCCGTCATGGCGTATCGCTTCGAGAACCCATCGAGCAGGTAGCAGTCCTCCGTGAAACTCAACGGGGAGGTCACTTCGGCGTCGTCATACGTGAGGCCGTCATAGATCTCGTCTGAGAGGATCGGCACGCCGAGGCTGCTGAGCTCCTCGACGACGGCCCTTGGTTGAACCGCGCCGGTCGGGTTTGCCGGAGAGGCGAGAAAGATTGCCCGCGTTCGAGGAGTGATCGCGGTGCGCACCTTAGCGGGATCGATCAGGAACCCATCCTCGGGTCCGGTCGGCACGAACACCGGTTTACCTCCGCAGACGGCGATCATGTTGGGGTAACAGGGATAGTGCGGCGTGGCGAGGACGACCTCGTCACCCGGATCGACCAGAAGATTCAGACACAAGAGGATCGCCGGGGAGGTGCCGCTCGTCACAACGACCTGGTCGGGACTCACCGAGACGCCGCGTCGCGCCTCACATTCCAATGCGATTGCTTGGCGTAGTGGGAAAATCCCGCGGCTGTCGGTGTAATGGGTTTGCCCCGAGCGTAGCGAATCGATCGCCGCCTCCACGGCGGGAGGAGGTGCATCGAAATCCGGTTCCCCCACGCCGAGCTGCACGATCGAGGTGCCGGCTCGCGACATTGCCATCCCGCGCTCCATCACCTCCATGGCGAGGAACGGCTCGACGTCCTCTGTACGTTTCGCAAACATCGCGACAGCCTGTACGGCGCTAACTTCCTGAGATCTAGTCGCAATCGGGCAGGGCCACGGGCGAGTCCTGAACGGGTTTGGGCGGTTACGCTCAAAAGCCTTTGAATCTCGCGTGATTACGAGTATGCAGCGTGTCTCCCATGGAGTCGCTTGTGGTTACTGTGATCGGGAAGGATCGGCCCGGATTGGTCGAGTCGGTGTCGGCCGCGGTCGAGGCGCATGGTGGGAGCTGGGTAGAGAGTCGAATGTCTCACTTGGCGGGGCACTTTGCCGGGATCCTCCGCGTGAGTGTGCCGGAGGCGAATGTCGATGCGCTCGCCGAGGCGCTCGAGGGGCTTCGTTCCGATGGGCTGCGGGTAGCGATCGAACGAGGGTTCGAGGGACCGACTGAAGAGGGCAATGTGATTCTCCTCGACCTCATCGGGAGCGACCGACCCGGGATCGTCCACAAGATTTCCGAAGCGCTGGCCGCGCGTGGCGTCAACGTCGATGAGCTCGATACCGAGTGCGACGGCGCTCCCTGGTCGGGCGATACATTGTTCAAAGCCAAGGCTCGTCTGCGTGCACCGAAGTCGCTAGACCTCGATCAGCTTCGCGAAAGCCTCGAGGCTATCGCCGCCGACCTGATGGTCGACATCACCATCGGTGAGCCCGAGTAAGGCATTGGGATGGCAAGGACCCGCCGAAAGAAATGGTGGCGCGGCCCGTTTCGCCGCATCGCAATGGCTACCGAAAATGCTCTCGAGCTGGCAAGGCTCGGGCGCTTCACGGATCCCGTCCACGCGCCCTACCGGGTTGCCCATCGGATGGACATTGCACGGCTGAGACGCTACGGCGACGACGATCACCGTCCGTCGGTTCCGGGTCCGCTTCTCTTGATTCCGCCTCTCATGGTCACCGCGGAGATCTACGACGTTGCGCCCGACATCAGCGGCGTCACCGCCTTGGTTGCGGAGGGGCTCGATGTTTGGGTCATCGATTTTGGTTCGCCCGAGGTGGAAGAAGGGGGCATGAAGCGTACCTTCGACGATCACATCATGGCGGTGAACGAAGCGATCGACTGGATTCACGACGCAACCGGCCACGACGTGCACGTGCTCGGCTACTCGCAGGGCGGCATGTTCGCTTATCAGACCGCTGCGTATCGGAAATCCGCGGGCATCGCATCGCTGGTGACGTTCGGAAGCCCGGTCGACATCCACCGCAACCTCCCGATGATCGAAGACACGATCGCGGGCCGCCTCTTCGAGTTCCTGCAGAAAGTGGTAGACACTCCGTTGGACAAGCTCGAGGGTCTCCCAGGCTTCTTGACCAGCAATGGTTTCAAGGTGCTCGCGCTCCACAAGGAGGCGGGTCAGCTCGTCGATTTCGTTCAGAAGCTTCATGACCGCCAGGCCCTTGAAAAGCGCGAGGCCCGTCGCCGGTTTCTAGGCGGCGAGGGTTTCGTGGCGTGGCCCGGCCCCGCGCTCAAGAAGTTCATAGACGACTTCGTGGTCCACAATCGAATGCTTTCGGGCGGATTCGTCATCGACGGCCGGACCGTTACGCTAGCCGATATCACCTGCCCGGTGATGTTCTTCGTTGGCGGCCGAGATACGATCGTCAACGAGAGTGCCATCCGTGCGATTCGAGGGGCTGCCCCCAACGCAGAGCTTTACGAGGTCTCGATGCGAGCCGGGCACTTCGGTCTGGTAGTGGGCAAGCAGGCGATGTCCTTCTCGTGGCCGACGGTGGCGAGCTGGGTGCGTTGGCGCGAAGGCGTCGGCGAAGAGCCGGACGTTCTTCGCGCGCCGCTGCCACTCGAGGAGCCGGAAGAGGCAGACTTCGAAGACGTCGACTTCAACGTGGGGCTTTTCTATCAGACGATCGTCGGCTCGCTCGGTGCTTGGTGGGATCGGATCGGACGCACCGCGACCGACTTCGGAGAGCAGCTCGACAGTCTTCGTTGGCAGGTGCCGCGCCTCAGCGTCTTGCAGCAGCTCACTCCCGACACCCGCGTGAGTCTTGGCCTCGCCCTCTCCGAGCAGGCCAAACAAAACCCAAACGGCACGTTCTTCCTCTGGGAGGGTCGCGCGTTTTCGTATGCGCAGGCCGACCGACGAGTCGACAACATCGTGCGCGGGCTCGTCCGGTGTGGTGTGCAGCGTGGGGAGCGCGTGGCCGTGTTGATGGGCTCGCGGCCGAGTTACCTCTCCGTGACCGCCGCACTCAGTCGCCTAGGCGCCGTTCCAATTCTATTGAACCCGGCTCGGTCGCGGGAAATGCTCGGCGATGCCGTCAAGAGTTTTGGACCGCGCTATCTCATCGCCGATCCAGAAAGCGCAGCATTCGGCAAGGAGCTCTCGAGCGAGGTGCTCGTGTTGGGCGGTGCTCACCAGGAGCGATCGATACCGCCGGGCGCGGTCGATATGGAGCTGATCGACCCGGACACGGTCGATCTTCCGGCGTGGTACGAGCCGAACGCGGGCTGCGCGCGAGACCTCGCTATGGTCATGCTGACCGCCGGGCGCGGAAAGAAGCCGCGGGCCGCAAAGATCACCAACCAGCGCTGGGCGTTTTCTGCGTACGGGACGGCTGCGGCCTGCACCCTATCTCCGAAGGACACCGTCTACTGTTGCCTTCCGTTACACCATCCCGCCGGGATGTTGGTAGCGGTGGGGGGCAGCCTCGTTGGGGGCTCGCGCCTCGCGCTCGGGGAAGGGTTCCAGCCGGAGCGTTTTTGGGAGGACATTCGTCGCTACGGCGTCACGGTCGTCTTCTATGCAGGCGAGATGCTGCGCGAACTGCTGCGACTGGACCCATCGGCGGCCGACAACGAAAACCCCATTCGGCTGTTTGCTGGAAGCGGTCTCCGTCGTGACGTCTGGCGGCGACTGGTCGATCGTTTCGGTCCGGTGGGCATTCTGGAGTTCTACGCTTCAACCGAAGGCAATGCCGTCCTTGCGAACGCATCGGGTGAAAAGGTGGGCGCTCTCGGCAGGCCGATTCCCGGCAGCGCAGAGGTGACGCTAGTTCGCTACGATTTCGACAGGGGCGAGTTCGAACGCGATGAGCAAGGCCTGCTCGTCCGCTGCGACCTGGGTGAGCCAGGGGTGCTTTTGGCCCGCCTCGACGCCGAGCATCCGCTGGTGAGCTTTGCCGGGGGAGACGAGGCTGGCTCACGCCTCCTTCAAGGAGTGTTCGAGCGGAATGACACCTGGTTTGTGACGTGGGACGTGCTCCGTCGCGACGGCGAAGGGGACTACTGGTTCGTCGACCGCGTGAGTCGCATGTTGCGGACGCCGCATGGTCTGGTTTCGACGCGGAGTATCGAAGACGCGCTCTACGGGTTTCCGGCGCTCCGCCAGGCTGTGGTCTATGGCGTGGAGAAGGACGGCATGCAGGTGCCTGTCGCGGTGGTCACCACCCACGGCAACCGAGATCTGGATCTTCCGTCCTGGGACGCTTTCATCGCCGGGCTCGATCCGAAGAAGCGACCGGCGTGGGTGAAACGGGTCGAGCGCATTCCCATGACCGACGGCTTTCGCCCGGACACGTCTCTGCTAGAGGGCGATTTGCTAGCCAATGCCGCAGAGCACCACGCTCCTGAGCCATAAAATCGCGCCTCGCCGCCTCTCTTGCTACATACCGTCTCGATGACCGTCCGAGTTCTGTCTTTCCTTTGCCTTTTGATCTGCGCGGCCGCGTTCGGGTGCACCAATCCGATCCGGACAGGGTCGCCTTGTTTCGATTCGGGCGAATGTCAGTCCCGCGCGTGCGCTGTCACGGTCTACGGCAAGTACTGCCTAGACACCTGCGAGGCGGACGAGGTCTTGTGTGAGGAGGGAGAGGCATGTCTGCCGGCCGAGGGGCCCCCGCCCGACGGCGGGATCGACGGCGGAATGGACGGCGGCACTGACGCTGACGCTGGCACTGACGCTGGCACCGACGCTGGCATTGACCCCGGCTTCTGGTGCCTTCCGGGAGACCTCAACAAAGAGGACTTCACCCCCGTCGAGTTAGGTCAGATCTGCACCTACAGCCTCGACTGCGTTCTCGGTGGTATCTGCATTTGTCGCGACGGGCGGGACTGCGATCCCGAGAGCGAGGACCAGGACGGTCCGATCTGCCTCAGGATCTGTGATCCGAACGTCATCAATCAGTGCCCGCTGCAACAGGTCTGCGTGGATCTGGGCAACGGGCGGGGTTTTTGCGATCCCACGACCTCGCAACCCAATTGACGTTTACGGCGGGCGGCCGCGACATTAGACTCCACCGGTCATGCCCACACCCCAACAGACAGTTGACGCCCTCCGTGCCTACTTGGTTTCACATCCAGAAGAGATCGGCCGCGCCGTGAGAAGCGCGCTGGGGCTCCGCTTCGGGGTTCCTCTCGCTGCACTCCGGTGGCTCGGTGCCCAAGCCGAGCGAGCCGGTAAGGTCGAAGACTTCAACATCGATTCCGTTCCCCCTGGCATTCGGTTGTCGGGCAACGTGGACATGATGGCGACTCCGATCCGTGCCTCGGCCATCATCTACGTCGAGCGCGTGGTGTTCAACGAGGAAGAGCTCACCGTGGCCCTTCGCCTCGAGGAAGTCGTGCTCAAGCTCAACGGCGATTCCGAAACGCCGGTGGCCGCGCTGATCAAGTCAGGGGCACTGGACCTCACCAACCCCGGCACGCTCGTCGCGTACATGCCTGGGCGCTCACCGATTCTTGCGGAAGCCACTGGCAATCGGATCGTCCTCGATCTCATGCGCGATCCGAAGATTGGAAAGAACCCCCTCGTCCGACGCGCGGTTTCACTCTTGACGTCGTTCGTCACGCTGCACGGCGTGGAGACCGACACAAAGCATCTCGACATTGCGTTTCGTGCGCTTCCAGTTGGCTTGCGGGGTGCCATTCGTTCGATCCGAAAGCATGTTGTTCTCCCGTCGATGAACCGTTTGCTTCCACGCGCGAGGTAGGGCTGCCGTTAGCGCCTGCGCATCACCATCGCGCCGCCAACTACGGCATAGAGTGCGGACACTCCGAGCAGCCCGAACTTCGCTCCCGCGAACGTCAGGGCAAGCTGCGGGTAGGGTGCGGGCGACGTGACTCGAGCCACCTCGAACAACAAGACCCCGTTCTCGAGCACGTCAAAACCTGCGGCGAGCGTCGCGGCCCAAGCGGCGCGCACGCTCCACGTTTCTTCCCTCAAGCGATTCCCCACCGAGATTGCGAGCATCGAGAAGAACCCACCGTAGATCAGGAGGTACACGAAATCGATGATGAGACTGAGCTTGGCGTGGCCCAGCGCTGACTTGCTCTTCCATTCGAGCAAGATGGCGAGGGCTTGCTGAGGAGCCCCAGCAAGCTCGAAGGAAACGATGCCCCACGGCGCAGCCTCGCCCTGCAGCGGCACGTCGACGAAAGCCATGAGGGCCGTCGAGAACACCAGGAGGGCAGCAAAGCGCATCGTGAGCGCGCCCAGGAATCGTGGTTCGAGTGACGAAAGAGGATGCGACACTAGCTGCTGGGCGCCGAGTCGTCGGTCGGCTCGTCTTCGTTCGCTGGCTCGGGCTCTCGAGGAAGGTTCCGAATGCGAAGGGCCTCGAGCTCTTCCTGCAAGAACTCCATCTCGAGCTCCGCACGGCTCCGTGCGGCCACGGCTCTCGCGATCGCGGACTGCAGCTCCTCGGTCTTCGTGGCCTCTGCGTCGAGCCGGGCCTCCAACGCGACCAGCTCAGCCTGAAGCTCGAGCTTGCGGTCTGCTTCGCGCAGCAGTTGCCGGCTGAGTCGCCGCGCCGCGTCCTCTTCGGTCGAGAGTTTCTGCTGAGTTGCCGTCAGCCGTCTCTCCGTATCGGAGAGGTCGCGTTCGGTCTCCGAAAGATGCTGCTCGACCTCGGCCTTCTCCTGACGGTTCTGGGCGAGCCTGTCGCGCGTGCGGGTCAGCCTCCGCTCCTCGTCTTTGAGTTGGTTGCGGAGGTCGGCGACCTTGCCGTCGGTCCGGGCCAGTCGTTTTGCCAGTTCGGTGCGGGTGAGGCGACTCTGCTCGTAGCGGAGCTCGAGCCGCTCGGCGATCTCGCGGGTGTCTGCCAAGTCTTGACGGAGTCCCGAGGCCGTGAGGCGCGCCCGATTGGCTTCTCGCCGTTCGATCTCTGCCTGTTGATAGAAAGCGGTGACCGCCGCGCCGGAGGCGCCGAGAAGCGCCAGGGCCATCGGGATCGTCCAGCGAAGGATCGTCTTGATTCGTTTGCGGCGCTCCTCTGGCAGCGCGAGCACCAATAGCTCTTCGGCGAGCTCATCGGCCGTCGGACGAACGTCTGCATCTCGATTCAACCACCGATCGAATGACGGTGTGAGATACTTGAGCGCCTTCCTGCTCGGTGCATGGGGCGTCTCGCGCGACCGCTTCTCGATGAAGGTGTCGACCGCTCCGGCGGCCACATCGTCCTGCGTCTCGGGTTCGAGGGCGTTCCGGAGTGATAAGGCGAGAGCGAAAATGTCCGCCTTGTTGCTCACGGCTGGCTTTTGCTCGACGGAAGCAAACTGCGCCGCCACTTCGGGCGCGAAGTATGTGGGTGTTCCGGCGACGACCATCTCCGCCTCTGTCGCCGCAACCCCCAGGTCCAGCAATACGGGGGTGACCTCATCTCCGCCGAAGCCCGGGATGCGGGCTAGGAAAATGTTGTCGGGCTTCACATCTTGGTGACGAACCCCCGCTGCGTGCATAGCGGCGAGCGCACGGGCGAGGGGTTGGAAGATCTTCAGGGCTTCTTCGCGGCTCAGCGGCTCACGCTGAAGACGCGACTCGAGTGTCTCTCCGTCGTACCACGGCATGACGAACCAAAGTCGCTCCTCGAACCAACCGTGGTCTTTGAACTGCACGATCGACGGATGAAACACCGATGCGATCAAGCGCAACTCTCGCAGCGAGGCCTGCTTCGCGCTTTTCGAGTGGGCCGCCTGATGAAGCAGCTTGAGGGCTACCACATGGCCCGGGACTTCCGTGTCCTTGGCGCGATATACGTCGCCAAACGCCCCGAGACCCACCCGCGCTTCGACAGAGTACCGGCCGCCGACGATCGTCCCGTTGGGCAGCGGCTCGATGCCTTCGTGATTGTTTTCGCGGGCTCGCGGGCGCGCTTCCAAGGCGAATGCCTCCATGATAATGCGGCCGAACCGGTCCTCGTCTCGAATGCCGTGCTCTTCGAGGATGACCTTCGCCTGGGCCATCGCGGCGTCGAGTCGGCTTTCTATCTCGATCGCGGTCTTGCTGTAAACGAAAGCCAACTCCTCGACGCCCAACTCCCGCGCGAAGCGAAGCTCGAGCAGCTCGGACTCCTCGGCGTTCAAGTCGAATCGAAGCCCGCGGAGTGGGCTCACCGACGTGTGTGCCGATGGGAGGGCGCGCCACGGAAGCTCTTCCAGTCGTTCTTTGTTCGGCGCCGGAAGTGGGCGGCTTGCGTTGCGGATGTAGCCACGAGCGGCGCGATAGAGACGCGCGCGAATGCCCGGAGCCTTGATGAGACACTCGCTCTCTGTCTTGGCGACGAACGCGCGAAGCTTCGTGAGGTAGTGCTCGGCGCGTTCGGTAGAACCCGTTCGAATCGCGAGATACTGCCGCAGACCCTCCGCGTAGTAGCGAAACGCGCGTCCGTGGAGCACGTCGACGATCGTTTGCGGCTGCCCGTGAGAAAGCGCGATCGATGCGGCCGCCTGCGTCAGCGCGGCGCCTCCGTTTCCAGTCGGTCTGAGTTGATGTAATAGGAAGGGCTCGGTTCTCATGAGTCGCTTCTCACAAGTCGGAAATGTAAGGATGAGTCACCCTTGTGGCGGACCTCAACAAAACGGCAAGGCTACGCCCAGCCATACGCGATGCTGAGAAACCGGAGCACTGTGAGTAGTGTCAGTGCGGCTACGATGTTCAGCACGAACCCGATGCGCATCATCTGCCTGAGGTCGATCAAACCTTGGCCATAGGCCACTGCGTTTGGACCCGTCGCGATCGGGAGCATGAACGCGCAACTCGCGGCAAGACCGACTGCGAGGGCAGGCAATAGCGGCGACACCCCGAGCTCCAATGCGGCGGCGATGGCGAGTGGGACGATCATGTTCGACGATGCCGTGTTCGAACATGCCTCGGTGAAAAAAACCGTGAAGAAGATCATTGCGGCGGTCAGTCCCCACAGCGAGTCGATACCCGTGATGGACAGGAACCAATGGCTCATCGCCGAAGCGAGGCCGGTGTCGAACATCTGCGCGCCAAGCGACAAGCCTCCACCGAATAGGAGGATCAGTCCCCAATCGATACGGACGGCGTCGTTCCACGGCAACACCGGCGTTGTCTTGTCTTGGTCCAGGATCAGGAAGAGTGGAGTCGCGGCAAGGATGGCGACTGCGCCGATCGGTAATGCTGTCGCCACCGCTTCCGCATTCGGAGCGTCGACCGCGCGCATGATTCCGGGAATCGTCCAGCCCGCGACTGCCAACCCGAAGCAGATGGCCGTGACGATTTCACCGCGTGACCAAGCTGGCGTGACGCGTACCTCGACGGTCTCGACCGGTGGCGGGGGCGCGAGCCACTGGAGCACAAACCCGACCACTAGTGCGAGGGAGAGGGCTGCCGGTATGCCGATACCCATCCATTGAAGGAAGTCGATCTCGATGCCGGCCTGCTCTTGGAGAAAACGGACCGTGATGTAGCTCGGGGGGCTCCCGATCAGGGTCCCCATGCCACCGACCGAGCTGGCGTACGCGACCGCCAGCACGCTTCCTGAATTCCCCTCGTGCGCGTCGGGCAGCGTCCCTAGAAGGATGGGGATCAGAATCGCGGCGGTTGCCGTGTTGCTGATCCACATCGAAAGCATGACCGCGGAGATCATGAAGGCGATGCGGATCCGAACGGGTGAACCCCGGACGAGCGGAAATTGCATCAGCGACTGAGCGAGTCGCCTGTCGAGGCCGTGCCGCGTCATCGCGCGTGCAATGAAGAAACCTCCGATGAAGAGAAAGATCAGCGGGTCTGCGTACGGCGCAAAAGCGGTCTTGCTATCGGTCACTCCGACCACGACCATCGCCGGTCCGATCAGAAGGGCCGTCACGTAGATCGGAACCACCTCGGTCACCCAGGCGATCAAGACGGCGATGAAGACGGCCGCCAGTCGTTGAGCCTGCGGTTCCAGTCCGAGCGGAGCGAACCAGGTCGCCAGGAACAGCGCTGGGGTGAGCACTAGCCCTACGGTGCGACGCTCGAAAAAGCCCATGCTCGCGCCATCTAGCACGCCGCCCTACCGATCCGTCCAGTCCGGCGGGCTCGAAACTTGCGCAGCATACTGATACGCCCCAAGGTGAACACGTTGTGGCTCAGTTGCGCTCGGGATTATTGATGATTCTGGGGTGTGCGGTCTTTTGTGGCTGTACACCCAAGCAGGATCCGGCAAACGCTCCAGCCGAGGGGAAACCTCAGGCCCAACCGACCCCAACGGATGGTGTTCCGAAGGTCGCATTGGAAGCGCCGGTGCCGTTCTGGCAGGGCGGTTCCGCCAAGGGCCAAGTCGATGCTGCCAAAGCGGACGTCGAAGGCCGTTTGCTGTTCGACCTCGGCGAAGACTGGACCCCTTCATCTTCACCGAGTCTTCCTCGGCGGACGAAGAGCCGAAGCCCATGACCTACCGGCCCACCTATCTTGCGCTCGCGCGCGGCGAGTTCCCGAAGGACCGACATGGGGAGCGTGCACGCAAGGACAAGTACCTGGAGCTCTACGGGATCCTCCCCACCGTTTCGCTGCTTCGAACCCGGTTCGAGGAGGTCCGCGATCTCGAATGTGCGCAAGCCCTCGATTTGGCGCCGCTCCAGAGCTTTGAAGGTTTTCTCGCGTATCGGTCCGGGCGTAGACCCGCTCGCCGACTGGCCCGATACCAGCTGCTGAAACCCCAGGTAGAAGCCCTGGTAGCGCAAGAGGAGTGGGAGAAGGTCGAGGAATACAAGATCCTGGCGCCAGAGATCGAGGCCATCACCGCGGCCCAAGCACGGCTCCAGTGCGAAGGGTTCTTCGAAGGGCGAGGCGCTTACGTGCCGGGACTGTTCGACTGGCGCACCCACGAGGCGTTGGCAGAGTTCGAGCGTCGGCACCGCGTCTATGGATGGGGATTCATCGGCGACGATACTTTGGCCGTGCTTCAGAAGACGCCTCAGGAGACCGAACAGGAGGCCGTCATCCGCGTCCTCACCGAGCGTGCGATGCATGCGGCGCAGGTCATCGAAGACGGCAGCACTTCGACGCTCAAGTCCGGAGAGCCGCGTACGTACAAGACAGAGGACGGCAAAGAAGTTCCTATCCCCAACTTCGAGAGCGAGCTGCGCGCGCGCGTCATCGAGGCGTTTGGCCTTCAGACCCCGGAGTCGACGTATGCATGGCTCGAATCGCTCGGCGAGATTGGGCCTCATGAAATCGTCGCGATAGAAGGCGTCGAGCTGCCACCCTATTACGGCGAGAACATGGAGCTCTACGTCTCGATCGATCGCGGAGACGTGTGGTACGAGTTCCCCTTCGATGAGGAGGGCAAACCGCGGGGGCAGCCGGTGAGCCGTCGTCCGCGTGTGGCCATCTTCGTGAAGTACAACGACCAGAAGATCCCGCTGGCGCGCTTCGGGACGACCGTGGGTGGTTGGCGAGGCGAGCTCGTTGATGGGACCGTGATGTGGAGGTACAAGGATTCCCCCGTCGGTAGGCGGGTGTGGAGCCGGATCGCTGCCGCGCCGGTTTGGGTGCCGCCCGAGAGCACGCCGCCGAAGGTGGTGCTCGTGAAGAACCGCAAAGGTGAGTACAAGATCAACTACCACGATACCGGCCCGAGCTACGCATCTGCTTACGGTTTGGTCGCAGCCTATCACCGCAAGTTCTACCGTTCCCCGGATGGTGAGATTCAAATCGGCGGCGATGAGGGGATTCGCACGCACGGATCGGTCGACTACATGAGCATCATGCGCCGGCACTCCCACGGTTGTCACCGCATGCACAATCACATCGCCGTGCGACTCATGTCGTTCGTGCTCGAGCATCGCCCACACACGCGATACGGGCACCAAGCGATGGTGTTCAGGCGAGAGTTCGAGTTTGAGGAGCAGATGTATCTCATGGAGTTCGACGAAGGCGGTTACAACTTCGTTTTGGATGAACCGCTCCCGGTCGAAGTCGTGATCGGAAGAGTTCGCGGTCAGGTCAAAGAGCCGATCGAGCATCCGATGCCGCGGTTCGACAAAGAAGTGGGCGCGTACGTGATGCCCGACGGATCGTGGGTGACCGTCGACCAGCTTGGCATGATGACACCCAGGATCAAACCCTTCGAGTTCGATGCACCGCTCGACGGGCCCGAGCTCGATCCGACCCTCCAGCAGCCTACCGTCGACGCTCCTGCGACCGTACCGGGCGAGCCTTTGCCGGCCAGTGAACCATCCGCGTCCGGGGAGCCCTCAGGAGCGGCTACGCCTACGACGGCCCCTGCCGCAATTCCGATCAACACTGCGGTCGTTCCTGTCGCAGCCACGACCGCGTCGCCTTGAAAACAAAACGCAATTTCATGCGCGTTGTGGGATGTGGATAGGTTGTGCAAAAAGCGCGTTGCCTGTGGAGAAAAAAAGCGTTTTCCACAAGCGAATTTCGTTGATCTCCTCATACGGATCTGTAGAAGTGGACGTTCGGAAGATCGCGACAGGCGAGTTCGAGTGTTCTTTGAACCAACCCATCTGACAACAGCAACGCAAGTTGCTGTTTCTCACGAGTTTCCGAGCGCAAGCAACGAAACGCGGGTGACCGTTTGCTCCCGGCTGGTTTTGCCAGTTTGGTACAGGCGGGGCGCTAAGAGCGCCGAACGTGTCCGTGGGTCGTGAGGACTGCAGAAGCCATTGGTCGTCTGGTTGTTTGGGGGTTCCGAGTCGCGCGAAAGCTGCGACGAGGGTCCCACGACGCGGGGGGCATTGGTGGAAGGCGCGCTTGAATCGGGACACCATCTTGTTTCACCACACGGTGGTCGCGAAGATTCTTGGCGAGGCGCCGACGGACCTGGCACTAGGACCGATCGGCGACGGCGACGGCGCGCCAGAGGCTCGGCACGAAGCTGCTCCGCAGTGGATGTGCCCGCCAAAGCGAGCGCGGCGGGGTGACACCGTCGACTCACCGCGAAAAAGCCGGTTCGGAACCGGTGACGGTAGTCTCACGAGGTGCGGGTGCCCATCTTTGAAAACTAAATCTGGATTGCACGCGTCGGTCTGAGCATGCTCGTGACACCGTTGCACTCGGGGCGAAAGCTCCGGCAACGGCATGAAACGAAGCATGTGCCCAAGGATCCACAAGAAAGCGCATCCCAATTTGCGCCCCTGAGCGAGCCGAAACTCAGGGGTTCAGGCACGACGAGAGTCGTCGCGGAGTCCATTCACGACGGTTTGCTAAACCCAAACCGGCGCTGGGACTCCGTCCGGACGACGAGCGTAGGGCGACCTACGCAAGTCGACGGTCCTTCGAAGCGATCAAATGCAGACGAGTACGACGACAGAGTTTGGGACGTAATGGTCAAGGCTTCTCCAGTGAGCAAAAACATGTTCACGCGAGTTGTTAGCAGGCTTCCCGACGGGGAATGCATCGCGCCGCGACGTGTCGACCAAAGCCGGTGAGGCCGAACAAGCCCGCCATCGAGCTTCGCGCTCGAAATCCAGACAAAGTCGGTCGTGGTGCACGCGACGTATGTGCGTGCATCGAGCTGGGCGATGAAAACCTCATCGCTTGGCGAGCGAGCTTCTAAAAGGGGCGATCCGTGCCGGGTCGCCCCTTTTCTTGTTAGCAGCGTCAGCGCCAGCGTCAGCGCCAGCGCCCGCGTCCGCGTCAGCGCCAGCGTCCGCGTCCGCGCCAGCGTCAGCGCCAGCGCCAGCGTCAGCGTCAGCGCCAGCGCCAGCGCCAGCGCCAGCGTCAGAACGAACCTTCCCGATCATTCGCGGGCGACGGCTCGCCGTGTTACGCCCTCAACCGAGCCTGCGATGATCGAGTAGGGGAACTTGCGGATCAAGAAGGCTCGGAGCGGATACCCATGCGGTGCGTTCGCGATCAACGGACCGCTCTCCGGGAAACGTGCAAGCTGCCGGAGCTTCTCTTCGTAGGCTTCTAGGAAAGCCACAGCGTGGCGCGGGAGAATCCGCGGCTTGGGCATCAATCGGTGTGCTTCGTTCGCAGTTCGGCGAGATGCTCCTCGGCATCGAGAAAGTCGGCTTCGCCCCGCTCAATCTTTCGAACTCGGCGACCAATCTCGGCGCTCCATTCGGGACTGAGCTCGACCGGGTCGAGGCTGGTGCTCAGCGCGCTGACTAGCTCCTCGCGTTCTTGCTGGGACAGCGCGAGCGCCTCATCCAGAATCTTCTTAGCGGCTGAAGTCACAGCCACAGTTTACGGCACAGTCTCCGGAACTGCTAGCTGCGACGCCACGCAGGTTTGTCGACGCCCAAACCCATGGAACCAGGGCAGGGGGCAGTGACCTGCCCCGAAAACGCCGAGCCCAGATGCCGAAGTCTGTCCGTCCTGCTCGTTGACCTGACGACCAATGTGACTGGAATCCGGCGCTCTTCTCAGCGTCTTTCTAAAACAGTTGCTGGGAAGGTGACGTGACGGCGTGCGAAGCGGCTCGAGTACACCCCAGCGTGACAGGTCTGCCCGACACCAGATGCGCGGCAACAGGTGGGGACACGCTTCAAAGCGTAAGTTGGCTCTCTGGAACGTGGGAAGGTAGCTGGCGTGCTGCTTATTCGCTCGAGCATCCGGGAGGTCCTTTCAAGCGGGTGTGCGATAGTCCGGCCATGGGCGAGCCCGTTACCAAGGACCGGATTCTGAAGGTTGTCCAAGAGCTTCCGGATGACGTAACGCTCGACGAAGCAATCGAAAAGCTTTGCTTCTTGGCCAAGGTCGAACGGGGGCTGCAGCAGGCCAACGAAGGAAAGACGGTCTCCCACGACGAAGTCAAGAAACGCTTGCTGGGGTGACCAAGCTTCGATGGACGACCCAGGGGCGACTATGAGCGCAGTGAAGACTCTAGCGTCACTTAACTATTTGTGGCGAGCCTTCAGACCCGGGTCAGGTTGCTGTTGCTGCTAAGGCTGCACTTCAAACGAGCCGACATCGCACCTCGCGCCGCCTGGACGTGACTCACCACGCTGGTCCTCAGTCAGCAATTGTGCCTCCGCGTCGAGGCAATCTGCTTCCAGAATCTGGTCGATGGCAGGGCTTCCGGGCAAGAGCGCATGCGTCTTCGTGGGTCCGCCGTTGTTCTGTAGCGGCCCGAGCTTCAGGTCCGGGACGCTATCGTCGAACCCGCAGGTGTTCGCGGGACTTTCGAGGTTGCCGCCTCCGGAAGTCGGCGGATTGCCGGCGCAAACGCCGTCAATCAGGCTGTTTGTCACCGCCAATGCACCGACGTTGACGATGCCGCCGCCGGACGCCGCCGTATTCCCCGACACGGTGCTGCTCCTCAGCGTCACGTTGGCGACGCTGTAGATGCCGCCACCTTCACCTTCCGCCGTATTGTCCGACACCGTGCTGTTCGTTATCTCCAGCAGGCCAGCGTTCAAGATGCCGCCACCTTCATCGCCCGTCGCATTTCCCGACACCGTGCTGTTCGTCAGCGTCAGCGTGCCGTTGGGGGCGTTGTTGATGCCGCCGCCGCTGCCGCCCCCGACGTTCCCCGACACGGTGCTGTTCGTCAGCGTCAGCGTGCCGAAATTGTAGATGCCCCCGCCTTCATCGACCGCCCTATTGTCCGACACGGTACTGTTCGTCAGCATCAACGTGCCTTCGTTGAAGATGCCGCCGCCGTCGTCGATGCCTATCACCTCGCCCCTCGTAACCTCTACCCCTTGAAGCGTGGCGTTGATACGGGTTGCCACCGAGAATACGCGGTGCGACATGTTCCCGTCGACGGTGAGCTCACCCTCTCCGTCGAGGATGACGTCGTTGTCGATGACGATTTCCTCCTTGGTCTCGACCGTCGTTGGACCGTCGCACGCAAAGAAGTGCGGTCCGCCGCCTTCGGCAATCGCGTCTCGAATCCCGTCCTCGGTGCACGCAAAGACCTGCGCACACACCCCTTGATGGCATTCGCCCTCGGTGCACGCAGTGCCGTCGTCGACCGCCGGCGCCTCGCACGCCCCATCGGCGCACAGGTTCGCCGTACACTCGTTCCCGTCGTCGCAATCTTCGGGGCTCTCGCATTTAGGCATCCCACCCGTGCCCCCGGAGCCACCCGTGGCACCGCACCCACCGAGTAAACCTACCCCGAGCGCGAGCACGAGCATGCATTGAAAACAAAAACGCATCAGGCACCTTTTCCAACAGCCGACCACCCGGTCCGTCAGCGTGCTTCCGGAGACTGTGCACCGGTTGCTAAGCCCAACGAGGATAATCTCGTCCCCAGGGGACGAGATGTAAGATCTCCTCACGTGGCCGGGCGCTCGCTTGCTGCAATTCCAACCTTGGAATGTGCTTGCTACTACTCAAACCGCGGGGGAGAAAGTATGGTGAGGGGTGGGTCGCCATGGACTACTACAGGGACAAGGTCGTTTTCATCACTGGTGCAGCCAGCGGCATTGGGCTGGAGCTCGCCCGGCAGCTCGTTGGACTGGGTGCGCGAGTCGTTCTTACGGACCGAGAT
>PVMK01128197.1_pt1 | contig 33475 bp, 42 predicted proteins | sample 1853481 | NCBI WGS metagenome assembly PVMK01 (sample SAMN08533507, study PRJNA380276) | Marine sediment metagenome, whole genome shotgun sequencing project.
ACTTTAAGCCGCTGATTCTGCAGCTCTCGAATCGCCTCCACAGAATCGGGTTTGATCTCATCGGATACCGCAATCAAACCGCAAAGCCGGCTTTCCCGGGCAACCACCATCACGGTTTTGCCCTCGGATTGCAGCAGCCGGATACGTTCAGCGGCCGGATCGATGGGTATCTTTAATTCCCTAAACCAATTCGGTTTCCCCACCATTACCATACTGCCGTTGATGCGCGCTTGAACCCCCAGCCCGCCGGAGGCTTTAAATTCCTCAGGAGCCAGGAGAGGCACCCCCTCGGATTCGGCATGTCTGACGATGGATTTGCCCAAAGGATGTTCCGAACCTTTTTCAACTGAGGCCCCCAGTTTCAATAGATCTTCTACGGTCTTGCATTCCGGCTCAATCGGTATAATGTCCACCACGGCGGGTTTGCCGATGGTGATGGTTCCGGTTTTATCCAGCACGATCGTATCGAGTTTGGTCGCCATCTCAAGGGCTTCGCTGTTTTTAAACAAAATGCCCCTTTCAGCACCTTTGCCGGTGCCGGCCATGATGGCAGTCGGAGTTGCCAGCCCCAGTGCACACGGGCAGGCGATGACCAGCACCGCTACCAGTCGGATCATGGCGGGAACAAATTCTCCGGCAATGCCCCACCAGATGAAAAACACGACGATGGCCAGTGCGATGATGGTCGGTACAAATATTGCGGCAACCTTATCGGCCAGGGCCTGGATGGGTGCTTTGCTTCCCTGGGCCTCCTGGACCAAACGGATGATCTGGGCCAGTACGGTATCTTTGCCCACCGCCGCCGCCTTGAATTTTAAAAGGCCCTCGCCATTGATCGTGCCGCCAACCACTTTGTCACCGGCCCGCTTGTCCACCGGCAGCGGTTCACCGCTAAGCATGGACTCGTCCACAGAGGATGCGCCCTCGATAACGATGCCGTCCACCGGGATGCGTTCACCCGGACGCACCAGCACCGTATTTTCCAGCTGAACCTGTGTGATAGGGATCTCTTTTTCAACATCATTTTCAATAATCGTGGCGGTTTTAGGTCGCAGCCCGATCAGTTTGCGAATGGCCCCACCGGTGCGCCCTTTGGTTCTGGACTCCAGCATTTTTCCCAGTTTGATCAGGGTAATGATGATAGCCGAGGTTTCAAAATAGACGTGCTGGCCTAATGTTGGGAAAATGAGCAAGGCCAGCGAATAGAAATAGGCCACCGAAGAACCCATGGCGACCAGAACATCCATGTTAGCGCTCTTGTTTTTAAGGCTTTTAAATCCGTTTATATAATAATCCCAGCCCGTATAAAACTGCACCGGTGTGGCCAGAGCCCAGAAAAGCCAGTTGACCCAGGCAGCGTGGCTCCACGGGCCGATGAGGCTAAAATCCCTGGACATGCTCAATACAAACAGTGGAAGCGCGAAGACGACGCCCACGATAAATTTGCGGGTTTGATCCCGAATTTCAGCCTGGCGGGCGATTTGTTCGGCATCTTCTTCTTCTGAGATTTCTTCAGGCGAAATGACACCGTAACCGGCGGATTCAATGGCTGCAATCATTTCCTGCAGGGTGGCAACCCCCGGGATGTATTCTACGGTGGCCCGCTCACTGGCAAAATTTACGGTGGCGCTGACCAGGCCCGAAACCTTTTTGTTTAAAGCGCGTTCAATGTTGGCGGCACAGTTCGCGCAGGTCATGCCGGTAACCGGAAATTCCACCTTGTTGGTCGGCACCGAATAGCCGGAACTGTTGATTTTTGCGACCACATCTTTAACGCTCAGTTGAGCTGTGTCAAAGGAGACGGCGGCCTGCTCGGCGGCAAAATTGACCTGCGCATCGGCGACACCGTTGAGTTTTTTGACCGCGCGCTCGATGTTCATGGCGCAATTGGCACATGTCATGCCCGTCACAGGCAATGTAATCTTATCGTCGGACATATTTCGTAACTTAATAGTAGGGTTTATGCTATTCTTGGCAAAACTATAATAAAAAAAATTGACGATTGACGATTGAATATTGACTATTTCAGGATGAAAGCCATCTAATAAAAGAATAAATAATGACTTTGGAACGTCTGTCGTCCGCCTTTGATGAATTAAAATCGGCAGAAAACATTCAATCGACAATCGTCAATCGAAAATAGTCAATCCCCCAAAATCAGGATTCCCTTTGAACAATAAACCAAGGATTGTGCAGATCCTCTTTATTATAAATCAGCGGTTTCCCGTGTGTCATATTGGTAGACGCTGGCGCCGGCATATTCGGCAATTGCCTGCCCGGCGGCGGTATCCCACTCCATGGTGGGGCCCAACCGGGGATATAAATCTGCTTTGCCCTCAGCAACCAGACAGATCTTCAGAGAACTGCCTGCCGAGATGAACTCAACCTCACCGTACGCTTTGCGTTTTTCTTCGACATAGGCTTCGAGCTCGGCGGTTTTATGCGAGCGGCTGCCGACAATCGTCAGTGCCGGCCGCTGCGGGTTTTTAACAGGCAGCCGGGTCGATTGCCCAACGATTTGATCCAGTAGAACGCGGGCTTCGTTATTTGAGTCTGACTGGGCTCCCACTAATTCACTAAATGGGCCATCTTCCAGTTTATAGGCGCCAAAATCATGCGCCGCGAAATAAAGGGTATTTCGATCCGGCACAAAAATAGTGCCCAGGACGGGGCGGTTGTGTTCAACCAGAGCGATATTAACCGTAAACTCGCCGTTGCGCTTGATGAATTCTTTGGTACCATCCAATGGATCTACTACCCAAAAACGCTCCCAATCTTTGCGCTGCGCATAAGGTGTTTCTTTGCCTTCCTCGCTGAGGATCGGAATATCAAATTCTTTTAACACATTCATTATGATTTCATGGGATTTTTGATCGGCAAGGGTCAACGGCGATTTGTCGGTCTTGTATTCCACCCCGAAATCTTCTGAATGGTACACTTCGTTAATGGCATTGCCGGCGGCAATGGCCGCCTGGATCGATCTCAAAATATACGGTTTTAGGTCCATTCTTTTCCGTTTTGAGATGGGTTTTAGGCGGGCCGGATAGTTAATTTCGGTCAACTTGTTTTTAATGTTATCTTCGGTGACCGGAGCGTCCCATTCCACCTCAACACTTTTGCCTTCGATGTCTCCTTCCACCTTTGAAATCCCATCGAGCTCGTTTAATTCGGTTTTGATGGCATTGACGCAGTGACCGCATGAAATATTGGGGATTGAAAATGTTTTTTTCTCCATTTGATGTTCCTCCTGCTGTTTTTTAATTCTAAAACCGGCGCTTTAATGGGTGCTATTTTGGGTTGTCATAACAATTAGACACAATCAGGTTATGTCAAATTGCTGTTCTAAAATGGTTGCCGTGCGAAATCAAGGGGGTCGGTAGTCTAAAAGTTTTTAATCGTTATCATCATACTTTCAGCCAAATTCTATTTGTGTCTGCTTCATCATACCGCTTTTCTTCGTTGTCAGGTTTTGGTCCAAAATTAAAGACGGCGGCTTTTAGCGACATATACCCTATACCCCTATATGGTATTTTAATTTAATGTATATGTCCTTATTTTTAATGTCAAGTACTATTTTTAAATAAATTGACAATTTTTATAATAATGTATATAAAAACTTAAATATACCCCCTATAGGCATATGTCATAATGGAGAAAGAAGAATGCCGTCATATTTAAAGGACAAAAAGGAAATACTGGTACGGCTGAGGAAATTGGAAGGGCAGTTGAAAGGGATCCAGCGAATGGTTGAGGCAGAGAAATATTGTGTGGATGTACTCAACCAGCTTTCAGCTGTCGTTGCGGCTACCCAGAGCGCCGCTTCCATTATTCTTAAAGATCACATCCAGGGCTGTATTCGAGATGCGTTAATCCACGATGAAAACAGCGATGAACTGATGAACGAATTGTTGACGGTGATCGAAAGATTCACCAGTAAAAAATAGTTTGCTGCGCCATCCTTTAAGAAGGACGTAATCATATTCCGATGATTAACTCTTACCTAAATTGAGCGATTGTCGAGGTCGAAGATCCGCCTCATTTTAGGTTTTATATCGTGCCGCAAATGCTTCAAAATCAGCAGGCGTTAGAATTTGCCCGAACCGTTCACCCTGTTTGCTGTTATCTTTGTAAAAGCGCAGACAGTCTTTGACAATTTCCATAACCCTATTCTCATCATAAATGCCGGGCAGCTCTTTTGCTAATTGGGGATGCCGGCCGAGCTTGCCCCCAGCTGGACCCGGTATCCTTTTTGGCCTTCCATCAGGGTTCCGGTGGGGCATACCGGCATGCACTTGCCGCATTTCAGACATCGATGTGTCATCAATAACCGGGCCCTCTTTTCCAGGGATCAAGCAGGATCGCATCTTCCTTTGCAGGCCTCAACACAGGCTTCACACATCGAGCAGGGCTCCTCGGTTACCACGGGGGCACAGGCGCCGATGATCCCGATGTCTTTTATTTGCGGCTGGGAGCATGCATTCGGGCAGTCCGCCAGCGTAATTCGAAATTCATGGTGAAACTTCAGATCGCCTTGTACGCTTTGTTTCAGAAAACCGAGCAAGTCTTCTTTCTCAACATCAGTTTCAATCTGAGCGATTAATTGATCGCTGATGATCGCCCGGTTTGGGCATCCGCTGGGGCCGAAACAGGTCTCAATCTGGTACCCTTTGATTTCTGAACTCATGTTGTTAAGATAACGGGTCTGGGTTGCCTTGACATCTGCAAGCGACACCGCCGGTTTGCCGGCTTCTTTGGCCTCTTTTTCGACTCGTGCCCTTACCCGTTTCCGCACAAAAAAGGGAACTTTTTTAATGGCTTCTTCAGCTTCCGGCATCCATTTCATCAGCTTTTCCTTTTCCCCGGTATTTACGAGGGAGAACCAATATAATAATCCATTTTATCTTTGCAAGTGGAGGGCTATGGTTTGCGAGGCGGGGTTTCATCGTGGAAAGGGCAGGCCACCTGCTGCTAATCCCGGGCTTTGAGCCGGTGCCATTACCCGCACACTTGATCATCTGTCTGCAGCGACACTGTGATGTTGCGTCAAGGCTTTTGTTGCCAGTTCACCCACCGAACCTTCTGATATGCCCGTTATGATAGACGTTTAATTTCGCGCGTCGTCCTTAAGTTGGTTGAGCATGGCCGCTGCGTTTTTGTTTCGCAGGGGCCCCCGCAGCCCAGGCGGCAAAACCGCGCAGATATGGATCGGCGGACTGCATGTAAGGGTGTAAATAGTCAGCGGAATCTTCTAAAAGCAGCGGCCGCGCATGCGCGAGCCGGCCCACGCCCCATAAGACGCCTCGTTGAAGGGCCTCATGTTCGAGGAAGTTGCCATCCGGCCGAATATAGGAAATCAAAATACACCAGAACTCCTGCGCCAGATTTTCATTTCGGGCCATGATTTCTCCCATGGCCTCCGGACACCCCCAGCCGATACCGCCGGATTCATCGTTGAGGTTCCACATATACCGGCGCATGATCACCCGTGCAGATTCCATGTCCACAGCGGCCAATCTGGCGACAACTTTCCCCCATGGCCGTTACCGCCCGCCATTTCAGTAATTCATCCAGGCTGCACAAAAATGAAAAAAGCGGGTTAATGGCCCTTTCTGGCCGGTATGCGGCCTATTTCTGCCAACCCGCTTTCAAAGTTTTTCTGCAGAAGAAGCTTCTGAATCTTTTTTTTAAGCTGCCGGCTGCTCGTTTGATGACGACTCATCCGATATAAAAAACATACCCAATATTCCATATGTTTCCACCATTCCCATCATACCATTAGTTACCAATGGCAAACACCACCTCTCTGGGGACCATGAAATCTAAAGCTCTGAGCCATCCCTCCGTGCTGTAGTGGCTTACGGGCCGTGAATCTACCAATTTTATTACTTTTCCCAGTAAATACAATCGACGGGACAATATTTTATGGCGTCATTTACGTCAGGTTCAGGATAGACCGCAAGTTCAATGATTTCGATATAACCGGCATCGTTTAATCGAAATACCTGTGAGCATGTTTCCACGCACACACCGCATACGATACATTCACTGAGTTCAACAATCGGAACTTTCATTTTATTCGTTAACCGCTTTTCCGATTTTGCGGCCATACGCATAACAACTATCGAGCGCTTCTTTGTCCGGCACATACTGAATTTTTAAGCCCGGATCGATAATATTAAATTTCATTGATTTGAGCTCTTGGGTAATCATCTTGACCGCTTCCCCGCTCCATCCATAGGATCCAAAGGCGGCCCCGATTTTATTGAGCGGTTTCAGCCCTTTCATATAGGATAGGAAATCCGCCAGAGAAGGAAACAGCCCGTTGTTTAGCGTCGGTCCGCCCACGATAACTGCCTTGGCGTCGAAGACTTCGGTCATCACTTCGCTGCGATGCCATTTTCTCAGGTGCAAAGGCTTGGTCGGCACCCCTTCTTTATTAATGCCTGCGGCGATGGCTTCGGCCATTTTTTCGGTGCTCTGCCACATGGTATCGTAAATGACCACGGCTTTTTTTTCAGGGACCTGCTCACACCATTGGGCATAGGCATCAATGATCTTCGCCGGATTCTCACGCCAGATGACTCCATGGTCGGGGCAGATCATGTTAAATTCCATACCCGAGTCAATGATACTTTTTGAGGTATTTTTTGATTAAGGGGGCGTACAGAAGCAAAATGTTGGCAAAGTATTTCTTGGCATGGACCATGATCGCTTCTCCGATCTGATCGTCAAAGCGCTCGGGGCCCGCAAAATGCTGGCCGAACCCATCGCTGGAAAAAAGAATTTTATCTTCTTTTAAATAGGTAAACATGCTGTCGGGCCAGTGGACCATGCGAGTTTCTATAAAACTCAATGTTCTCTGGCCCAGGCTCAGTTCCTGGCCGGTCTTGACGGGCTGATAATTCCAGTTGCGGGAAAAATGACGGGGCAGATTCTTGTGCCCCATTTTTGAACAAACCAACGGTTTGTCTTCACCGACCCGATGCATCACCCGGGCCAGGCTGCCGGAATGGTCCAGTTCCGTATGGTTGCTGATGACATAGTCGATCTTTTTGGGATCAACAATTGCGGAAATATTGTCGAGCAGCTGATCCGCAAACGTTTTTTTAACGGTATCCAACAGCGCTATTTTTTGATCAACAATTAAAAACGCATTATAGGTTGTCCCCAGATCAGTCGAATACCCGTGAAAATCCCGGATATTCCAGTCGGTAACGCCAACGTCATAAACTCCTGGTGCAATTTCTAATGGTTCCATATCCCTCTCCAGTTAAAAACAATTGATGCCCTTTTCGTCAGCGGATATTTCGCCGGCACAAAAGGGCATCGAATACGGTTTGCACCGCTTTCCATAATAATGCTCTGAACTACGGAATGGCGGTACTTGCGGTTGCACGCTTGTACGGTTGTAGAAAAAAACGTTTGAGTACCGGAACGTTTTTTTGACAACCACTATAAGTCTAAAAATCAGGTGACAATGTATGGACTACTCTTTTTCAAAGTCTGCCTTGGATGCACCGCATACCGGGCATTCCCAATCATCCGGCACATCTTCCCACTTGGTGCCGGCGGCTACGCCATTATCCGGATCACCTTGTTCTGGATCGTAAACATACCCACAGATCTCACATACGTACTTGTCCATCATAATCCTCCTTTTGAGATGGGTTCTGGTTATTCGCGACAACTCCGTTATATCGAAATCGGCGTTTTTTTTGTCCAAGCGGATCCCCAATTTCTTCTATACTGTTCATGGGTCAGATTCAAGTCAATTTTTATGCTTCTTTACTTTAATCAAGCTTCATCAGCCAAGCGGTTTAAACATTCTTTTGCCGGCACCGCATACCGGGCATTTCCAGTCATCCGGCAAATCTTTAAACCGGGTTCCTTTGGGAATTTTTCCCCTGCGGTCCCCTCTGTCCGGATCATAAATATATCCGCAGCTAGCCGTCTGGCATTGATACATTTCCTCCGGCTGTGCCATCTATCTTCCCGCTTAAATAAGACTCTTATAAAGATTGAAATATAAAAACTCCACCACGAAGGACGCGAAGACCATGAAGGCTTAGATAAGAATCATTAAAATTATTCTTCGTGATCTTCGTGGTTTAACTTCGAGTTGGTTATAATTCTACGAACTAGCTTAGCTCTTTAATTAGATTCTTGACCCTGTTTTCAATTTCATCGCGGACCTCGCGCATAAAATCAGGCGGCTTTTCCGGCCGGGTCCGGCAGGTCCCAGTCCCGCATCTGAGCCCCGGGCACATAAGGACAGTCCTCCCCGCACCCCATGGTGACAATAAAATCCGGGGCATTGTTTGAAATCGCCGATTCAATGCTTTGCGGAACGCGAAAGGCCATATCGATCCCCTTTGCATGCATGGCCTTGACCATATCCGGATTAACCTGATCAGCCGGCTCGCTGCCGCCGTTGATCACCTCGAATTTGTCCCCTGCCAGATATTGGGCAAACCCACTGGCCATCTGGCTGCGGCACGCATTCTCGCGGCAGGCAAACAATATTTTTTTTCTACCGATCAATGGCCCGATGAGATCAGCGGCCGCTTTTTCGACATCCGCCAGCACCTTCGGGTGTTTGGTCATATCCTTGGGACCTTCGATATCGCGGTAGGTCAGGCTGCCTTCAAAGCGTGCGTCGATGGCATCGAAGAAATATTTGGCGGTCAGCTGCAGCCCTTCAAATAAACTTTTTCCTTTGCTGGCACCTACTGAAAGAAGAAACCCGCGTTTGGTTTTCTTTGCGGGATCGCTTAACTTGAGTTTATATTTTCGTGCCCAGAACAGTTGGCAGCGATCAACAACGGCCTTAAGCTGGGCCGTCATATTAAAAAAGAAAATGGGGGTGGCCAAAACGACGACTTCAGCCTGCCGGATCAATGGATAAATTTCATTTTTAACATCGTCATCGATCGGACAGTAGCCTTTTTTTTCACAGACCACATATTCCCTGCAGGGGATGATATTTTTCCGGGTGACCTCAATAATGCGGGTCTGAGCACCCAATTTTTCAACTGCCTGCATGAAATTTGTCAGTAAAAAGGATGTGTTTCCCTTTTTCCGCGGACTTCCCTGAAAGCCAAGCACCAGCATAAAAACCAATCCTTATTTCTTTTCTTTAATATGGCATTTTGCGCAGGTCGTGGGGCCTGCTTTGATACCTTCTTTTTTCCTCTGCCTGTGGCATTTGGTGCATAGCTTGTTCATGACATGCTTCTTTTTTAATTTGCCCTGAGCTTTAAGCTCTTTGATAATGCCGGCTTTTTGAGGAAAAACAGAATGACAGATATCACAGTCGCCAAGCTTATCCTGGTGCCGGCGATGGGGAAACGGAACAAGTCCCCGTTTGCCACCCGGCAGTTTGATTTCTGCGGCGCCCTTATTTTCAACCGGGGCACCACTTAATGCAACCGAACCTGCGGTAAAAAACAGCAATCCAGCACCCAGAAGCAGAAGAATCCTAATTTTCATCGACGATCTCACATTCGACGGCGCATCTTTTATGGTAATGACTGAACAAACGCAGGTAAAGGCCCTCAGGCGAATCTGTAAACCGACCTACCCTGATGACAGATTAAAATTTTTGCCGGTCAACAGCTCGATTGAACCTTGAATTCATCAATTTAAAAAAACCTATCCGGTTAGCGTGGAGAAATACTTTTACCTTCCCCTTCCAGTTGACACTGGGAAAAGTCGATGGGTTCGTTGCACGCGTTGCAGGTATGCTCTCGCTCAAATTCATCTGAAAAGATTTCTTTGACCTGACCGCATTTGGGGCATTTGCATGTGAATGATTTGAGGGTTTTAAAGTTTTGATAACCCGGGCAATGCTGTGGTGTTGATGTTGTGTCGGCCATGATAACCTCCATCTAATTTTAGATATTTTGCTGCTCTAATTCCTTAAAAACGAAAATTGTACCTTTTTGTGTTTTTGTTCTTTCGTGCTTTCGTGATGAGAGAATCATTTTTTGTTCCGGCTTACCGGAGTTTGTCATTGCTAAGATCCGAGCTTCTTTGCAATTTCCCGCCCATAGTCCTGGGCCATCTGTAAGCCGCCGTCCAGGGAGCTCGATTTTAAGCGCAAAGTATCCCCAACGATATCCATTTTTAAAATATGTTTCATCGTATTAAAAATTCGATCGTTGGCTTCTCCGCTCCATCCGAAGGAACCGAAAGCGCCGCCGGGCTTGCCTTCAAGGTTTGCTTTTTCGGCTATAAAAAGAAAAGTCTTCATGGCCTGCAGCATTTCACCGTGATAGGTGGATGACCCGAACACATAGGCATCAAAGCCTTCAAGATCAGCTTCGCTTTTGATGTTTTTGGTGTCTACCACTTCGGCTTCGTGGCCTGAAAATCGAATTCCCTTCGGCAATTAGATCCGCAATTTGCTGGGTTGCTCCCGTTCGTGTGGCATATACGATCAGTGCTTTAGGCATGGTGGTCCCCTCATCTACTTTTTAATTCTTCCATAATAAGGTTTTCAGACAGCTATCGTCAGAAAAATTTATTTTTTGGGACTGGCAATTCTGTTATCGGTGCCTTCTGCCGTACAATCCGGTGTGTAGCAGGTGTTGTCTAAAAATTCGCATTTTTCATGACAGGACGGGCACTCGTTGGGGTGGGCATCGGCATCAAAGGTATACCCACAATTCGCGCATTTCCAGCTGGCCATTGTCATACCTCCTTATTTCGAGTTCGATTCTTTGGAACCTCCTGACGGGCTGCGCTTGGCCAGTTCACGATCGATCATAAACAGACCGCCCCGGGCTTCACCCCATCAGTTTGAGTTGCTCTAAAACACCGCCGACATTATCTTCTTCTTCAACCTGTTCGGAAACAAACCATTGCAGGAAAATATGGGTGGCATGGTCGCGTTCTTCATTGGGCGATTTCCACCAGATCATTAATTAAACCGGTAACCTTCTGCTCATGTGCTAAGGTGGCCTCGAAGACAGCCATAGGAGAATCCCATTCCGTCGGCGGGGCCTCTACCGGCATCAATTGACCTTTCCGCCGCGTTGGATGATAACGTCATAAAACTTCATGAGTGTTCTAATTCTTCCTGGGCCTGGTAATACATCCAGTTGGCAAAGCCGTCCAAATTAACAGATTTAAAATAGGCGTTCATTGACAGATACAGGTAAGAAGAATAAAGCTCCGCATTCAGCTGGCCGTTGAGCGCTTTTTGCATTTTTTCAGTTAACATGGCCGTTATCCTTTCCACAGACCGTGAAGATTGCAATATTCGCGGGCGGTGACATTTTCCGATTCAATCTTAAACACGGCTTCAGGCGCTTCGCCGGGATTGAGAAACTGACGGTCGGCTTTGCCGTCTACGATAATTTCAATCCATTCAATATAATGCTCTTTCCTCCATGGGATGGGGAACATCGCCGACTTTTACTTTAACGCCGCCATCAACTTTTTCAATAACCGGAACATGTTTTTCTTTGGCCGCATCAACGGTATTTTCAACCTGTTGCACCATGGGGTCCCCGCAGCATACCAGTTCACCGCCGCCGCCGTGCAGAACCTCAACAATATTCCCGCAGGCCTCGCATTTATAAACTTCCAATCTTTCTGCCATTGTATCCTCCTTTTGTTCTTTTTTGATTGTTAACCCAAATAATCGTGAGAAAGTCCTATCGAATATTACTTAAAACTTGTTTCACAGCCACAGATTATGTTCAAGACCTTATAAGAAAATGCCTAAAATGCCTAAAATGAGCTAAAATGCCTAAAGTTAAGGTGTCGCTACGCTCCATCTATTTTAATAAAATGGACAGAATTCCTCAATTTTAGGCATTTTAAACTTTAGTTCATTTTAGGCACTCCATGTGCGAGCATTTTGAAACGCCTCATAACGCAGGCATTGAGCATTAGATGGGCTGTGAAACCAGTTTTTACCAGTTTTCACTCAGCAATTCAAAATGCGCCTGCGGATGGGCGCATGCCGGGCATTCCTCCGGCGCACTGTCGCCTTCATGCAGATAACCGCAGTTTCGGCAGCACCAGACAACCGGGTTATCTTTTTTAAAAACCGTAGCGTTTGCGATATTGGCCGCAAGCGCCAGATAACGCTTCTCATGTTGTTTTTCAGCCACGGCAATCGCCTTAAATATATCCGCGATTTCTTCAAAACCTTTCTTCTACAGCGATTTTTGCAAATCCAGGATACATATCGGTGTATTCATAATTTTCGCCGGCAGCGGCTTCCTTCAGATTATCCTGGGTGGTGCCGATAACCCCTGCCGGAAATGCTGCGGCAACTTCGACTTCACCGCCTTCTAATAATTTAAATAATCTTTTGGCGTGTTCTTTTTCCTGATTGGCGGTCTCTGCAAAAATTTCCTGAATTTGTACGTATCCGTCCTTTTTTGCCTGGCTGGCAAAATAGGTATAACGGTTGCGGGCCTGAGACTCGCCTGCAAAAGCCGTCAGGATGTTCTTTTCAGTTTGGGTCCCCTTTAAATTTCCCATTTATGTGCCTCCGTCTCGTTATAGATTAATGCGTAAATAAGCTGGATGGTTTAGTGCTGTTCTTGCCACCAGCCTTTGGTCATATGATTTTGTTTTTCTTCTTCGGCCAGTTTTTTTAATTTGTAGGCAGAATCCCTTAAAACGCCGTAGAGAATGCCGCAACCGTTATCTTCACGATCGGCATCCCCCCGGTCTGCCAGCTCCATCATTTCCTCCACCAGGCTTAACGTCTTGATAATATGAAAATTGCAAGGTTTCACAGAATTATCTCCCCGGCTGAATTTGAGGTCCCCTTTCCCCTCAGGAGGGAAAACAGGCAACTCCATTGAAACACCCTGCATACAGTTTTCAAATTCTGTGCCATGAGGAAAACAAAGTTCCCTTTTCTGGGCTATGCCGGCTAGATAGGCGAATATCAGAGGTTGAGCGGAAATGTGCGTTAATCCTGGACCTGTTTAGCTGCGATGCACTTTATGTCATTGCGATACATGAACCGACAATGATTTAACGGAATATCAGTGCGTTGTAAGGATAATGTCTGGATATCATAATAAAAAGGGCAATGCAATATGGTCTCAGAATAATTTTTGGAAACACAATTGTCTCATAAGACAAAAAGAGGACAGAGTGACAAATGACAGAGGACAGAAGACAGATGTCAGATGACAGGCTTTTTGAAGGTGGGAGGTGATATCAAGCACAAGGCATTTAGGAGCAGGGCCCAAGGCAAAAAAATGATTTTATCCTTTTGTTGCCTTGAGCCTTAAGCCCTGCGCCTTAAGCCTATTTTACATTCATGCAGCTTGAACCTGATGTCGCTGCAGAGATTTTTCCTCTGGTGCTGATGACCACTTCTTCCATGGGTATTTGTACACCGGACAATTCCATACCTTTTTTCACAATCATGGGTAAGCCGGAACAGCAGGGCACCTCCATGACGAGCGCGGTGATGCTTTTGATACCCGATTGTTTGCAGATCTGAGCAAATTTTTCAATGTAATGCTGGGCATCATCGAATTTCGGACAGCCCATCATAACGGCTTTACCTTTCAGAAAATCCCTGTGAACCGTTGGAAACGCCACCGGTACACAATCGGCCAGGACCAGCAGATCCGCACCCTTTAAAAACGGCGCTGTCGGTGGGACCAGCATGATCTGCACCGGCCAATGAGAAAGGGCTGATTCTGTTTCCTCGAAGGCCGCCGGTTTATTGGCTGCCTGGCAGGGTGAGGGCGCCGAGGTGGATTCCGGTGATGCAAAACTCTGCAGCCTGGCGGAAGGACATCCGCCGGAAATAGCCGGAGCTTCCTGGATGTGTTCTGTTTGCTTTTGTTCTGGCCAGAAATTCTTCAACGGCTTCCTCATCGAATTCGTCGGCCTCACGCTCAATGATTTTAAGAGCGCCCATTGGACATTCTCCCAGGCAGGCACCCAGTCCGTCGCAATAAAGGTCGGCGATGACACGGGCTTTGCCATCGACGATCTGCAAAGCGCCCTCGGCACAGGACGGTACACAGTTGCCGCATCCGTCACAGAGTTCTTCGTCAATTTCGATAATTTTACGTACGGTTTTCATATGTCTCTCCTCTCATCTATTTTCATGCAAAATTCAGGTATAAACTTAGTTCGCTTCGCTCACCATTGGAATGATGGAAAGATGGAATACTGGAATATTGGGTTTAATTAGGTATTTAATCTAATTTTCTAACGCAGCATTCCATTATTCCTTGTAGGCGGCATAAAATCAGCGTCGTTAAAAGCTACATGCTTTCAATATGTTATAAAAATCCGAGACATTATCTGTCCAGCAGCACCTCTCTGGCCGCTTCGCGTCCACTGCCGGTCAGAAACGATTTCTCGATCAGGTTTTCAATTTCTTCTTTGCTCCTGGGTGCTTTTTTTTGCTTTTCATCTATATTTTCCAGAAGATCGGAATCGTAGACGACTTTGAAATTGATGCTGTCGTCGGAACGCGGGTGATGGTGGTGCCCGATGATATCACAAACTTCAGCGATTAATTCTTCTTTGGCCCCCAGTTTCTCCAATATGGACCTGGCGATGGCCGGCCCTTCTGCTTCCTGAAATTCGGCGGCCGTGCTGCCGTGTTTTTTCTCAGCCTCGTGAATACCGATATCGTGCAAATACGCTGCCGTTAATATGACAGCCAGCATGCCTTTTTCCTTTTTGCCGATGCGCTCGGCGTAACGGGCCACCCGGCTGGCATGACCGATGCGTTTAAAATCACTTTTAAAATAGCGCTTCATTTCAATGGCCACGCGGTCTTTGAGCAGATCTTCTTTTTGCGCGATCAGCTCCGGCGGCAAATCCCCGATACACTGCTCGGCATACGGACAGTAAGCCGCGCAGCCAAAATCCATATCCGGATTCACGAAGCGGTGGCCGCATTTACCGCATTTGCGGGTGGTGTCGTCTTTAAAAAATTCCACCGCGACACCGCATTTCGGGCACTTGGCTTCAAAAATTGCGCCAGGTTTCCAGTATTGGGTATCTTGTCCAGGGCATTTCATAATTTTTTCCTTTTAATAAATGCGCTCAGAGGCCATTGTCCATTGATTGTTGTAAATGGCCAATTTAATTCTAATCTAATGGATGAATGCGCTTAATACCTTGACTTAAATCAAAAATGGATGCAAAAAATAGATTATGGAAAATATTCTTAATATAATCTCGGCGATTCCCCTTTTCAATGGTCTGCCCGATGACCAGCTAAACGCCATCCGGCAAATTGCGGTTGAAAAGCAGTATAACAAAGGGCAGACCATATTTTCAGAAGGAGATGAAACCAAAGGGGTTTTTTGTTGTTGTTGACGGCCGGGTCAAAATTTATAAAGTTTCGTCGGAGGGCAAAGAGCAGATCCTGCATATATTCGAAGCCGGGCAGTCTTTTGGAGAAGTAACGGTTTTTACCGGACAACAATTGCCGGCCAACGCGCAAACCCTGGCGAAAAGCCGCCTTCTTTTTTTCCCCAGAAGCGCTCTTTGTTGATCTGGTGACGGCCAATCCCTCCCTGGCGTTGAATCTGTTGGCGATTATGTCAAAAAAACTGCGCCAGTTTGCGGCTCAAATTGAAAATTTGTCCCTCAAAGAAATTCCGGCACGCCTGGCCTCTTACCTGATATATCTTTCAGAGGAGCAGGATGCCGGGGATGCGGTCTACTTTAAATGTATCAAAGGGCCAGCTTGCCAGCCTCCTGGGCACCATTCCGGAAACATTGTCCCGAATTTTTGCCAAAGCTGTCCGCGCAAAATTTAATTCGCGTAGAGGGCCCCAAGATTACGCTGCTGGATCGCCAGGGGATTGAAGATCTGGCCGAATACGGCAAAGATATCTAGAAGCCATCTCAAAAATGTCTTTTGGCTCAATATCTTTGTTGGTGCCTCGCTTCAAATCCTCGACATACAACAGTATGCCTCCGGTTTGAAGCTCGGCTCCGCCGCGATCTTGAACCAAAATCCTATTTTTGAGATGGCTTCTGGTAAAAAAGGCACCGGTAGCAGGTACTTTTTATTTTAGCCGGCAGACCGGCGAATTCCTTCTGAGCCATTGGGGCAAGATAATGGTTTCGAAACCCCTTCTAGTGTTATGCTCCACAGATAAGTTGCAAAAGTCGTATGGTATATTTTAGCCCAGTTGAGTTCTATAAACAACACAATGTCTATGGTGTCAGGTGTCAGATGACAGATGACAGAAGTCAGATGACAGAAAACAGTCTGCTATTTGTCGTCTGTCATCTGTTTTCTGTGCTCTGTCCTCTGTATCTTCATGGCACCTGACATCTAAAATAAAACCGTGTTTTATAAATTAAATATAGGGACACCACACTAGCTGGTCTGAGCGACCAGTTCCTTACTCAGCACCCGAATGTGCCCCATCTCTTCTTTGATAATGGCCTCAATGCGATCGCTGCCCAAATTTTTCGGGACGGCCTCTTTCATTCCCAAATAAAACACAATGGAGTCCTTTTCAGCTTCTATTGCCGATTTGAGAATCTCTACCATGGATGTCACATCGATTTCCTTTTTAAAAAAAACACGGCTGTCCACAAGGGCGCGAAGATAAAGAGATGCCTCACCGGAGGGGTCAAAAACCGTTGATGTTTTTTCCGCTGCCGTCAGGTCAGCCCGCATGGACTCAAAGATTTTCTCGTGAGCCTCCTCCATTTCTGAAAGACCGATTAACATCTCTTTATTTGAAGGATCCGCAGCCGTTTCAGCGGCATCGCGATAAAACTTGGCGCCATTGCGCTCCATCTGTTCGGCCATTTCAAAAACTTCGTCTACATTAAAATCGTAACTCATTTTTCTCCCTTTCCTGATTGTATTGGGGTCAAAAGTTTAAACTGCAATCTTCTTTTATTTGGACGATTTTCGTTATAACACCTAGTAATTGTTTCCGTAAATATATATATGATCCCTTGGCTTGTAAAGCGCTTTGCATGTAGAACGACATAGCACCTGAATCTTGCATGAAAACTATGAGAATATGAAAGCCTCCGACTCGCGCAAAATCCAGGTACCAGATCAAAACGTTCATCAAAAATCTTGACATAAAAACACCCCTTCTATACTATACTAAAATAGCTAGGAATCATTAATCTAAATATGAAAAAATCTTTCGCCATAACCATTAGCATATTTCTGCTCAGCGTTACAGTACTATTATCAGGAGCTTTCGGTTATTCCGATTGCGCAGCTAAATGCGCCTATGAGATGGCGAAGGCCCATCAGCATGCCTCGATGGGTTCAGTAGGTCTTGCAGCGCCGAATTGTTGTTCCGGGATCATGAAAAACACCTGTGAAATGGCCGGGACTGCCTGAGATCAAGATACCCTGAATGTTGCATGACGAGCCACCCGACTGTAGCCCCCGATCCGGCAGGTGTTGGGATTTCTCTCAAGCAATATTGAAACAGACTTTCTCCGAGCAACTCAATCAGACCGACAATTCAATGCAGGTCAAATAAACAAAACTCCCACCCATATACCTACAAACCCTCTCTATTCTGTGTTGAACCCGATGAGGTGCGGGTTCATCCTTATCCTATTGGCTTAGCTCCGGTTTCATCTGATTGTATCGTTACATTTATTCTCACGTTGCGTAATGGATAAGTTAGGGGCTTAGCATGATCGTTAATGGTACTCGAAAATGCTAAATTCAAATAATTTTTGTCAGGGAGCCGGATAGAAGCTTATTGTCGATGATCCTTGCGCTCCTGGATCTTTGATCTGCGCACAATTTCACAGAGCTAGCATATAAAAATTTTAGATAATAAGTAATGAAGGAGAAGTCGCATCATGTCAAAAAGAAAGAAGCCAAACCTTAAATCAAAAAAAGGTAATCAATTAGACACTTTGCCAAAGCAAAAAAGTGACCATTGAAAAACGGCAGGCCAAAAAAGATGTCGTTCTGGGTACCGGGAAAAAAGGGACGTCTCGCCGCTGATCGTTGCAATTGTATGCTCCCTGTTCATCGTGGGTGGCGGGATATACTTCGTCAGCTATGATCGGTCCGAAACCGCACCTGTGGCCGCGTCATTTTCATCTGAAAATACGCCCACTCAGGTCAGCCTTCCGGCAACGCTTTTTGAAGACGGCAAGGCCCGGCACTTTCAACATGTGACCGCTGATTTCAAAATTAAATACTTTGTTCTCAAAAGCTCCGACGGCATCATCCGGGCTGCTTTTGATGCCTGTGATGTCTGCTGGCCGGCGGGTAAAGGCTATTATCAGGAAGGTGATTATATGGTCTGCCGTAACTGCGGCCGTAAATTTGCTTCGGTTTTAGTCAATGAAGTCAAAGGCGGATGCAACCCGGCGCCGTTAAACCGCAAAATCGAAAATGGGAAAGTCATCATTGAGGTAAAAGATATTCTGGATGGCCGGCAGTATTTCAATTTTTCTGGAAAGGTTTAGTCATGACGCTTAAACATATCTCATTTAAAAACCTGATCCGGCGCAAAGGTAAAGCATCCTTTGTTCTGGCCGGGGCTGGTTATCGGGGTCTCCACGATTGTCGGAATCATCAGCTTTGTTGATGCCATGACCAACGATATCAATCATAAACTTGAAAAGTATGGCGCCAATATTCTGATTGTTCCCCGGACCGAGAATTTGCCCCTTACCTATGGAGGACTTTCACTGGGCGGCGTGTCCTTTGAGATGGAAGAAATCCGCCAGGAAGAGCTGGCGCGGGTGAGTTCTATTAAAAACGCTCGCAATATCGCAGCCCTGGGTCCTTTGGTGCTGGGAGTCGTCAAGGTGGACTCGCATAAGGTTCTGTTAGCGGGTGTCGATTTCAAAGCATCAGCTATTTTAAAGCCCTGGTGGCAGATTAAGGGAAAGGTGCCCGATGATAAGGGTGTCATGTTAGGTGCCGAGGCGGCTCGCATTCTGAATCTGAATGTGGCAGACCGCCTTCATGATCAAAGATCGACGCTATCGTTTCGGGAATTTTGAAGCCCTACCGGGTCCCAGGACGATCAACTGGTATTTACCCGCTTGACCACCGCGCAGTCGCTGTTTGACAAAGGCGGACGGGTTTCAATGGCCGAGGTGGCTGCTCTTTGCCAGGACTGCCCTATTGAGGCCATGGTGGAGCAGATCTCCGCTGTGCTTCCGGGTGCCAAGGTGATGGCGATCCAACAGGTGGTCAAAGGCCGCATGGAGACCCTGGGGACATTTTAAGAAATTTTCCTATGGTATCTCCGGCGTGATCCTGCTGATCGGCAGTCTCGTTGTTCTGGTGACCATGATGGGCAGTGTCAGAGAGCGTACTGATGAAATCGGGATTTTTCGTGCCATCGGGCTTTCGCAAACGCCATGTTATGGAAATCGTATTTTGGGAGGCAGCCATTGTTTCAGGATTGGCCGGCATCGTCGGATATTTGTTGGGCTGGGGAGTCACCAAAGTCGCAGTACGTTATTTTATTGAAGGTCACTCCGGGTCTGTGCCCTTTGATTTCGAATTGGCCGCCGGGGCATTCATTTTAGCGCTGTTAATCGGCCTGGTTTCCAGTGCCTATCCGGCTATCATCGCTTCGCGGCTTGATCCCAATGAAGCCCTCAGGGCTTTATAGGCGTTATCATCGGTAATTTAAACTTACTTTTATTTATTATGATATTCGGATTTGTTTCGACCAATTTTATAAAATCAGGCGATATTCGTGCTTCGGAATTGAAGTATGAGGTGATCTATGAGTTACATTACGGCAGAAAATCTTAATAAGACATACGGCAATGGGGAGGCAGCTGTTACGGCTGTTTCCGATATCAGTTTTCAAATTGAGTCCGGGTGAATTTATCGGCGTTATGGGAGAATCCGGCGCCGGTAAATCCACGCTGTTGTCTATAATGGGGAGCCATGAACACCCCGACATCCGGCAAGTTTGTAGTTGATGATATCGACGTCTATAGCTTAACCCAGGAGAAACAGGCGGATTTCCGCAGAGAATTTCTCGGGTTTCATCTTTCCAGAGTTTTCACCTGGTGCCCTATCTCACGGTTTTCGAAAATGTCATGCTGCCTCTGACGATCATTAAGGCCAGCCGAAAACACAAGCGGGCCCTGGTTGAAAATGCCTTATCCCAGGTCGGGTTGCTGGATAAAGCGGATCGTTTGCCGAACCAGATTTCAGGCGGAGAAAAAGAACGCGTGGCAATTGCCCGGGCGGTTGTCAACGAACCGCCGGTTTTGCTGGCAGACGAACCCACCGGCAATCTCGATACCAAAACTTCGGCTGAGATCATGAAATTGCTCCAACGCCTCAATACAGATGGGCATGACCATCATCATGGTTACCCACAGTCCGGAGTGTGCGCACTATGCCCGCAGACTCATGCGGGTTTCAGATGGTAAGGTGGTTGAAGATGATCGAACGTCTCGGAGTTTTCCAACCCATTGAAAATCTCTAATTTCTTCGAGGTTTCAGAATCTATTTTGGGATAGAGTAATGGCAGGGGGGTATGAAGAAAAAGGCAATATTTAATTGACAACTACGGCCCACCGGCCACCTAACAATCCGTGCATGAGTTCTTATCCATCTCGAGCTTTGGTGCTCACCGAAAGAACAGGACAGGGGGCCTGGCGCGCCACCCGGTCTGTGGTCGATCCCAAAAGAAGCGTTTTTACCAGCCCGTGCCCTCGAACCCCTAAAACAATCATGTCCATATCTTCGGCTTTGGCATACCGTCCCAGCTCTTCATAGGGCTGGCCCTCCAAAATACGGGTTTGCGGAGTACACCAGTTGCGAGCCTCTTCGGGTACCATGGCAATGAGTTTTTCCGTCAGACGGCTGTGCGGTCCCTTCTTAATTTCTTCACTGAGTGATTTGTCCGGTTTAAGCAGTTCGTTGGCCACCGAGGGCTCAACTACGTGAGCCAGATGCAGGTCGGCCTCAAATTCCTGTGCCAGGCTTAATGCATGTTGAAATGCCAGGTCGGAATCAGGCGAGAAATCGCATCCGACCAGGATACGTTTAAGGCGTATCTCCTGGCTGATAGGATTGACAAATTTGTGCTCCGGGCTGTTTACGACCAGCAAAGGGCATGAAAGAACCCGCATCAGGCGCTCGGTTACCGAACCCAAAATTAAACGCTTAAGGCCGGAGCGGCCGCGGGTGGCGGCGATGACCAGATCGATTTCTTTTTCTTCAACCAGACGGGATACTTCATCGGCTGTATGGCCGACTGTAATTAGGGGCTCCCACTTCACCGGCTGTTCACCGATTAACCGGTCCAGCTGCTCGCCGGCTTCCTTTTTAATCCGGTTTTGCTGATCGACCGGATTCAGCTGAAACTCGCCGTAAATGGCAATCGCGGACAGGTCGATTACGTGACAAATATAGAGCTTGGCATCGAACTCTTTGGCCAGGGCAACGCCATAGGGTATCGTATGATTGGAAAAATCGGAAAAGTCCGTGGCACAAAGAATATTTCTCATTTGTATTCTCATGGCTCCTTTTCTCCCTTTTTATATGTAGCTAAAAAAGTTTGATATTGACAATTTTTTAACGCCCGCTGAACTGCTTACCCAAAATGGCAAAATATTCTTTTTACGGGGCCGTCAGCCTTTGATGACTGCTATTGGCCTGAGCTTCGCCACCTTTTTCGCAATGCCTGCGCCGTGCACCACTTCAACGACCCGGTCCACATCCTTATAGGCACTTGGTGCTTCTTCAGCCAGACCGGACATGCTGCCGGCACGTATTTGGATGCCGCGTCCCTCAAGTTCTTCGCGCAGCGTTGAGCCGCGTATAGTCTTTTTGGCCTTTTTACGGCTCATGGTACGCCCGGCACCGTGGCAGGTCGATCCAAAGGTTTGAGCCATGGATCCTTCGGTACCCACCAAAACCCATGATGCGGTCCCCATTGAGCCGGGAACCAATACGGGTTGCCCGATATCACGATAAACGGACGGAAGTTCCGCTGAACCGGGTCCGAAGGCCCGTGTAGCTCCTTTGCGATGAACACATAGCTGTACCCGTTTTCCATCTATCTGGTGGGTCTCGACTTTGGCCATGTTGTGAGCGATATCATAAATTTGGAAGACGTGATGATTCGAGACTTTGCCGGCCAGGACCTGTTCAAAACTGCGACGAATATGGAAAGCGAGCACCTGGCGGTTTGCAAACGCATAGTTGGCCGCTGCTTTCATTGCGGCCAGGTAATCCTGTCCTTCAGGACTGCTCAGCGGTGCACAGACCAGCTCGCGATCCGGCAAATTCAGTCCGTATTTGGCAATCATTTTTTGAAACCGTCTAACGTAATCGCCGCAAACCTGATGCCCCAGGCCGCGTGAGCCGCAATGAATTTGTACCGCAATTTGACCCTGGGAGAGGCCGATGCGTTGAGCAGTGCTTTCATCGAAAACCTTGTGTACAACGTCAAGTTCGATAAAATGATTGCCCGCGCCCAGGGTGCCGATCTGTCCTTTGCCCCGGTCTTTGGCTCGCTGGCTGATTTTTTCCGGATCCGCTCCGGCCATACAACCGCCTTCTTCTGTTCGCTCAAGATCTGCTTCCGCACCGTATCCCCGTTTTACAGCCCATTTGGCCCCGGCAGTTATCACTTGCTCCAGTTCGCCGGTCTTGAGTTTAATGTTGCCGCCTTTGCCGACACCGCTGGGGCAGTTCGAATAAAGAATGGTGGCCAAATCTTCCAGATAGGGTCTGATCTCATCCTGATTTAGATGCGTGGCCAGCAACCGCACGCCGCAATTGATGTCATAACCGACGCCGCCCGGGGAAATAATTCCATCCGGTAATTTGGTGGCCACCACGCCGCCAATGGGAAAGCCGTATCCCTGATGGATGTCGGGCATGGCCAGCGCATATTTAACAATACCGGGCAGGGTGGCGGTGTTGATCAACTGCTGCAAGCTGTTATCGGTAATGATACCTTTTAACAGCTCCTTATCAGCATAAAAGCGTGCGGGGACGCGCATGTCTTTGCGAAAAGAGACCGGGACTTCAAATAAATGCTTATCGAGTTGTTCGAAATCATAGATCTCAACCATTTTGTTCTCCATTACACATCAAAGACTATGGTCGCTTCCAAACCTTGCGAGGTCTTAATAATTTTGAGATTATGATAGGTTACAGCCTTAATGTGCTTTTCAAGTTCGGATACTTTTCCGCCAAAGATGCTTGCCTGAAGATGGGTCGCGGTTACGTTTTGGATGCTAAATCGGGTAAAAATCAGCATTTCCGTTTCCGCCCAGTAAGCCAGTTCATTCAGCCATTCCACCAACAGGCTTTCAGCATCGATGGCGTCCAGTTCAATGGATTTTTCGACTTCAGCCGAAACTCCAGACACGTCCGGCACCATCAGGCCGGTCATTCCCTGAGCGGCACTGATCAATAATTCCTGCAAGTTGATTCCGAAAATCCGTAATGCTCTGTCGGCGGTATGCTCTACTTCTTCAAAACCCATCGTTTTAGCTTGATAGCCTAATTCATCTGCGATTTGGGAAGAAAAATAACCCAAAATCATGGATTACGAAACTATTTTACGATATCAGGCGGTTAGCTCACAGTTGACAGATTTAATTCTGATGCACCCACGAAAGATAGATGAGGAATCGGTTCGATTCGGCTGAATGAGTCGCTGTGATGGATATAATTCGGAAATGGCAGATGATTATTCAATAAATATCAGGTTATTATACCTATACAATTAACAATTGATCAAGCAAAGTCAAGGAGATAATGCTATTATCGGCAGTAAGGCGCCTGCATGGTGAAAGGCACTAACAAAGCCAGTTCGATAGGACGTTGATATTGCATTATCGGCCTGCGATGGAAGCCGGAAAGGGTGGGAGCAACCCAAATAAGTCTTTACAATTTTGGCAAGGGTGATTTATACCGTTTTCCATAATAATGTTCCGAAATAAGGAAGTGCGGCATAAGTGGTTGTAGAAAAAAACGTTTGAATACCGGAACGTTTTTTTGACAACCACTATATAAGCGAAAATCAATTGAATCAGGAATGAGGCGAGGTATGAAGCATCAATATGATGTCATTATTGTGGGAGCAGGTCTGGCCGGACTGCGCGCGGCAGTTGAGATCGGAAAAGATGCGCATGTTGCCGTTCTCACAAAAGTTTTTGCCACGCGTTCTCACTCCGGGGCCGCCCAGGGCGGAATCGGTGCTGCCCTTGGCAATGAAGAAGAAGATCACTGGGAATGGCATATGTTTGATACGGTCAAGGGCAGTGACTACCTGGGCGACCAGGATGCCATCGAGATCCTGGCCAAAGATGCTCCCCGGGCTATTTATGAGTTGGAAAATCTCGGAGTTCCATTTAATCGCACATCGGAGGGCAAGATCGCCCAAAGAGCCTTTGGCGGGCATACGCGCAATTATGGCGAAGCGCCGATCAAGCGGGCCTGTTACGCGGCGACGCGAACCGGCAGAGTTATCCTGGATACCCTTTGGGAACAGAGCTTGCAAAGAAAAATCGAATTCTTCGATGAATTCCAGATGCTGTCTCTGATTGTTCACAATGGACAGTGCTGCGGTGTGGTGGCTTATGAACTGGCCACCGGAAAATTGCATACCTTTCACTGCAAAGCGGTACTGTTGGCCACGGGCGGGGCAGGCAAAACCTATAAGACGACTTCCAATGCATTTGCCAGCACCGGCGATGGAATGGCCATTGCTTATCGGGCCGGGGCCCCATTGGAAGACATGGAATTTGTCCAGTTTCACCCGACCGGAATCTATAAGCTGGGGATTCTAATCAGCGAGGCCGCCCGTGGGGAAGGCGGCATTTTGCTCAATAATGACGGTGAACGCTTCATGGAGCGTTACGCACCGGTGATCAAAGATCTGGCACCCCGCGATTTGATCTCGCGCTGCATGCTGGACGAAATGCGTGCGGGCAGGGGTATCGATGGCAAAGACTATTTTCACCTGGATCTGACCCATCTGGGCAAAGATGTTATCGAACGCAAATTGGCCGAAATTACCAGCTTTGCGCGCACCTATGCCGGCGTAGATCCGGTGAAAGAACCGATTCCGGTTCAACCGACCTGCCATTATATGATGGGCGGCATTGCCACGGACTACGACGGCCGCGTGATTCTTGATAAAAAATACACCGTATACCGGGTTTTACGCGGCCGGGGAATGTGCCTGCGTCTCTGTGCACGGGGCAAATCGGCTGGGATGCAATGCCCTGCTCGAGACGCTGGTTTTCGGGCGGCGGGCCGGCATGCAGATCAAAGCCTTTGTTCAATCTGTTGCCCATCCCAAGCTGCCCGCCAAACCCGGATAAAAAAGACGCGGACACGATTAAAGCCTTAATGAGAAGCAGCGGTAAAGAAACCAGCGGCGCCATTCGAGCCGAGCTTCAGGAAAGCATGATGGAAAACGTGTCTGTTTTTCGCCAAAAAAATAGCCTGAACACAGCGCTGGTTAAAATTAAACAGCTTAAAGCACGTTATAAAAATTTGTCCATTCAGGACAAAGGAAACTGCTTTAACCGCGACCTTTTAGATGCCATCGAGCTTGGTCATTTACTGGATCTGGCTGAAGTCATTACACTGGGTGGCCTTCACCGCACAGAAAGTCGCGGCGCCCACTCCCGGGAGGATTTTCCGGAACGTGACGATAAAAAGTTTCTGGCCCACACCCTGGTCCGGTACGATGAAGCCAAAGGTCCGCAGGTTTTTACCAAACCGGTTGTCATTACCAAATTTGAGCCCAAAGAGAGGAAATATTAAGATGAAGTGTGCCTTTAGCGTCTATCGATACGATCGCAAGGTGGATAAGGAGCCGCGATACCAGGACTACGAAATTGACGCCGAACCGACCGACAAGATTCTAGACTGTTTAAACAAAATCAGATGGGAACAGGATTCGACGTTGGCTTACCGCTATTCGTGCGCCCATGGAATCTGCGGCTCCGATGCATTAATGATCAACGGAAAAATCGAGCTGGCCTGCCAGAAACTCGTTCGTGATTTTAAAACCGGAAATAATTTTGTGATTGAACCGTTGCCGTTGTTTGATGTGGTTAAAGACTTAATTGTCGATCTGGAGCCTTTTTTCGAAAAGTATCGACAGGTGCCACCTTATCTGATCGCCGCTAAAAGCAAATCGGATAAAGAGTTTATTCAGAGTGCTGAAAATCAGGAATTTATTGAGCCGGCGCTTAGATGCATCCTGTGTGCATCCTGCACGGCCGCATGTCCGATTAACCGGGCCAGGCCGGATTATCTTGGCCCGGCAGCATTGCTGCGCGCTTTTAGATATATCTTTGATTCACGTGATTCCATAACTGATAAGCGCCTGGGAAAAATTGACACCAAAGACGGCATCTGGGGGTGTAAAACGATGTGGTGGTGCACTGAGGTCTGCCCTAAAGAAATTCCAATCACCAAATGCCTGGGACAGATCAAACGCGCCATCAAGCAAAAAGACAAAGGAGGTTAATATGCCGGAGAAAAATTTACTGGCTGGGTTTTCGTTTTTTTCGGATGTCGATTCCGGTACCTTGGAAGCGATTTCTAAAAAAGGTGAGATTCTGGAATTTAACGCTGAAGATGTAATTTTTCACTATGAAGAGCCTTCGACGCATTTCTACGGGCTTCTGGAGGGCGAGGTCGATCTGGTTCTGGTTTTTAAAGACAAGGTTTTAAAAACAGATATTGAATACGAAGAAGCCATTCAGGCCACCATGGTTGATGAAGAAAAGGAGATTATCGTTGATACGGTAGCTCCGGGTCAGGTGTTCGGGTGGTCTTCCATCGTGGGGTCCGGAAAAAGGACCGTCACTGCCGAATGCTCGGAAGCCAGCCGGGTTATTTCAATCCCGGCCGATGAGCTCAAAGCCATGTTTGATAAAGATTCACGTGATTCCATAACTGATAAGCGCCTGGGAAAAATTGACACCAAAGACGGCATCTGGGGGTGTAAAACGATGTGGTGGTGCACTGAGGTCTGCCCTAAAGAAATTCCAATCACCAAATGCCTGGGACAGATCAAACGCGCCATCAAGCAAAAAGACAAAGGAGGTTAATATGCCGGAGAAAAATTTACTGGCTGGGTTTTCGTTTTTTTCGGATGTCGATTCCGGTACCTTGGAAGCGATTTCTAAAAAAGGTGAGATTCTGGAATTTAACGCTGAAGATGTAATTTTTCACTATGAAGAGCCTTCGACGCATTTCTACGGGCTTCTGGAGGGCGAGGTCGATCTGGTTCTGGTTTTTAAAGACAAGGTTTTAAAAACAGATATTGAATACGAAGAAGCCATTCAGGCCACCATGGTTGATGAAGAAAAGGAGATTATCGTTGATACGGTAGCTCCGGGTCAGGTGTTCGGGTGGTCTTCCATCGTGGGGTCCGGAAAAAGGACCGTCACTGCCGAATGCTCGGAAGCCAGCCGGGTTATTTCAATCCCGGCCGATGAGCTCAAAGCCATGTTTGATAAAGACCACACCCTGGGTTACATCGTCATGAAACGCTTAAGTGACATTATTGCCAAGCGACTTCAGAATCGGACCGACAAATTGATTGAGACTTGGGGGGAGGCGTTTGACATTGGCTCCATCTAAAAGCTAACGAAAATGGCTATTTTTCCCAATATCTGTGTCAGACTCAGATTTTAATCCTCGACATACTTCAAGTATGTCTCCGGTTAAAATCATCGTCTTCCTTGATCTTGGAAAAAATTTCTCATTTTCGCCTGGACACATCAAATAAGGAGTTGTTGGCATGAAGGCGCTATATTTTGAAGAGCACGGCGAATTGGATGTTATGCAGTATGGGGACGTTCCGGAACCGGAAACCGGACCCGGGCAGATAAAGGTGCAGGTGCGAGCAACCGCTCTGAATTATCTGGATATCTGGGTAAGACGCGGCTGGCCCGGACTCAAGCTGGAAATGCCCCATTGGTGCGGTGCGGACGTGGCCGGAGAAATTGTAGAGCTGGGAGAAGGGGTTTCAGGATGGCAGGTAGGCCAACGGGTTGTGGCGGACCCGGGTGTTAATTTGTTTGAGGATGAGTATACCGGTCGGGGTGAAGATAGTGTGAGTCCCGGATATCACGTACTCGGCGAGCATCAGCGCGGTGGTGCAGCCGAATATATTGTGCGTCCGGCCGGCGGTTTGGCAGCGATGCCTGATGATGTCGATTTTCCGGAAGCCACAGCGCCTCTACTGGTAACACTTACCGCCTGGCGGATGTTAATCCATCGGGCCGCGTTGCGGTCCGGTGAATCTGTGCTGGTTGTAGGCGCCGGGGGTGGGGTAAACAGCATGGCCATCCAGATTGCCAAACTCGCCGGTGCCTTTGTATATGCCGTCGCAAGCAATGAGAAAAAAGCACAGCTGGCAAAGGATCTGGGCGCCGATGTGGTGCTGGATCGTTCCCAGGTCGATTGGGGCCGGGAAATATACAAGCTGACCGACAAGCGGGGTGTTGATGTGATCGTTGATAATGTCGGTAAAGCAACGCTTATGGCAAGCATGCAGGCCTTGGCCCGGGGCGGTCGCATTGTAATTGTGGGCAACACCAGCGGACCGCAAACCGAAATCGATATCCGTTATATTTTCGGAAAACAGATCAGCCTGATTGGCAGTACCATGGGATCCCATCAGGATTTTAGAGATGTGATCGCCATGCTCTGGGCCGGTAAACTCAAACCCGTGGTCGATCGGGTGATGCCGTTAAGTGAAGGCCGCCAGGCATATGAAATTATGCAGGAGGGGGAGCAGTTAGGGAAGATCGTTCTAACTCCGTAGTCTCCTTTTATTTTCGGCTCCTGGCTTCTGGTCTCAAATAGGTTTCAGGGTTCAGCCCAGCCGCTGGCCTGAAAAGCGGCCAGTCTAATCTTAAAAGAAACTTTGCCCTTGGGTAGTTTCATATGACGGGTTAACTAAAAAATGAACATCGAACATCGAACATTGAACGTCCAACATCGAATAATGTATTCTGTCAATTTAAAAAAAGACTGAGCAACACGCGGCGCACACGCCGCGCAAGCGCTGGCGCTGCGGGAGCGCCTGCGCTGCACGAGCGAAGCTACCCTTCGAAATTCGATTCGACTGAGCTCATCGCAGGCTGCGGTTCGCTTGTTTTAAAATCGATAAAGCGTAGCGTCATCAATATTCGACGTTGGATGTTAGACGTTCAATGTTCGACGTTCAATCTGTTCACTGTTCCGACCAGGCGAAGTTTCATACGAGGTGTCAGGTTTCAGCGCTGCCAATTCTGACACCTGACACCTGAAACCTACAAAGATCCAGTAGCCAGAAACCAGTAGCAAAGGACGACGGACAACTATCCACGGACAACAGACCCTATCCATACTGCTTCATCAGCTCACGAAAAATTACCAGTTTTTGCACATCCTGGGTGCCTTCACCCAATGATGACGCCCAGGCATCCATGGGAAATTTGTGAATGGGGTGTTCCTCGATGACCGATGCGGCCCCAAAGATATCTGCCGCCCAGGTGGTCACGCTGCGGGTTATTTCCACAGCCAGATATTTTGCCAGAGAAGATTCCTGCCTAAAATTTTGATTTTGATCCATTTCCCAGCACGCCTTCCAGAGCATCAGCCGCGCTGCTTCAATTTTTGCATAAAAATCAGCTGCCTCAAACGTTTTTGATTGAAAATCCGTTATCGTTTGGCCGAATATTTTACGTTTTTTAGCATGCTCAAGGGCCAGCTCAAATGCGCCGACAGCCGTTCCCAGGGTCAGGGCGGCAATGGGGACCCGACTATAGGTGAATACAGTCAGCACCTGCTGCAGCCCTTGCCTTTGGTTGCCCAGAAGGTGATCCTCGGGTACGAACACATCGCTAAAGTGCAGTCGGGTCAGATCAGACGGTATCCAGACTTGTTTGTTCAACTTTTTTCGCGTAACCCCCTCCGCATGCAGATCCACGAGATACATGGACATCCGATTGTTTCTTGATGCCTGCAGATCTGAAACTGCTGTAATCACCGCCAGATCGCTGATAAGCCCGTTGGTCACATAGGCCTTCGTTCCATTGAGCAGCCAGCCTCCTTTAACTTTTCGAGCGCGCATTTCAATGTTGGCCACATCGCTGCCGGCCTGACGCTCGGTGTTGCCAAGACACATCAATGTTTTGCCTCTGACCGCGGAGTCGCCATAGCGTTTTTTAAGGCTGTCAGAGCCGAAGAGCAACAGACCCATCAGCCCTAAATCAATTTGTGCCAGCATTGCTACGGCCACACCCGGGGAAACCTTTGCCAATTCTTCTGCAACGAGCGCCTCCCTTAATGACGAACCTTTGAGTAACTGACCTTTTTTTAACTCAATCCCAAACCAGCCGCCTTTTCCCATTTCGTGGAAAAATTTAGCTGGTATTTGCTGGTGTTGATACCATCCCGGCAATTCAGATATGACGTTTGATTTTATAAATTTTTTAAACCGGATGATTTCTTCGGAAAACTTTTTGGGAATTGAAAAATCCATGGTTTCTCCTTTTGACTAAAAAATATAGACATAAACCTTCAGAAAACAAGGCGCCAAAAAATTGCAAGCTGCCTGAACTGATATGAAGTCGGAATTGTCATTTATCTCTTACAGTTGATAATTTTATCTAAAATTGTAAAAATGATGTTGGTGATAAAATTTTTGATTATTGCCTTATTTATAATTTACAAAACTGACTGAAAATAGTATCTAAATAAAATACAATATGATGCAATCAGAGTTGAACAGACACTGGAGGGGACTATGGAAATGAAAGATCTGATTCAACGTATTGCAGAGGCATTGGTGGACAATCCGGAGCAGGTTGCAGTCACAGCACTGAAAGGAAGCCAGGCTACCGTATTGGAACTCAAGGTGGCCAAGGAGGATCTGGGGAAAGTCATCGGCAAGCAGGGACGTACTGCCAAGGCGATTCGTACCATATTAGGCGCGGCATCCGCCAAAGAAAACAAGCGGACGGTTCTCGAAATTGTCGAGTAGTTTATCGCTGGGATTTTTCCTCCAATTCTTCACTTATAGTGGTTGTCAAAAAAACGTTCCGGTATTCAAACGTTTTTTTTCTACAACTCCTTATGCCGCAATTCCGTCATTCGGAACATTATCCTAATCTCCATGAAATCTCACCAGTTGTAATGATGATCCACCCATAAACGACAAAAGCTGAAAGTCTTTATTTCTCCTTGAAAGACTTTTCGATAAAATGTTTTTGAATTCGGAAGACAACTCAATTGACTTCTTTCCTGAATTTTACTTTTTAACCACTGTTGCAGATTGACCAGAAGCTTAATTTAATCAGCCGGTTATAGTTGCAAGCTCTTGACTAAGATAAAATCCGCATCATAATTAACTTGGTAATTTGAACTGACGGAAGCAAAGAGAAAAGTCTTTTTCAAAAGTGAGTACCGTCATCTTTGCAAAGGAGTCATGCGATGCCGCGCAAAAAAATAACAATTTCAGAAAAAGTTGAATACCTTTCGATCTTGAATGAAAAAGGACAGCTGGATAAAAAGCTCGAGCCGGATATTGGCGAAGATGTTCTTCTTAAACTCCATCGGTTCATGGTTTTGGCACGCAAGTTTGATGAACGGCTGCTTAATCTTCAAAGGCAGGGTCGTATCGGAACGTTTCCGCCTATAAAAGGTCAGGAAGCCGCGCAGCTTGGAACCATTGCGCATTTGCGCGCCAGCGACTGGATGGTCCCGGCCTTTCGCGAAACAGCGGCTGAGCTGTGGCGCGGCAAATCCCTTGAAAACATTATCATTTATAACAACGGATTTGCCGAGGGAGTCGATATCCCCGAAGACCGCAATGATCTGCCCATATCGGTTCCCGTGGGCTCTCAGATTATTCACGCCGTAGGTCTGGGCTGGGCTGCGAAATACCGGCAGAAAGATGATGTAGCGATGACGTTTTTCGGAGATGGCGCTACTTCAGAAGGAGATTTCCATGAAGGGTTAAACTTTGCCGCGGTTTTCCAGGCCCCGGTGGTATTTGTGTGCCAGAATAATCACTGGGCGATCTCGATGCCGCTTTCAAAACAGACCCGTTCAAAAACCCTGGCTCAAAAGGCCATTGCCTATGGTATGCCGGGGATTCAGGTGGACGGCAATGATATTCTGGCAGTATTTGCCGCTGCTCAGGAAGCCGTGCAAAGAGCACGAAGCGGTGACGGGCCCACCTTGATTGAGTGCGTTACCTATCGTCTGATGATGCATACGACTGCAGATGACCCCAAGCGCTATCGCACCGATGAAGAAGTCGAAAAATGGAGCAAGCGTGATCCGTTGCCAAGATTTCAAAAATACCTCATGGATAAGGGGTTGCTTTCTGAAGACAAACTCAATGAAATCGAATCTCAAATCATGGAAGAAATCCAGGCAGCTGTGGAAGGGGCTGAAAAACAGATGGCAGCCTTCGGTGATCCCATGGATATGTTTGACCATGCTTATGCCGAAATGCCGCCGTATTTAAAGGAACAAAAAGCGGACCTGGCGCGGGAGCTTTCCGAGGGCGGTGAGGAGGGCGATCATGGCTAAGATGACGATGGTTCAGGCCCTCAATTTGGCACTGCAGCAGGAAATGGAAAAAGACGACAGTGTTATTGTCCTCGGAGAAGACGTTGGGGTGGACGGAGGCGTGTTCAGAGTAACCGACGGTCTTATCAATCAATTCGGCGACCAACGGGTGCTGGATACACCGCTGGCAGAATCTGCAATTGTGGGCATGTCCATCGGAATGGCGGCCTATGGGCTCAAGCCGGTCTGTGAGATTCAATTTTCCGGCTTTAGTTATCAAAACTTTCACCAGATCGAAAACCACGCTGCGCGTTTGCGCTGGCGCTCTCAGGGAAGATTTCATGTGCCCATGGTTTTGCGAACACCTTACGGCGGCGGTGTCCGGGCGCTGGAACATCACTCGGAAAGCCGTGAGGCTTACTGGGCCCATACCCCGGGGCTTAAAATGGTTATTCCGTCCGGACCCCGCAATGCGCGCTCGCTGTTGGTCAGCGCTATCCAAGATCCGGACCCGGTAATATTTTATGAATCTAAAGCACTGTACCGGGCGTTTCGAGAGGAAGTACCCGATGCGGAAGAGACCCTGCCCATCGGGAAGCCGCAACTGCTTAAGGAAGGCGCGGATTTAACCATGATTTCTTACGGGGCCATGATGCGGCCCACACTGGAAGCGGCCGGTGAACTTAAAGATAAAGACGGCATTGAAGCGGAAGTGATCGATCTGTTGACCATTTCACCGCTGGATGAAGAAATTTTAGTCCAATCGGTTAAAAAGACCGGCAGGGCGGTGGTGATACATGAAGCACCGCGCAGTTTCGGACCCGGTGCTGAGGTCGTCTCGCGCTTGGTTGAAAAAGCATTTTACTATCTGGAAGCTCCAATAGAGAGAGTCGCCGGTTTTGATATCATTATACCATCGTTTAGTCGGGAGAAAGCCTATTTGCCCAGCTTCGAGCGTATATTACGTGCAGC
>PVMK01124100.1_pt1 | contig 33473 bp, 34 predicted proteins | sample 1853481 | NCBI WGS metagenome assembly PVMK01 (sample SAMN08533507, study PRJNA380276) | Marine sediment metagenome, whole genome shotgun sequencing project.
AAGGGTCAGGCGACTCCCCCCTATGCCGTCAACGGCGTTTCGGGCACCGCGACTGACATAGCGGCGGGCTACGAGCACAGCTGTGCGATCCAGGCGGGCACGGGCAACGTCGTTTGCTGGGGAACGCCCTCGAGCTATAGCGACTACGGCCAAGCGACGCCCCCCGACGCCGTCAACGGCGTTTCGGGGACCGCGACCGACATTGCGGCGGGTGGTGGACATACTCTCGCAATCGGCGGGGACCTCACCCCGACCGCGACGCCCACGCCGACCGCGACGCCGACTGCAACCCCTACGGCTACGCCAACTGAGACGCCGATTGTGACGCCGACGGGCACGCCGACCGCAACGCCGACGTCCACGCCGACTGCGACGTCCACACCGACGGTCTCACCGACCGCGACGCCGACGTTTACGCCGACCGCGGCGCCCACACCGACGCCTACCCCCGAGCCGGGGGCGATGCTCCAACTCGTCTCGGGTGGGATCGGTCTGGCTTGGCTCCAGCGACGCCGCAACCGCAGAGCCAGAACGAGGAGCAGATCTTGATCGCGAGATGACCGCTCGGGCGAGCGTGCTCCGTGGGAAACACGTGGGGCGAATTTGCAGCCCTCGGCGGTCAGACAAGCGCTTGATTTTGTTGCAAGATTCTATTGGAGCGGACGGGTTCGAGCCCCGTCTGCTCTGCTCTCTAATCGCATGGGTCTCTGGTGCATGGTCGGAGTCTGCTGGGTGGCGGTGGAGTGCCTGTCAGCCACCCAGTACGTCATCTATGAGCTCACCCTGCGCTGGCTCCTATCGCTGAGTATCGCTGTTGCCGTGCTCGAACGCAGCGGGGTCGCGATGATCTGGCTGGGCTGCTATCCGCCCGCCGCCTACCGGCGCTGGATCAACCGCGACGGTACGCCTCACGCACGCGTCGCCTGAGCTAATTACTCCCCAGAGCAGGGTTTCGTCTGCGTCCGGCGCCCCGGCGTTCACGCCGGGAATCTCTGTACACGGGGTTCTGAGTGAACGAGCAAAGCGGAGTCGCGGACATCGTCGAGGCGCTCGGTCTCGCGTCCTGTGGCGAACTCGTCGCGATCGTGGGCGGCGGGGGCAAGAGCAGCCTGATGTTTGCGCTCGCCGACCGGCTTCGGGGCCGCGGCGTGATGACGACCACGACGCGAATCTTCGCGGAACAGTTGGGCCGCGCCGAGGAAACCTGCACGCTCGACGATGCGAACTGGCGGGCGCAGCTCGACCGCGTCGAATCGGCTTTGCTCGTGGTTGGGCACGTCGAGGGTGAACGCGCGATGGGGGTGCCGCCCGAGCTGCCCGCGGAGATGCTCGCGCATTCGCGCATCGACTGGGTGGTCGTCGAAGCCGACGGATCCCGAATGCTGCCCGTCAAGGCACCCGCATCGCACGAACCCGTGGTTCCAATCGGCACGACGCTGCTCGTCCCCATTGTCGGGGCCGACGCGCTTTCGAGGCCAATTGCTGAGATCGCGCATCGGCCCGAGCGAGTGTGCGCAATTACCGGGCTCGCCGATGTAGACACCTTGACGCCCGCTGCGCTCGCAGTTCTGCTCACTTCCCCGGAAGGTGGGTTGAAGAACGCCCCCTCCGCGGGGCGGGTGGCGGTCTTGATCAACAAAGTGGAGTCCGCGGCCGAGTGTGCGCTCGCGCGCGAAGCCGCAAATCATATTCTTCGCGAGCCCACGGTCGAACGCGTTGCGATCGGCGCGCTGCTCGGTGATGGCGCGAAGGGTTGGGTGGTTTGCACGCGCTGATCGTTCGACGTTGCGTTGCGCAGCCGCGAAAGTGTTAGGCGTCCTCTTTGCCCGCGATGAACGCTTCGAGCATCTCGTAGGCTTCGGTATCCGGGAACTGCTCGGGTGGGTGCTTCATCAAGTAGGCGGATGCGGATCGGATGACTCCGCCCTGTCCGCGCTGGCTCGCGAGCTTCGCACAGCGGATTGCGTCGATTGCGCAACCCGCCGAGTTCGGCGAGTCGTCTACCGACAGCCGCAGCTCGAGGTTCATCGGAACGTCTCCGAAGAGTTTTCCCTCCATGCGCAGGAAGCAGACCTTGTTGTCGTTCTGCCACGGCACGTAATCGCTCGGGCCGATGTGGATGTTTTCGTCCGCGATGCGCTCGGCAGAAACCGACTGCACGGCTTCGGTCTTCGAGATCTTCTTGGAGGCGAGGCGGCTTCGGTTGAGCATGTTGAGGAAGTCGGTGTTGCCGCCGGTATTGAGCTGATAGGTACGCTCGAGTTTTACGCCACGTCGGCGAAACAGATCCGTGAGCATCCGGTGGGTGATCGTTGCGCCGAGCTGCGCCTTGATGTCATCACCGACGATCGGGATGCCGCGCGCTTCGAAGCGCGCGGCAAATTCCGGATCGCTCGCGATGAAGACGGGAATGCAGTTCACCAGGGCGACCCCGGCCTCCAGCGCGCATTCCGCGTAGAAGCGCGAAGCCTCTTCGGAGCCCACCGGGAGGTAGTTGAGGAGCACTTCCGCGCCACTCTGGTGAAGGGCGAGCGTCACCTCCTCCTGCGTTGCCTCGCACTCGTCTGACGGCAGGAAGGTGCGCGCCTCCGGATGCTCCCGCATGTGTTCCGCGATGCCGTCGAGGGTGCGTCCCATTCGCACCTGCACGCCGGTCTTGCGAACATCGCTGCAGAAGACGGTGGCGCAATTCGGGGGCTGCAAGATCGCTTCCGCGACGTCCTTGCCGACCTTGCGAACATCGACGTCGAAGGCCGTGACGACCTCGATGTCGTGTGGTCGCCAGCCACCGATCTCCCAATGCATCAGGCCGATCGCCTCTTCGGGCGACTTGTCGCGGTAGTACTCGATGCCCTGCACGAGCGAGCTGGCGCAGTTTCCGACTCCCACGATCGCAATCTTGATTCTCTGCATTCGATCTCCGACCTCTTCGATCGACCCCGCCCGTTCAACCTGTGCCGCTGACGATCGACCGGACTCGCTCAACCTGTTCCGCACATTATAGTGGACGCGAGCACGAGGCGACGGGCCTGGGCTTCACGATTTGCTTTTTCCGCCGGACGGGTTCCCGGTGCTGCGCTGTTGCCGCCAATCGTCCAGGCGGCGGGCGATATCGGACTCCGCACCTTCGCGGTTGGGCTCGTAGAAGGTTGGCTGCCCGAGTTCTTCCGGCAGATTCCGCGCGGCCACGAGCTCCCCCGGCGTATTATGGGGGTACACGTAGTCGCGGCCATATCCCATCCCTTTCATGAGCTGGGTAGGGGCGTTGCGCAGATGGAGCGGAACCGGCAGCGATCCGTGTTCGCGCACCGCGGCGAGCGCGCGGTTGATTCCGAGATAAGACGCGTTGCTCTTGGGCGCACAGGCGAGGAAGGTCACCGCTTGCCCGAGTGGGATGCGACCCTCGGGCATGCCGATCCGCTCGACGGCCAGATACGCCGAAGTGGCGACCTCCAGGGCCTGTGGGTCCGCGTTGCCGACGTCCTCGGATGCGAAAATGACCAAGCGCCGCGCGACGAAGAGCGGATCCTCTCCCGCTTCGAGCATCCGCGCCGCGTAGTAGAGGGCTGCATCCGGATCGCTCGCGCGCAGGCTCTTGATCAGCGCGGAAACCACGTTGTAGTGCTCCTCGCGATCCCGGTCGTGGAGCAATAGGCGTTGGCCCGCAGCCGCTTCCACGGCCTCGAGCGAGAGCGCCCTGCCAGGTTTGGTGGTGCCGGACTTGGCGGTGCGGAGGTGGACCGCGGCAGCGGCCTCGAGCAGGCCGAGCGCGCGGCGCGCGTCACCGTCAGCAGCGTGGGCGATTGCCGCTACCGCTTCGTCATCAACCGGGATGCCGAGTTTGCCGAGTCCACGAATCTCATCGAGCGCGGCGCGCCGGGTGAGCGCCGCGAGGGCGTCATCATCCAGGCGCGACAGCGTGAAGACCCGGCAGCGCGAAAGCAGCGGGGCATTGATCTCGAACGATGGATTCTCGGTGGTGGCGCCGATCAGTGTCACTGTGCCGGCTTCGACGTGTGGGAGCAGAGAGTCCTGTTGCGCGCGATTCAAGCGGTGCAACTCATCGAGGAAGAGCACCGTGCGCCTCTCGATGTGGCGCGCGCGCTGCACGACCTCGCGGATCTCCTTGACGCCGGCCATCACCGCCGAGAGCGGCTCGAAGTGGGCGCCGGCGTGTGCTGCGAGCAATCGCGCGAGCGTCGTCTTGCCACAACCCGGCGGCCCCCAGAGGATCAGCGAGGGGAGCGATCCCGATTCGGCGAGGGATCGCAGTGCGGTGCCAGCGCCGAGCAGCTGATCCTGCCCCATGACTTCGTCGAGGACCCGAGGTCGCATGCGCTCTGCGAGCGGGGCGTGGGTGCCGGTTTCTCCCGCGGCGTTGGCAGAATCGAGCATTTCCGGCGGGAAGAGATCCAGCGAATCTTCGGGGGGCATGCGGGGATGCTAGCAACGTGGGATAGTTACCGGGCGCCCCGCAGAGAGTGACCATGACCATCCGCACGATCGGCATATCGCTCAAACCCGACCAGCCCCAACTCGGAGGGCTGGTGCACGAGCTCGAGAAATGGCTGCGGGATCGGGGCATCGAAGTGCTGCTGGGCGAGGACGCAGCGAAGGCATCGGGTCTGCCCGGTATGCCGCGCAGCAAATTCGCTGGAGAAGTCGATCTGATGGTCGTCCTCGGGGGTGACGGTACGCTGCTCGCCGTCGCGCGCGCGATCGGTGAACGCGCCGTTCCCGTTCTCGGCGTCAATCTCGGGACGCTCGGTTATCTGGCCGAAATTTCGCTCGATGAACTCTTTCCGACCCTGGAAGATGTGCTCGCGGGCCGTCTTCGGACCGAAACCCGCATGCGGCTCGACGTTCAGGTAGAGCGCGACGGCTGCGAAATCGGCCATTACCTGGCGCTCAACGATGCGGTCATCGCCAGGACCGCGCTGTCCCGGATGATCGACCTGCAAACCTGGGCGGACGACGTCGAAGTCACCACGTATCACGGAGACGGGTTGATCCTCGCGACGCCGACGGGCTCGTCGGCCTATTCGCTCTCGGCGGGGGGGCCGCTCTTGTTGCCCGGCATCGGCGCGATCGTGCTGACTCCGATTTGTCCCCACACGCTGACCCAGCGTCCGCTCGTGTTGCCGAGGGTGTGCCGGGTGGCGATCAACGTGCTCGATAAGCGCGGAGGCGAGGTGCACCTGACCGTCGATGGTCAGGTGGGCTGCGAGCTCCAGGAGGGAGATCGGGTCAGCGTGCGTGCCTCCGATCATCCGTTTCAGATGCTCGTTCCGGTGGATCGAAATCGCTTCGAGGTCATGCGGAACAAGTTGCGCTGGGGCGAGCGTTGATCGAGACGTTGCGCATCGAGAATCTCGCGATCGTCGAGAGCGAGGAGATCGAGTTCGGCCCAGGCCTCAACGTACTCACCGGAGAGACCGGGGCCGGCAAGTCGATCGTACTGGGGGCCCTGTCGCTGTTGGCGGGTTCGCGGGCGTCCCCTCAGGTGGTCCGCGAAGGTTGCGACGAGGCGGTCGTCGAGGCGGTCTTTCGCACCGATCACCTGCCGGACCTCGAGTCGGGCCTGGAGGCGCTCGGCCTCGCCGCAGACGAACACGAACTCGTCGTCCAGCGCAACGTTCAGCGCGGCGGACGCAGTCGCGCGCGCGTAGCCGGGCAGCTGATGCCGGCTGCGGTGCTCGCAGAGCTGTTTTCCGGGCGCATCGAAATCTCGAGTCAACACGATTCGCAGTCGCTGTTGAGGCCGGAGTTTCAAAGTCGCCTGCTCGCTACCGCCGCGAGGCTCCTGCCGCTGAGGAGCGCCGTCGCCGCGGGATATGTGAAGCTGCGCGCACTCGACGACGAACTCGCCGAACTGCACGCCGCGGAGATGGAACGCGAGAGGCGGCGAGATTTCCTGTCCTTCCAGGTCGGCGAAATCGACGACGCGCGACTCGACGCGGATGAGATCGAAGCGCTGCGCGCCGAGCGTTCGCGTCTCGCCCACGCGGAGCGCTTGCGCGAGGAGGCTTCCGCGGCGCTGACGCTCTTGGCCAGTGATCTCGGAGACTCCGAGGTCTCCAACACCGCAGACCTCGTTTCCGCGGCGATCCGGCGGCTGGAGGGCATTGAGGATCTCGATCCGCAGCTCGCGCCGTTGCTCGCCGGGTTGCGCGCAACCCGGGAAGAACTGCGAGACACCGCGACAGAACTCGAACGCTACGCGGCGGGTATCGAAGCGGACCCGGCGCGCCTCGCGGCGCTCGATGAACGGCTCGCCCAGATCGAAGCCCTGCAGCGCAAATACGGGGGCTCGATCGAAGAGATCCTCCGCTTTCGAAGCGATGCTGCCAGCGAACTCGAGCGCCTCGAGGGCGCGAGCGAGCGCGCGCAGGCGATCGGCGAGTTGCGGGCTCAGCAAGCGAAACAGCTCGCGGCCGACGCGGAGCGGCTGTCGGGGGGCCGGCGCAAGGCCAGCAAGCGCCTGGGCGGTGCGGTTGAGTCCGCGCTGCGGGAGTTGGCGATGCCCCAGGCGCGCTTCGAGCTGGCACTGGAGCCGGTGGCCGCACCCGATCGAGCGCCCTGCGGGCCGGGTGGTCTCGAAACGCCCGAGTTCCGGTTTTCGGCCAGCGCGGGTGGAGAACTGCTCCCGTTGCGCCGGGTGGCGTCGGGAGGGGAACTCTCGCGCACCTTCCTCGCGATCAAATCCGCGGTGCGAGAGGCCGATGCGGGAATGGTGCTGGTGTTCGACGAAGTCGACGCCGGAATTGGCGGCCGCACAGCCGACCGGGTGGGGCGCTGCCTGGCTGAACTCGCCAGCAGGCATCAAATCCTCTGCATCACCCACCTGCCGCAGATCGCCGCCTACGCGAGCGCTCATTTCCGGGTCGAGAAGCGCGAGGTGCAAGGGCGTCCATCAGCGCGCCTTTTGCGCGTGGAGGGCACCGAGCGCGTGGAGGAAATCGCGCGCATGGCAGGGGGCGAAGAGGTCGGGGAATCCACCCGGCGCCACGCGCGCGAGCTGATTCGAGCGCGCTCCCCGCTCTAAACGCCCACTAGACGCCACTCGACGCCCTCTCTGGCAGTTTGCGCTGCATCCGATCGCGGCTCGCTGTCGTCGCTCCGCTGCTTCGGCCCTCCCAATCGCGGCTCGTGATCCCCTGGGGGGAACGAAAAGGTCAAGCCGACCGCGAAAAACTCCGATCAGGGTGCTGGGAACTCGGCCCATGGATCCGTCTGTGTGCTCGGGGTCACCCATTCGGGCCGAAGTCGGGCCGATTTCAGGAGAGGTGGAGTTGCCGCTGTGTTGGAGCAACGAGAACTCGCTGGGCCGGTTCCTTCGGGGGCTTCGGTCCGGGTCATGCAGGGCTTTTTCGAGGGGCTCGAGCTTCCGGTCGACCGCGATTGGATGGTGGTTGGGCGGGGGCGCGGTGCGGACCTCCTGATTACGGAGCCGACGATTTCCAGGGCCCACGCGGCCATCGGCTTTGACGGTGAGGAGTTCTTCGTGGAGGACCTCGGCAGCACCAATGGAACGTCCGTCAACGGCAAGCGCAAGCCGCGGGCGGCACTCAACAGTGGGGATGAGATCCAGCTTGGCAAATTGTGCCTGCGGGTGACGCTGCCCAGCGTGCCTTGAACGCGACTGGGCGAGAGGGGAGGAATGGATCGTTATTCCATAATCGTGGTGGCGGAGGAAACCGCGCCGGTTCGACGTTTCGAGATCCGCAAGGATCTCGTTCGACGGTTGGTTTGGTGCGCGGGTGTCGTAGCGTTGCTGCTGACCGTCTGCCTCGGCGACTACATTCGGGTGCGGATCGCTCACAGCGAACTCGGCCAGTTGCGCGTCGAGGTTTCCGAACAGCGGGAGCAGATCGAAAACTTTGACGCGACGCTCAAGGACGTTCGCTCGACGCTCGCCAACATCGGTGAATTCGAGCGCAAGGTGCGGATCATCGCGAACCTGCCCGGCTCTGCGGCGACCGGCGGTGAAGAGGTGGCCGAGGTCGGTGTCGATTCGCCAGACCCCGGCCCGCCGCTGGGCGGCCATGGAGTCTCCGCGCCGACTGGGGCCCCGCTGCCGGATGCGCCTCCCGAGCCGCAATCGCGGATCGAAGTCGGCTCCGATGAGCCGCTGATCGCGGTGCTGCATCGCGCCGCGAAACAGCTCGGAGAAGTGGCCAGATCGCAGGAGCGATCGCTTGCGGAGGTCGCCAGTCAGCTCGAGAGCAAGCGCGCGCACCTGGCCGCGACGCCCGCCATCTGGCCCACCAAGGGCTGGCTGACCTCGAGGTTCGGCACACGCGTATCGCCGTTTACGAACCAGAAACAATTCCACGCCGGGATCGACATCGCGGGCGAACGCGGGACGGATGTCTTCGCACCGGCCCAGGGCAAGGTGGTGTTCTCCGGCAATCGCGGACCGCTTGGCAAGAGCGTCATCATCGACCACGGATACGGGGTGCGGACCCAGTACGGTCACAGCGACGATCTCTACGTCAAGACCGGTGAAACCGTCCAGCGCGGTCAGCGAATCGCGGCACTGGGTAACAGCGGTCGCAGCACGGGCCCCCACCTGCACTACGTGGTCGAAGTGAAGGGCAAGGCCGTCAACCCCCTCGACTACATCTTCGACTAGCCGCCCGGGCAGACCACGGCTGATTGACGCGGCTTCACTGGCCGGGGCCCAGTTGCCGGATCAAGTTCTAAGTGAGTGGCCCTTCCCCCCAGCGACTGGGTTGCTGGCGCGCAAGCAACGATCACTGCATTCAGGGTCCCGATCTGATGCGACGTAACTGGGGTGGGGTGACGGGAGGCCTGAGGGCGACATGGGCTTCGAGCCAAGACGGACCGATGGGCCGTCGCAGCAAGCGAATCCGCAGGATTCGCCGCCGATGGCCTCCCGTCACCCCATCCCGGCAACCATCCCCCTCAAAGGAATTCGATCAGGAATATTGCGCCCTCAATCCCTTGACCCGGATCGAGCGGTGGTGACCTTCGTTGGCTCGTGGGCGGCGCTTTCGTACACTGATTCCGCACGACTCACGGGAGATGCTCGCCTCAAATGCTCACCTCGCCAAGAAGATCTTCGGCAGCGCGAACGACCGGCTGATCAAGAAGCTCGAACCTGCGGTCGAGCGGATCAACCGGCTCGAACCGGAACTCGCCCTGCTTGTCCGATGCGGCTCTTCGCGCGCGCACGGGTGAGTTCAGGGAGCGCCTCGAAAAGGGCGAGACCCTCGACGAGCTCCTGCCCGACGCGTTCGCCACCGTGCGCGAAGCCTCCAAGCGAACCCTCGGACAGCGCCACTATGACGTGCAGCTGATCGGCGGCATCGTGCTCCACAATGGCTCGATCTCCGAGATGAAGACGGGTGAGGGAAAGACACTCGTCTCGACACTCCCTGCCTATCTAAATGCACTCAGCGGGCGCGGCGTTCACATCGTGACCGTCAACGACTACCTCGCGCAGCGCGACGCGGCCTGGATGGGCGAGGTGCACCGCTTCCTGGGGCTTTCGGTCGGTGTCATCGTCCACAACCTCGACGACGCGCAGCGAGGCGAAGCCTACGGCTGTGACATCACCTACGTGACCAACAACGAGCTCGGCTTCGACTATCTGCGAGACAACATGAAGCTTTCGCTCGAGCACTGCGTTCAGCGTGATCTCGCCTATGCGATTGTCGACGAGGTGGACTCGATCCTGATCGACGAGGCCCGTACGCCGCTGATCATCTCCGGGCGCTCGGAGCAGAACGTCAACATCTACGGCGTGGTGAACAAGATGATCCCCCGGCTGGCCGAGGGAACCAAGGGCGAGGCCAGCAAGGCGGTTGAAGAGACGGGCGATTATTGGATCGACGAGAAGTCGCATAGCGCGACCCTTACCGAAGTGGGAGTACACAAGGTCGAGAAGATGCTCGGCGTCGAGAACCTCTACGACCCGCAGATGGTCCCCGTCCTGCACGCCGTCAACCAGGCGCTAGCAGCCTACACGCTCAAGAGACTCGACGTCGACTACGTGGTGAAGGTCGGTGAGAGCGGCAAGAAAGAAGTGATCATCGTCGACGAGTTTACCGGGCGCCTGATGCCCGGCCGCCGCTGGTCAGACGGACTCCATCAGGCCGTCGAAGCCAAGGAAGGCATCACCGTTCAGAGCGAGAACCAGACTCTCGCGTCCGTGACGTTCCAGAACTTCTTCCGCATGTATGAGAAGGTGGGCGGTATGACCGGTACCGCCGATACCGAGGCGCCCGAATTCGCCAACATCTACAAGCTCGACGTCACGGTGGTTCCGACCAACAAGCCAATGATCCGGATCGACCAGCAGGATGTCGTCTTCAAGACCAAACGCGAGAAGTTCGACGCGACCATCGAAGACATCATCGAGCGCAATGAAACCGGCCAGCCGATTCTCGTCGGAACCATCTCGATCGAAACGTCGGAGATGCTCTCGAAGAAGCTCTCGAAACGGGGCGTGCGGCACAACGTACTCAACGCGAAGCACCACGAGCGCGAGGCTGAAATCGTCGCACAGGCCGGACGCTTCGGCGCGCTTACGATTTCCACCAATATGGCGGGCCGCGGTACCGACATTGTGCTCGGCGGCAACGCCGAGTTCCTCGCGCTGGCCAAATGCGGGCACGACAAGGAGCACCCCGACTACGCGAAATCGCTCGCGACCTACGAGCAGCAGTGTCTGGAGGAGCGCGAGCAGGTCGTCGCAGCCGGTGGCGTCCACATCATGGGAACCGAGCGCCACGAGAGCCGTCGCATCGACAACCAGCTGCGCGGCCGCGCCGGTCGCCAGGGAGACCCGGGTTCGAGTCAGTTCTTCCTCTCGCTCGAAGATGATCTGCTGCGGATCTTCGAGTCGGAGCGCGTCGCCCAGTGGTGGGATCGCGTCGGCGTCGAGGATGGGGAAGCCATCGAGAACAAGCTGCTCACCCGCGTGATCGAAAACGCGCAGACCAAGGTCGAGGCGCGCAACTTCGACATCCGCAAGCACCTCCTCGATTACGACGACGTCATGAACAAACAGCGCCGGGCGTTCTACAGCCGGCGTCGGGAGTTGCTCGCGACTCTCGACATCCACGAAGAAGTGCTCGAAATGGCTGAGGGCGTGCTCGTGGCGGCTCTCGACGACCATCTCCCCGAGAAGGGCGATCCCGAGCCCGAAGATCTGCTCGCGTTGGCGGCGTCGGTCGAGGCGCATTTCGGAGTGCCGATGGACGCGAGCCAGGAACCGTTCGTCGTATGCCGGTCCCCCGCGCCCGATCGCGACGCGCTCGGACGCGCCATCTTCGATCAGCTGTCTGGCGTTCATCGAAGCAAAGCAGAAGGCGTGCGACGCGCTCGCCGAAGAGCACGCTGCGATTGGTTACCCGACGTTCCAGAAAACTGGAGCGGGACATCCTGTTGCAGATCCTCGACGCCCAGTGGAAGGACCACCTCCACACCATGGACGGATTGCGCGAGGGTGTGAGCCTGCGCGGGTATGCGCAGCGCGATCCGAAGCTCGAGTATCAGCGCGAGGGCTACGCGTTGTTCGAAGAGATGAACCAGCGCATCGATACGCAGGCCGCCGATGTCATCTTCAAGTTCGCGCTCCCAGAGCCACTGCCGCAAACCCCCAGCAGTCGCTGCCGGGAACGGGCTCGGAGCCTCCGGAAGCTTCGGGTTCGGGGCCGCGAGCGCAGGCTCGCGCGGGTGGAGGGCGCGCCGCAGGTTCGAAGGGGGAGCAAGATCGGGCGCAACGACCCCTGTACGTGCGGCTCGGGTCGCAAGTACAAGAAGTGCTGCGGAGCGCTCTGATTGCGCGACTCGACGTGAAGCCCACCGCTCCGATTGCGTTCCCGGCTTTGTGGCCGCCGGGGTCCACTGCGGCGTCAAGGAGCCGGGCTCGATCTCGCCCTGATCGCGAGCGACGCGCCGGCTCGCGTGGCGGGCGTGTTTACGCAATCGACCGTCGTCGGTGCTCCCGTCGAGCTTTCGCGCAACCGCGTTCGAGCGGGCAGCGCGCGCGCCGTGGTCATCAACAGCGGGGTCGCGAACGTCGCGATGGGCGCGCAGGGCCTGCGCGATGCGGACGAGATGGCGCAGCGCGCCGCGACCGCGATCGACGTTCCGCCGGAGCAGGTGCTCGTCGCGTCGACGGGCGTCATTGGTGCGCGCTTGCCGATGCCCCGCATTCGGCGGGGCATTCGCGCTGCAGCGGATGCTTTGGAACCGTCCGGTCTGCGGGACGCGGCTGAAGCCATCCGGACCACCGACACTTTTGCGAAGACCGCCGTGGCGACCGCGGATGTGGATGGTTGCGAGGTGACGGTAGCCGGGATCGCCAAGGGGTCGGGGATGATCGAACCCAATATGGCGACGATGCTCGCTTTCTTCATGACCGACGCAGCGGTTGCGGCGCCGGCCTTGGGCCGCGTACTGCGCGAGGCAACGAACGCTGGATTCAACCGTTTGAGCGTTGATGGAGAGATGTCGACGAGTGACATGGTCCTGCTCTTCGCCAATGGTGTCGCAAACGATCGCGAATTGCGCGGCCCGCGCAGCCGCGGTGCGGCGGCGTTCGCGGCGGCGGTCGAGAAGGTTGCCATCGCGCTGACCCGTGACATCGCGCGGGACGGAGAGGGCGCCACGAAACTCGTGACGGTCCGTGTCGAGGGCGCTGCAAGTGGGGTCGACGCGGAACGGGCGGCGCGCCGAATCGCCAACTCGGTGCTCGTGAAGACGGCGCTCTTCGGCGGCGACGCCAACTGGGGGCGGATCTTGCAAACGGTCGGCGCCGCCCGGGTTCGGCTGAATCTCGACCGCTCGGTGGTGCGGCTCGGCGGGGTGACGGTCTTTCGGGCCGGCGCCTCTGCGGGGCCCGCAGCGCGCAGGAGAGCCGCTCGGAAACTCCAGGAACCCGAGGTGGAGGTGGCCATCGATCTCGGAGCTGGCCGGGCAACTGCGCACGTCTGGACCTGCGACCTGGGTTACGACTACGTGAAGATCAACGCCGAATACACGACTTGAGGCGAGGTCGGTGGGTCCGAGGCGACGCGCGGCTGGCCGTGGCGGCCGTTTGCGAGCGGCCCCATCTGGCCGCATAGCCGGAGCCCTCGGACTCTGCTAACCCTTGGACAAATCACACGTTCCAGGCTTGCCCCTGCGGTGCCCTGACACTTGCGGACGGAGTGCTGTCCGAGGTCAGCGGTTGGGGAACGACGGGCTGGGGCGGACGCACAACCGCGAAGGAGAGTAACCATGGCCGACTTGACGGCTGAGACGCCGGCTTCAGCCGAGCCGGAAGCGCCACCGCCACCAATCTCGCACAGACCAGCGCAGAAAATGCCGAAGCAACCGGCGCCGCTGCTGCCATGACCGGTGATTCGCAAGTCACGATGCGCGAATTGATGGAGGCCGGAGTCCACTTCGGTCACCAGACCCATCGCTGGAACCCTCGAATGAAGCGCTTCCTCTTCGGGGAGCGCAACGGTGTCCACATCATCGACCTCGATCAGACGCTGCCGCGATTTCGCGAAAGCCTCGATTTCCTTCGGGATACCGTCGCCGGAGGCGGCAAGGTGCTCTTCGTCGGCACCAAGAGGCAGACTCAGGGACCGATCAAGCTCGAGGCCGAGCGCGCCAACCAGTACTTCGTCAACAACCGCTGGCTTGGCGGGATGATGACCAATTTCAAGACCGTCAAGAAATCGATCGACCGCTTCAAGGACATGCTCGAAATTCTGGGAGACGAGGAAAAGTCGGCGGAACTCTCGAAGAAGGATCTCGCCCGAACGAATCGACAGGTCGAAAAATACCGGAAGTCCCTCGACGGGATCCGGGGAATGTCCCGCCTTCCGCAGGCCCTGTTCATCATCGATGTGAATTGCGAAATGATCGCGGTCAAGGAGGCGCGGCGCCTGTCGATACCGATCGTCGCCGTGGTCGATTCGAACTGCGACCCGTTGGATATCGACTTCACCATTCCGGGCAACGACGATTCGATTCGAGCAATCCAGCTCTACTGCTCCAAGGTGGCGAATGCCTGCCTGGAGGGCGAGGCGATCCACAACGATCGCATCCAGAGCCAGGAGGCCGAGAAGGAGAAGGCCAAGGGTTCGGGCAAAGGCGAGAAAAGTGGAACCCGACCGGGCCGTGTGGTGGTCGAAATCAAGCATCCGCCGCGGCGCGGTCGAGGCGCGGCGATGGTCGCCGAGAAACGAGAAGCGGAGCGCGAAGCCAAGGTTGCGGATGCACCGGCTGAGGTGGAGCAGAAAGCCAAGGTTGCGGATGCACCCGCCGGTGAGCCCGAGAAGATCGAGGACAATGCGTCGTTCAAAGCCCCTGAGGGTGCCTGACACGCGCCAATTCAGGGTGGGTGGGGGCGGACAGGGAGCGATCCGAATTCGACTCGTGTGCGGCTCGAACGGAACTCGGCAATCGGAGCACAGAGGAAACAGGGAGAAGTTCGGTGGGTGAGATTTCAGCAAAGTCGGTCAAAGATCTGCGCGACAAGACTGGCGCGGGCATGATGGATTGTAAGCGAGCGATCAAAGACGCCGACGGAGACATCGAAAAAGCGATCGAGTTGCTGCGCGAGCGCGGACTCGCCAAAGCGGGCAAGCGCGGTGGGAGAGCGACCAGCGAAGGGGCCGTTTCGATTGCGATCGACGGTTCTGTCGCTGCGATGGTCGAAGTGGGTTGCGAGACGGATTTCGTCGCGCGCACGGATCTGTTCGTCGAATTCGGGAAGCAGCTGGCGGAAACGGCTGCGAAGGACGCGAGCATCGACAGCCCGGACTCGCTTCTCAAGGTGTCGATTGACGGAGAGCCGGTGGCCGACAAGGTGAACGCCGCGATCAACCGCTTGGGCGAGAACATCGTCGTCAAGCGCGTGACGCGTCTCGACGCGGGAGCTTCCGGTATCGCGGGTGGATACGTTCATGCGGGCGGCAATCTCGGCGTCGTCGTCACGCTCGCCACCGAGGGCTCGGGCGCAGAACTCGAAACCCTCGCCAAGGATCTCGCCATGCACGTGGCGGCCGCCGACCCCAGCCCCATCGCGGTGGACCGGTCGGGCATAGACTCCGCGCTCCTCGATTCGGAGCGTACGATCTTCCGCAATCAGGCCGTTCAGAGCGGCAAACCCGAAAGGGTGGTGGAGAAGATCGTCGAGGGTCGGATCAATAAGTACCTTTCGGAGATCTGTCTGGTCGAGCAGGCGTTCGTCAAGGATCCGGATCGCACGATCGGCGACCTGCTGCGAGACGTCGGAGCCAAGGTAAGCGCCGAGGTCGCTGTGAACGGATACCAGCGCTACAAGCTCGGCGAAGGAGACGCGGGGGAGGCGTGAAGGCCGCCTATCGAAGATTGCTCCTCAAACTTTCCGGCGGCCAGCTCGCCGGTGAGAAGGGATTTGGGATCAACCCGACCATCATCGCGCGAACTGCGGCCGAGATTCGCGAGGTGCACGAACTCGGCATCCAGATCTGCGTGGTGGTGGGCGGTGGGAACATCATCCGGGGCATTACCGCAGCCGACGAAGGGATGGATCGGGCCACCGCCGACTACATGGGGATGATGGCGAGCGTCATCAACGCGCTGGCTCTGCAGGACGCGCTCGAGAAAGAAGGCCTCGACACCCGGGTTCAATCCGCGATCGAGATCAAGACCGTCGCCGAGGCCTACATCCGCCGCCGCGCGATCCGACATCTCGAAAAGGGAAGGGTGATCGTCTTCGCGGGCGGCACCGGGAACCCCTACTTCACCACGGACACCGCTGCGGTGCTGCGCGCCGCAGAGGTTCAAGCCGAGATCGTCTTGATGGCCAAGCAGGGCATCGACGGGGTTTACAGCGCGGACCCGAAAACCGATCCCGACGCAAAGCGCTACGAGAAGTTGACCTACGAAGAGGCGCTCATCAAGAATCTCCGGGTGATGGATCAGACTGCGCTCGCGCTGTGTCGCGAAAACAAGCTTCCCGTGGTGGTGTTCGACATGGGAGTGGTCGGAAATCTCCGGAAGCTCGCCGCCGGGCGAGACGGTCGGTACACGGGTCGAGGATTAGAAACGCGCGAACCCCGGCGACTCGAGTGAGCAGGTCCTGGGGATTCGGGCCGAAAGCGAGAGGAATCATCCAGCATGGCAGACGACGACGTCGCGTTGATCCAGGACGAAGCCCGCGAGGGCATGGAGAAGGCAATTCGAAGCCTCAAGGCAGAACTCCAGAAGATTCGCACCGGACGCGCGCATGTCGCGCTGCTCGACGGGGTGCAGGTCGACTACTACGGAACACCGACGCCGCTGAATCAACTTGCAAACCTCACCACACCGGACCCTCGCTTGATCGTCGTTTCGCCCTACGACAAGGGCGCCATCGGCGATATCGAGAAGGCCATCATGAAGGCCGACCTCGGCCTGTCGCCCTCCAACGATGGCAAAGTCGTGCGCGTGCCAGTACCGCCGCTCACCGAGGAGCGGCGCAAGGAACTCGTCAAGCAGGTGCACCGGGCGGCCGAGGATCACAAAGTGGGCATCCGGGATTCGCGCCGCGAATCACTCTCGATGCTCAAGGACCTCGAGTCCGAAGGCGCGCTGCCGAAGGACGACAAGCATCGAGAAGAGAAGAAGATTCAAGCATTGACGGATGCCATGGTGAAGAACGTCGATGCCATCGCGGCGCAGAAGGAAGAGGACATTCTCCAGGTTTGATGATGATCGAGTCCTCGTTGATCAATGAGCGGATTCCCAGACACATTGCCATCATCATGGATGGCAATGGGCGCTGGGCACAGGCGCGCGGGATTTCCCGAAACGAGGGCCACAAGAAGGGGCTCGATTCGCTGCGGTCCGTCATCCACAGTGCGAACGATCTCGGCGTTCGCTGGCTCACCCTCTACGCGTTCTCGCTCGAGAATTGGAATCGCCCCAAGTTGGAAGTCGCTTCACTGATGGGACTGCTCGAGCGCTACCTGGAACTGGAAATCGACGAGGCGATGGAGAAAGGCATCCAGCTGCGATCCATTGGCCGACCCGATCGGCTGCCCAAGCGAATCCGCAAAAAGGTTGACGAGGCGATCGAGCGAACCCGGAACAATTCGAACATGACACTGGTCTTTGCGCTTTCCTACGGAGGGCGTTCCGAAATCGTCGATGCGACACGCAAACTGATGCGAGATGCGGAGCTCGGAAAAATCGATCCCGAGAATGTCGATGAAAAGACGTTTTCAGCATATCTCTACGACCCGGAAATGCCCGATCCAGACCTGCTGATTCGAACCGGAGCGGAGTTGAGGGTTTCCAACTTTCTGCTCTGGCAGATCGCCTACACGGAGATCTACAACACCGATCTGATGTGGCCGGATTTCGGCGAAAGAGATCTGATCGATGCGGTTCGCGAATACCAGAACCGCGAGCGGCGTTTCGGCCTCACGAGTGAACAGGTGCGCGAGGCGAGAGATGGCGGCCGCTGAGACCCTCCGCGGCAAGCGGCTCTCACTGCTTGGCAGCACCGGATCGATTGGCGAGCAGACCCTGGCCGTCGTTGCCGCCGCGCCTTCGCGCTTCGAGGTGGTTGCGCTCGGGGCGGGGCGCAACATCGAAAAGCTGGCCGATCAGGTTCGCCGCTTCCGACCCGGGCTCGTGTCGGTCGCCGACGAGAACGGGGCCGTCGAGCTACGCGAACGCCTCGGCTCGCTGCAAGTCGAGGTGCTCGTCGGGAACGAGGGGTTGGAGGCGGTCGCCGAGTACCCTTCGGACCTCGTGGTTTCCGCCTTGGTTGGTGCAGTGGGTCTTGCGCCGACTCTCGCGGCCATCCGGGCGGGGCGAGACGTCGCGCTCGCCAACAAAGAAGTAATGGTGATGGCCGGCGCTCTCGTGTTGCGCGAAGTCAAGGCGCACGGTGTGGCGCTGCTGCCCGTGGACAGTGAGCACAGCGCGATCTTCCAGGCGCTCTGCGGCCAGCGGACCGAGGACGTGGCACGCTTGATCCTGACGGCGTCGGGTGGGCCGTTTCGCACCTGGACCGCCGAGCAGATCGGTGAGGCCAGCATCGAGCAGGCGCTGAACCACCCGAACTGGGACATGGGACCGAAGATCACGATCGACTCGGCGACGCTGATGAACAAGGGCCTCGAGGTGATCGAGGCGCGCTGGCTTTTCGACATCCCGCCGGAGCGGGTGGACGTCGTTGTCCATCCCCAGTCGATCATCCACTCGCTCGTCCAATTCGTGGATACGTCGGTACTCGCGCAGCTCGGACTGCCCGACATGCGTGTTCCGATCGCGGTCGCGCTCGCCTACCCGGAGCGGCTCGAACTCGATTTGCCGGTACTCGATCTGCCGGCACTCGGGCGGATGGACTTCGAGACGCCCGACCGCAAGCGCTTTCCGTGCCTCGAGTTCGCCTTCGAGGCGCTGCGAGCTGACGAAGCCGCGCCCGCGGTTGTCAACGCCGCCAACGAGATCGCGGTCGCCGCGTTTCTCGATGGGCGTATTCGCTTCCCCGAGATCGCGGCGACCAACGGAGCCGTGCTCAACTCCCACGTTGGCCGCGCCGGAGCGGGAGCGCTCCGCGACCTCGCCGACGTGATGGAGGCGGACCGCTGGGCGCGAGACTGCGCGCGCGAGTGGATCGCGAGCACCTACGGGGGCGCAGCGTGAATTTCCTCGACGCAGCCTACCAGGCATCGAACTACGCATTCGCCTTTGTGGTGATGCTCGGCGTATTGATCTTCGTCCACGAGCTGGGCCATTTCATGGCCGCGAAGGCGTGTGGAATTCGCGTGTTGAAGTTCTCGCTCGGCTTCGGCTCGCCGGTTGGAATCGGGCGGTTTCGGATGCGCTGGGTTCGCGGCCACACCGAATACGTGGTCGGTTGGATCCCGCTGGGTGGCTTCGTGAAGATGCTCGGTGAGACGCCAGACCCCGAAACTGCCTCCGAGCTGGCCGCCCACCCGACGGAGACACTCGACTCAAAGCCGCTTTGGCAGAAGCTGATCGTGATCTTTGCAGGGGCCGGTAATGAATTTGCTGCTGCCCGTGGCGATCTACACCGGGAATTCTCGCGGTGGGATTTCCGCAATCCAATTCGGTCATCGGGGAAGTCGAGGCCGACTCACCCGCGGCCGTCGCGGGCCTGCGGCCGAACGACCGCGTGACCGCGATCGACGGAACACCCGTGCAGTGGTGGAGGCAGATCAACGACGCGTTCTCTGCTCACACGAGCGGTGAGCTCGAGATCCAGTACGAGCGCGCTGGGGTGGAGCAGACGGCGCACCTATCGGTCGAATCGCGCCAGCGCTCGGACATCTTCGGGGATCTCGTCGCGGTGGGCTGGTTGGGTCTCTACCACCACCGCCCCACAGGCGATGATCGCCTTGACGGATCGCGAGCTGTTCGCCTATCGCTCGGGCCTGCGTACCGGGGATCGTGTCACCGAAGTCGCGGGAGAGCCCGTCGCAGATTGGTACGCGTTCGCCGACGCCTACGCGGCGGCGGGCCGTGGCGGAGAGATTTCGATCGCGCTCGTGCGTGGGCGCGAGGCCCGCGAAGAAGTGACCCTGCAGGTTCCCGCACTCGGAGACCTCGAGAGCCTCGGCGTCATCCGAGCAGACGTGCTCATTGCGGAGGTGACGGACGACTCTCCGGCCGCGGAAGTCGGCCTTCGAAGTGGAGATCTGATTCAGCGTGTCGACGGCGCGCCGGCACGCAGCTTCGAGTCGTTTGCCGATTTGGTCCGCACGAGCGGTGGCCATAGCCTCGCGCTGAGCATTCTGCGCGACGGTGAGGCGCTCGAGATCAGCGTGACGCCCGCGTTGGTCCAGACCGAGTTGACCGGGTTTGGAATCGAAGTGGCGCGTTACCGAATCGGGATCGTGGGCAACAATTTGCTGGCGGTACCCGGCAGCATTGGCTTCGAACAGATCTTGAATCCGCTGGTCGCGGTGCCGTACGCCACCTCGATGACCGTCGAGATCACGCAGTTGTTCCTTCGCGGACTCGGCAAGTTGATCACCGGAGACGTTCCCCGCAACCAACTCGCAGGGCCCATCGGCATCGCGGAAATCGCGGGCAAGGCCCTCGAGCGGGGTTGGATGGACTACCTCCAGACGCTCATCCTGATCAGCATCAACCTCGGCATCATAAACCTGCTGCCGATCCCGCTCCTCGACGGTGGGCAGGCGGTTGTCTTTCTCATCGAGGGTGTTCGCAACGAGCGCCTGTCGCTGCGGACCCGCGAATTCGTCCAACAGATCGGATTCACGATGCTCATCGTGCTCATGGGCGTCGCGTTCTGGAACGACATCTCTCGCAACTGGTCCCGAGTCGTCGATTGGCTGACCGGAGGCCTTTGACAGGTCGGGGCTCGCCTCGCGGCTCGCTTCGCTGACCCCGACTGGCTCGCACGCGCTCGCCGCGCGATCCCCTTCGCTGACCCCGACTGGCTCGTTTGCACTTGCCGCGCGATCCCCTTCGCTGACCCCTGCTGGCTCCCATGCGCTCGCCGCGCGATCCCCTTCGCTGGCCTATGCTGGCTCGCATGCGCTCGCCGCCGCTGGTCCTCGCTCTGGAACCCGCGACCGCGGCTTTGGGTGTCGCGCTGCTGCGCGGGCAGGACCTCGTCGACGAGATTTCGGCCTCTGCGGGCCCCGCGGCCGAGACGCTCCTACCGGCCGTGGATCGCTTGCTGGACCGCGCGGGTGTGGCGCTCGGAGAACTCGACGCATTCGCGATTTCGATCGGTCCCGGCTCATTTACGAGCCTCCGCGTCGGAATCGCGACGGTCAAGGGACTCGCGTTCGAAAGCGATCTTCCGATCGCTCCCGTTTCGACGCTGGCCGCTCTCGCGTGCGCGGCGGACCCGACGGATCGGCTCGTGGTGCCGATGCTCGACGCGCGCCGCGGTGAGTTCTACGCGGCCGCCTATGCCGGTGCTTCCCGCCAGGAGGTCGTTCTGCCCGAGGGCGTCTACACCCCCGAAGCGCTCTGCGCGAGGATCCGGCCCCCCTGCGTGCTGGTGGGCGAGGGCGCGGCACTCTGCGGTGAGGCGATCGCGGCTGCGCTCGGTGAGGGCGTCGTGCTGCTGCCGCCTCCGGAGGGCAACGCGAGCGCACGACATGTCGGAGCGCTCGGCGTCGAGCAGCTGGCCCGCGGCTCGTGGGTGCTCGCCGCGCAACTCGCCCCCCACTACCTGCGCCGGGCCGAGGCCGAGGTGAAGCGGACGGGCGAGCGTTTCGAACCCGCGCCGGGGTCGCCCAAACTGACCTGAGGACCGAACGGATCGATGGTGGTCGCGAAGACGATTCCGAGGGCTGCGCGCGACGAACCGAAGCCGATCTTTGACATGCCCGGATTCGTTGAGTATTTTGCATCGACGCGGTGTCTTCGGGAAGCGGCCGAAGCGCGTTCCAAGGCCATCTCCCAGGCCTCCTTTGCCCAGTTCCATTTCAGCCCGTCGGGGAGGTCGCGCTCGGCTGCGCGGTGCGGGGGGCTGTGTCAGAGTGAGCACTCGGCCGGGCATCGCGGCCCGGATTCGAGTCGATCACAGGAGACCGAATTCCATGGCGCTTAACATCTATTACGACAAGGACGCAGATCTCGGACGCCTCGACGGCAAGACGGTCGCGGTGATCGGTTACGGGAGTCAGGGGCACGCACACGCCCAGAACCTCCAGGCCTCCGGGGTCAGTGTCGTGGTCGGCTTGCGCAAAGACTCGCCGTCTTGCGCGAAAGCCGAAGCCGCGGGACTGCGGGTGTTGTCGCCCGCGGAAGCCGCCCGCGAGGCGGACATCGTGATGCTGACGCTGCCCGACGAGGTTGCCGCCCAGGTCTACGAGGAGCAGATCGGCGCCAACCTGCAACCGGGCAACTACGTCGCGGTCGCCCACGGTTTCAACATTCACTTCGGGGCGATCGAGCCCGCGGAGGGCATCAACGTCTTCATGGTTGCGCCGAAAGGCCCTGGCCACACCGTGCGCGCCCACTACGAGCAGGGGCGTGGCGTGCCGTCGCTCGTCGCGGTTTCCGCGGATCCATCGGGCGACACGCTTCAGATCGCACTCGCCTACGCGAAGGGCATTGGTGCGGGCCGGGCGGGAATCATCGAGACCACGTTTCGCGAAGAGACCGAGACGGATCTGTTCGGTGAACAGACGGTGCTATGCGGCGGACTCACGGCGCTGATGGCCGCCGGTTACGAGACGCTGATCGAGGCCGGTTACTCGCCCGAGATGGCGTATTTCGAGACGATCCACGAGGTCAAGCTCATCGTCGACCTGATCTACGAAGGTGGTGTTGCGAACATGCGCTACTCGGTTTCGAACACCGCCGAGTACGGAGACCTCACCCGCGGGCCGCGGATCATCAATGCGGGCGTGAAGGAACGGATGAAGGAGGTTCTCAACGAAATCCAGTCGGGCACTTTCGCGAAGGAATTCATTCTCGAAAATCGGTCCGGCAATGTTCAGTTTCGAGCGCTGCGCAAGCGGGGAGAGAGCCACCCGATGGAGGAAGTCGGCGCGAAGTTGCGCAACCTCATGCCCTGGTTGAAGGAAGAGCGCCTGGTCGACCGCTCGAAGAACTGAGGTGGCAGACTCCGAACCCGTAGCGGTCGACCCGATTTTCGCGGAGCGGCCCACCGAGTTTGTCGTCCGCGACGCGTTTTCGCTCGGCGCGGCTCCGCTTGCGCTCGCGGGCGCCTGCGGGCTGCTGGGCTGGACGATCGCGGGCTTCTGCCTGCTGGGCATCACGGTCTTCGTGGCTTGCTTCTTTCGCAACCCGCCTCGGGAAATCACGGGTGGCGAAAACAGCATCGTCGCACCCGCCGATGGGCGCGTGATCGACGTGGCGGAGATCGAGGGGGCTGACGGAAACAAGTGGCTGCGCATCGGCATCTTTCTGTCGGTGTTGAACGTGCACGTCAATCGTTGCCCACTCGCGGGTCGGGTCGTTGCGAAAGATCGGGGTGGGCAGGCTTTTCTGGCGGCCTTCAACCCCAGGGCCGAGGCCGAGAACGTGCGTTGTGCGTTGACGCTCGAAACCGCGGCGGGCGTGCGCTTTCAGGTCGTCCAGATCACGGGCCTGATCGCGCGTCGCATCGTCTGCCATCCGCAGGTGGGTGACTGGGTCCGACGCGGTGACCGCTACGGGTTGATCCGCTTTGGCTCACGGACGGATGTGCTGTTGCCGCTGACCGCGGTCGCGAGGGTGAAAGCGCGCGATCGCGTGCGCGGTGGGAGTACCATCATCGCGCAGCTCGAGAGAACGGAGGACTAGGAAGATGGACGAACCGGAATCTCCGATCGAAAAGCACCACTATCAACGCGGCCGTCGCCGCAGCGAGCACGGGGAGCCGCCCCGCGGACTGTTCCTGCTGCCGCACCTCGTGACCACCGCGGGCCTCTTCTTCGGTTTCTACGCGATCGTCCAGGCCTTCAATGACAAGCCCGACCTGGCTGCCCTCGGCATCGTGCTCGCGGCGGTTTGTGACGCGTTCGATGGTCGGCTCGCACGCCTCACCCGTTCCACGAGTCGCTTCGGTCTCGAGTACGACTCGATCGCAGACACCGTCTCATTCGGGGTGGCGCCCGCGATGCTCGCCTTCAGCGCGGGCAACCTCCAGGTGCTCGGGCGCACCGGTTGGGTGATGGCTTTTCTGTTTACCGCGTGCGCGGCGCTGCGGTTGGCGCGCTTCAACGTGGCGGCGGGTCGTTACCGCGGCCGCTTCGAGGGACTGCCGAGCCCGGCGGGTGCCGGCATGGTGGCGACGACGGTGTGGTTCGTCGGCTTCCTGCGCGAGTTCGGACTCGAGTTTTCGGTTCCCGCTGGCTTCGTTGCGGCGGGCACGGCGATCTTGGGTCTCTTGATGGTGACTTCAATCCCGTATCGGAGCTTCAAGGAGATCGATCTTCGCCACTCCTACGGGACCGTGGTCCTGATGGTCTTTGCAGTCGCGTTGATCATCAACGAACCGAGTGTCACCCTCTTTGTCCTCAGTCTCGCCTATTGTTTGTCGGGCTCAGTGGAATGGCTGTGGCGCCGCCATACCGGGCGCGTGTTGGAGCTGTCCGAGCCGGAAGCCTCCGTAGCTGAATGAGGGATGAGCCATGAGTAGTCAATTGATTCGCATCTTCGACACCACCCTGCGCGACGGTGAGCAATCGCCGGGTTGCAGCATGAATCTGGAGGAGAAGCTCCAGTTGGCGCGCCAGCTCGAGCGCCTGGGTGTCGACATCATCGAAGCGGGTTTTCCGATCGCGAGTGAGGGGGACTTCGAGTCCGTACAGGCCATCGCCGCCGAGCTGCGGGATACGACGGTCTGCGGCCTCGCACGGACGGGGGGCGCGGACGTCGAGCGCGCCGCCCTGGCGCTGGAAAGAGCCCGAAATCCCCGCATCCATACTTTCATCGCGACCAGCGACATCCACCTCGAACACAAGCTCAAGATGAGTCGAGAGCAGGTTCTCGAAGAGGTGGACCGCGCAGTCCGTCAGGCCCGGGGTTTCTGCGATGATGTCGAATTCTCGGCCGAGGACGCCACCCGATCGGATCGTGACTACCTCGTCGAGGTTTTCAAGACCGCGATCGAAGCGGGTGCCTCCACGTGCAACGTGCCGGATACCGTCGGTTACGCGCAGCCCGAGGAGTACGCGACGCTGATGCGTTACCTGATCGAGAAGGTGTCTGGGGCCGACCAGGCGATCTTCTCGGTTCACTGCCACGACGATCTCGGTCTCGCGGTATCGAACAGCCTCGCGGCGGTGCTGGCCGGTGCGCGTCAGGTCGAGTGCACGGTCAACGGGATCGGGGAGCGCGCGGGCAATACGTCGATGGAAGAAGTCGTGATGGCGTTCAAGACGCGGCCGGACGTGTACCGCGACCTCGACACGAAGATTCGCGCGCAGGAGATCTACCCGTCTAGCCGGATGCTCTCGACGATCATCGGGGTGCCCGTACCGCCCAACAAGGCGATCGTCGGAGACAACGCGTTTGCGCACGAGGCGGGGATCCACCAGGACGGCGTTCTCAAGGCGGCGATTACCTATGAGATCATGACTCCGCAATCGATCGGCCGGCCGTCCAACGAGCTGGTTCTCGGAAAACACTCGGGGCGTCACGCGTTTGGAGATCGGCTCAAGGAACTCGGCTTCGAGATCGAGGGCGAAGAATTCCAGGCCGCGTTTCGGCGCTTCAAGGATCTCGCCGACAAGAAGAAGACGATCTACAACGAAGACCTCGAGGCGATCGTGGCCGACGCGGTGATCGGCCTCGAGCAGCGCTTCGAGTTGGTCGATCTGTCGATCCTGAGTGGCACGTTCGCGCAGCCGACGGCGACCCTCGCGATCAAGGTCGACGGCGAGATCCAGAAGGCGACCGCGACCGGCATCGGTCCCATCGATGCGATCTTCAAGGCGATCGCCGAACTCAGCGAGTCCAAGAGTGAACTCGAGCGCTTCCAGGTGAACGCCGTCACCGGCGGAATGGACGCGCTGGGCGAAGTGTCCGTCACGCTGAGCGAGGACGGGCGGCGCGTGATCGGCCACGGTGCCCATCCGGACATCATGGTGGCGAGCGCCAAGGCGTACCTGCACGCCCTCAACAAACTCACTTGGCACAAAGACCGGCGCGGCTCCGCGGAACCGAAGGGAATTTGATGAATCAGCGAGCACAGGCGAACCAGCCTAGGTCGGCGAAGCGGATCGCGCGCATTCTGATCCTTCCGGGCGAGGGAATCGGGCCGAAGTCGCCGAGCAGGGAGTGCGCGTCCTGGAAGCGGCCGCGAAGGGCGCCGGCATCGAGCTCGCGTTCGAAGAGGGCCTGATCGGCGGCGCATCGATCGATGCGAACGGTTCGCCGATCACCGACGACGTCATCGATCGAGCGCGCTCTGCTCGCGCGGTCTTTCTCGGCGCGGTGGGCGGCCCGAAATGGGACGGTCTGCCTTTCGCTCAGCGCCCCGAGCGAGGACTCCTGCGCATCCGCAAAGAACTCGGCCTCTTCGCCAACCTGCGGCCCGCCAGCGTGTTTCCGGCGCTCGTCGACGCATCGACCCTGCGCCCCGAAGTGGTGGAGGGCATCGACCTGCTCGTCGTACGGGAGCTCACCGGGGGGCTCTACTTCGGCGAGCCGCGCGGCGATGCGCAGGTCGACGGACTGCGCGAATCCCGTAACACCATGGTGTACAACGAGATGGAGATCGCGCGCATCGCGCGCGTGGCCTTCGAGGCGGCCCGATTGCGTCGCAAGGAAGTCACCCATGTCCACAAGGCGAACGTCCTCGAAGTCTCCCAGCTCTGGGTGACGGTGGTCGAAGAGGTCGCCAAGGATTACTCGGACGTGACGCTCCACCACCAACTCGTGGACTCGATGGCGATGCTGCTGCTGCGCGAGCCGCGCAACTACGATGTGATCGTTACGGGCAATCTGTTCGGCGACATCCTGTCCGACGAGGCGGCGATGATCACCGGATCTCTCGGCATGCTCCCCTCTGCGAGCCTCGGGGAGGGAGGCGTCGGTCTCTATGAACCCGTCCACGGATCGGCTCCCGACATCGCGGGCGCGGACGCCGCAAATCCGCTTGCTGCAATTCTCTCGGCCGCGATGCTGCTCGAGCACTCGCTCGCTGCGCCTGAGCCCGCCGCGAAAATCCGGGCGGCCGTGGGATTGGTACTCGACGAGGGTCATCGCACGATCGATCTCGTCGGAGACTCTCGGATCGCATCCATCGGGTGCGCGGCAATGGGTGATCTCGTCCTGCAGCGGCTCGAGAAGATCTGATGGCGCGAGCGGGCCTTCGAATTGGACTGGTCGGTGCGACCGGAACCCTCGGCACGGAGCTGTTGGAGTTGCTCGATCGCTCGTCGCTGCGCGTGAGCGAGATTGTCCCGATCGCGACGGACCGCTCGCTCGGGCGGGACATCGAATTCCAGGGCAGCGTCTTTCCCGTCGAGACGGACGACGTGCGCCTGACGGGTCTCGATCTGGTCTTCTTGTGCGCGCCCGCGGCGGACGCGCTCGACTTCGTGCGCCGCGCGCTCCATGAGCAAGTGCCGTGCGTCGATCTGTCCGGCGCGACCGCCGGCACCGAAGACGTGCCCATGCGGGTGGCCGGCTACGGCTCGGTGCCCGATGGCATTCCGCTGCTCGCGATCCCGCGGAGCCCCGCGCTCGCGTTGGTGATGGCGTTGCAGCCGATCGCGGCCGCGGCCGGTTTGAGGCGGGTTTCGGGCGCGGTACTCGAATCTGCTTCGTGGGCCGGAAAGGACGGCATAGCGGCGCTCTATCAGGAGTCGATCTCTGTCTTCACGCAGCAGCCGCTGCCGGAATCGACGGTCTTTCCGGGCCCCGTGGCGTTCGATTGCATGAGCGGTGCGGAAGGGCTCGACGCGGAGGGCCTCGCACCGCGAGAGTCCGCGCTGATTCGCGACCTCGCGCTGTTGCTCGGTGATGAGGTCAAGATCGCGACCACGCTCGTTCAGGTTCCGGTTTTCGTCGGAGTGGGCGCCGCGCTCTCCATCGAAACCGAGCGCGACCTCGACGTCGGAGAAGCCGAGGATCTACTTCGCAAGGCGCCCGGTGTCGATCTCGCGGCGACAGCGACTGCGCGCCGACCACCCGCGCGGTCGTGGGACGCGATTCGGTGTTGGTCGGGAGAATGCGCGGCGACGCGAGCGTGGAGCGCGGCCTTCAGCTGTGGCTGGTTGCGGACCCGCTGCGGCTCGCGGCATCGCACGCCATCCAGCTGGCGGTGCTGCGGCTGGCTTAGCGAGGCCGCAGCGTGCCGAACTACCGCTTTACCCTCGAATACGACGGCGCTGGCTTCGCGGGCTGGCAGGCCCAGGCCGGCGGCCAGCGCACCGTCCAGGACGAGTTCGAGGCCGCGATCGAGCGGGTGACCGGCCAGCGGCTTCGGGTCGCGGCCGCGGGCCGTACCGATGCGGGCGTTCACGCGCTGGGCCAGGTCGTAAGCGCGCGAATCCAGACGGAGCTCCAGCCGACGGTTCTCCAGCGCGCCCTCAACCAAGCCATGCCGGAAGACCTGGCCGTCGTCGCCGCCGAACGGGCCGCGGACGACTTCCACGCGCGCTACTCGGCGGTCGGCAAGCTCTACCGGTATCGGGTCTGGAACGCCGCGACCCGTTCGCCTCTGCGTTCCGCGAGGACCCATTGGGTCGCGCGGAAGCTCGACGTTTCCGCGATGTCGAAGGCCGCAGGGGCCTTCGTGGGGCGCCACGACTTCGCGGCGCTCCAGGCGGCGGGCTCCGAGGTGGAAAGCACGCTGCGGACCCTCAAACGCCTCGAGGTCGAGCAGGAGCCTCCGGGGGAACTCGTCTTCTGGGCGGAGGCCGACGGTTTTCTGCGCCACATGGTCCGGAATCTGGTCGGAACGCTGCTCGAGGTGGGGTCCGGCCGGCGGCCGGTCGACTCCATCACCGAGCTGCTGGCCTGTGGGGACCGCCGCAGGGCGGGGCCGACCGCGCCGGCTGCGGGGCTGACCCTGGTGCGGGTCTTCTACTGATTCCTCTGGGATAACGGGCCTTTACCGGCGGAGAGGCCTTGACGGAGATCGGCGGCTGGGATACCCATACTCGGTTCCGGAACCCCGGTGCAGACCCGGTATCCATCCGGAAAATGCGCCGACCGGGAAGGACGACTCGGCGACTCGGCAGCGCGAGTCGCGATATCTTCTGCGGGAATCGAGCCACTTCATTCCGGTGGATTCACAGGAGGGTCCCACTGATGGGAGCCCAGGCGCATCGCGCCACGAGAAGCGCAAAGCCCGGCGAGGTCACGCCCAGCTGGCATGTCATCGATGCCACGGATGTGGTGCTCGGCCGCATGGCGACGAGGATCGCGGACCTGCTGCGCGGCAAACACCACGCGTTGTTCACGCCTCATGTCGACACGGGTGACTTCGTGATCGTGGTCAACGCCGAGAAGGTGAAGCTCACGGGCCGCAAGCGCGAGCAGAAGACCTATTACCGCCACACCGGTTACACGGGCAACCTGAAGTCGCGCACCGCGGACGAGGTTCTCAGTGGCCCGTTTCCGGACCGCGTCGTGAGCCACGCCGTGCGCGGGATGCTGCCGAAGAATTCGCTTGGGCGGCAGCTATTCAAGAAGCTGAAGGTATACGCGGGCCCCGATCATCCCCACGCGGCACAAATGCCCAAGGAGTTGAAACTTGGCTGAACTGCAAATCACCCGGGCCACCGGCAAGCGAAAGACCGCGATCGCACAGGTTCGACTGCGGCCGGGGGCGGGCGTCATTACGGTGAACGACAAGGCGTTGGACGAGTACTTCACCCGCGAATCGCATTGCATCCTGGTCAAGGAGGCGTTCGAAGCCGCTGGCGTACAGGATCGCTACGACGTGACGGCGCGCTGCACGGGCGGCGGCAGCTCGGGCCAGGCCGGCGCGCTGCGCCACGGCATCGCGCGCGCGCTCGAAATCGTGGACGCCGACTTGCGCGGACCGCTCAAGAAGCGGGGGCTCCTCACGCGCGACGCGCGCAAGAAAGAGCGCAAGAAGTACGGGCAGAAGGGCGCCCGCGCGCGCTTCCAGTTCTCGAAGCGGTAGACGTTCGGCCCGATCCGGGCGAGTTTTCTCGAGGGGGCCGTTTCGCGGCCTCCTCTTTTTTGGCCCCGCTCTCGTGGTTCTGACAGCATCCGCGAATGCCAGGGTGCGGGAGATTCGGTCGGGATCCGCGATCGGGCGTCGGAACTCGGAAGCCGGACAGCGATGGAAACGGGCTGCCCGGGCGGCGGAAAAACGACGGAGGAATGAGCATGCGAGTCGCGGTGATCGGAGCGAGTGGCTACACGGGCCTCGAGTTGCTGCGCATCCTGCTTCGCCACCCCGAGTTCGAAATTGCCGTCGCGACCTCGGAGCAGCGCGCCGGGACCCCGGTGGGAGACGCCTTTCCCGCGCTGCGCGGCCTGATCGATCTCGCCTTCGAGTCGAATGACCCCGCGAGCATCGCCAAGCGGGTCGATCTCGCCTTCACCGCGCTTCCCCACGCGGCCTCCGCGCCGACCGTCCAGGCGCTGCGCGCCGCGGGCGTGCGCGTGCTCGATCTCTCGGCGGATTTTCGGCTGCGAGACGCTGAGACGTACCGCGCGTGGTACGGCGAACACAAGGCCGCCGAGTTGCTCGGATCGGCGGTCTACGGATTGCCCGAGCTCTACCGCGAAGCGCTTCGCGGCGCCGAGCTGGTCGCGGTTCCGGGTTGTTACCCGACCTCTGTGTTGCTGCCGCTGGTCCCCTTCCTGCGCGGTAACCTGATCGAGACCGAAGGCATCGTCGTCGACTCCAAGTCCGGTGTTTCGGGTGCGGGCCGCAAATTGGAAGAGAGCCTGCTGTTCGCCGAACTCGCCGACGACTGCCGGGCCTACAAGGTCGGAAACCAGCATCGCCACGTTCCCGAGTTCGAGCAGGAGGCGAGCGCCGCCGCGGGCCGAGACGTTTCCATCACCTTCGTCCCCCCCCTGCTGCCCACCGTTCGCGGAATCGTCACGTCGATCTTCGTTCGCCCCAAGGCCGCACTGGACACCGACGCCGCCCGAGCGGTGCTCGCGAACGCCTACGCGCGGGAGCGATTCGTGCGCGTGCTGCCGGCCGGTGCGACGCCAAACCTCGGCTCCGTGCGGGGCAGCAACTTTTGCGACGTGGCGGCGTTCGCGGACGAGCGCAACGGCACGCTCGTACTGCTCTCCGCGCTCGACAACCTCGTGAAGGGGGCGAGTGGGCAGGCCGTGCAGTGCGCGAATCTCGCGTGCGGGTTGCCCGAGGAGCTGGCGCTACTCGAGGCGCCGCGGGTTCCCTGACGGGGCTCTAATTGCGCGTAAAACGCCGATTGGCTGCGCGTTGGCCTTCGGCCAACGCTTTTGCGGCGTCACACGCTCCCCTTCTGGGATCGCGCTCCTGGCTGCGCGTTGTGCGCTCGGATTGACGGGCTTTCGACCCCGCGATATAACTTTCTAAACCACGTCCGATTGGATCGTGTTCCGTCAAAATAGACTGCTCAGCGTTGTTTTTGCTCTCCCACGACTCGGCCGGTGGGCCGCCGGTTGATGCGCTACTTCGCAAAAAATCCGACGCGCGTACGGCTCACCGTTTCTGCCGTCGCAAGACGCGAGGGCGGCAACGGAGAGATCTTGTTGATCCAGCGAGCCGACAACGCGCATTGGGGTTTGCCGGGCGGACACGTCGAGCCGGGCGAATCCGTCGCGCAAGCGGCCGCGCGGGAAGTCCTAGAGGAGACCGGCTGCGAGATCGAGGTCGGGCGCCTGATCGGTGTGTATTCCGACCCCGAGCGGCAGACCGTGGAATCGTCGAGCGGAGAGTGCTCGCAATTCGTGAACCTCTGCTTCGAAGCGCGGGTGACCCGTGAAACGGGCCGGCCAACCACACCCGAAGAGACGCTGGATGCGGGATTTTTCGCGCTGGACATGCTCCCCGAACCGTTCGTTCCGATCCACACGATCCGGATCGAGGACGCGATTTCGCAAGGGACTGCGACGTGCGTAAGGTAGGAAGGGCGGGGACGTGAAAGACCGCACCACCAAGTACATCTTCGTCACGGGCGGGGTGCTCTCGTCGCTGGGGAAGGGGCTCGCGTCGGCTTCGATCGGAGCCCTGCTCGAAGCGCGCGGTCTGCGGATCACCTTTTTGAAGCTCGACCCCTACCTCAACATCGACCCCGGGACGATGAACCCCCAGCAGCACGGCGAAGTCTACGTCACCGAAGATGGCGCCGAGACGGACCTCGACCTCGGCCACTACGAACGCTTCAGCCACGCCCGCATGGGGCAGGTCAACAACGTGACCGCCGGGCGGATCTACGATTCCGTGCTCAAGAAAGAACGGCGCGGCGACTACCTCGGCGGCACCGTTCAGGTGATCCCCCACGTCACCGACGAAATCAAGGAGCGGATCCACCTCGCCGCCGATGGCGTCGACATCTTGATCGTCGAGATTGGCGGTACGGTGGGCGACATCGAATCCCTTCCGTTCCTCGAAGCCATTCGCCAGATGCGCGGCGACGTCGGCCGAGAGAACGTCTGTTACATCCACATTGCGCCGGTTTTCTTTGTGGCGACCGCAGGCGAGCTCAAATCCAAACCCGTTCAGCATTCCGTCAAGGAGCTGCGAACGGTCGGCATTTCTCCAGACGTGATCTTGTGTCGAACGGATCGCTTCCTGCCGAAGTCCGTCAAAGCGAAGATCTCACTCTTTTGCAACGTCGATGAGGATGCGGTGATCACCGCCAAGGACGTCGACGTCATCTACGAAGTTCCGCTGATCCTCAACAAAGAGGGGCTCGACGAGAAGATCACCCAGGTGCTCAACATCTGGACCGGACGCCCGGATCTACGCGCCTGGAACGACATCGTGCAGCGCGCCAAGAACCCCGAATCCGAGATTGCGATCGGCATGGTGGGGAAGTACGTCGAACTCACCGAGTCCTACAAGAGCCTCAACGAGGCCCTCTACCACGCGGGCTTTGCGAACCACGCGGGTGTGAAGATTGAGTACTTCGACTCCGAAAAGCTAGACGACCCGAGCGTGCTCGCGGGTTGCGATGGAATCCTCGTACCCCACGGCTTCGGCTCCCGAGGCGCCGACGGCAAGACGCTGGCGGTCCGCTACGCGCGCGAGCAACGCATCCCATTCTTCGGCATCTGCTTCGGCATGCACTTCTCGGTGATCGATTTCGCGCGCAACGTCGCGGGTCTCGAGCGCGCCAACTCCGCTGAGGTCGACCCGGAGACACCGCATCCCGTGATCGATCTACTGCCCGAACAACGCGAGATCGAAGACATGGGCGCCACGATGCGCCTGGGCGCCTGGCCCTGCGTGCTGCAGCCCGGCACCCACGCATTTCGCGCCTACGGCCAGGAGCGCATTTCCGAGCGCCACCGCCACCGCTACGAACTCAACCCCGAGTACCGCGAGCGGCTCGAACAGGCCGGTCTCGTCATCGCCGGCGCCTCGCCGGACGGAAGACTCGTCGAGATCGTCGAGATCGAAGACCACCCCTGGTTCGTGGCCTGCCAGTTCCACCCCGAGTTCGCCTCGACCCCATTTCGCCCACACCCGCTCTTCGTCGCCTACGTGGCCGCCGCCAAGCGCCAGAAGGCGCGCGGCGAGTAGCCGCCCGGCGGAACGTAGATTGGGGCAGGGAAGGGGGCGCGAAAGAGCGCGTCGAGTGCCGCGCTCTGCTAAAACACTCCCAATCCTGGGACGTTAGCTCAGCTGGTTAGAGCGCCGTGCTCACACCGCGGAGGTCGGAGGTTCGAATCCTCTACGTCCCACCAGGATTGTGGCCCGGTAGCTCAGCTGGATAGAGCACCAGCCTCCGCAGCTGGGGGTCGCGCGTTCGAATCGCGCCCGGGTCACCATTTCTTTCAACTACTTACGACGACGAATGCCGCCCGATCGGGCCGATCTGGTTCGGTCTGGTTCGGTTTTGGTTCGG
>PVMK01189077.1_pt2 | contig 33461 bp, 27 predicted proteins | sample 1853481 | NCBI WGS metagenome assembly PVMK01 (sample SAMN08533507, study PRJNA380276) | Marine sediment metagenome, whole genome shotgun sequencing project.
TTTTATGCTGGCTACGCAGTCAACATGGCCGCTCACGAGGTGTCCGCCCAGCCGCTCACCAAGACTGACCGATGGCTCCAGGTTGACCTTGCTACCGGCTGCGAGGTTTTTCAGTGAAGTCACGTTCATTGTTTCGACAGAGACGTCGCTTTCAAATCCGCTGTTCGTGTACCCGGTCGCCGTCAGGCAAACGCCGTTCACAGCGATGCTCTCGCCAACAGCAAACTCCTGCCATGGCAATCCGACGAGGTGATCGTCAGGCGCAGGTCGCCGCCCTGCGGCTCAATGCGCTCAACCGTGCCAATGGCTTTGATAATTCCTGTAAACATATTTTTCAGGTAACCGGTCTTAGTGTTATTCGGCTATCCACACCAACCTGCCGGACATCGATGACCTTGAGCGCCAGCTTTTGCTGCAGCTCCTGCCAGTCCGGCGTCGCAAACATGCCGCGAGTTTCACTTCCCATGATATGGGGCGCCTGATAAATAACAAGCTCATCAACGAGCCCCGCCATAAGCAGGCTGCCAGCCAGAGTCTGCCCCGCTTCGACCAGCAGATCATTGACCTTGAGCCCGGCGAGCTGTTTCAGCACTGCTACCAGATCCACCTGATCTGTGCTCCCTGCAACAACAATGACTTTCGCACCTGCGTTTTCCAGTGCGTCGCGATTGTTGTCACACTGGCAGAAAACAACTGTGTCGCCTGGCAGGCTAAGCATGCGAGCCGTGGGCGGCATTCTTAACTGGCTGTCTATCACTACCCGCAACGGCTGCAGACCATCGTTTTCAATATTCTCATCGCGAACAGTGAGCGACGGGTCATCGGCGAGTACCGTTCCGATTCCAACCATGACCGCACCGGATGACGCACGTAATCGTTGCACATCGGCTCGCGCTTCTGCGCCGGTTATCCACTGGCTTTCGCCATTCGCCATTGCCGTGCAGCCATCCAGGCTTGCAGCAACTTTTAGCCTGACAAATGGTCTTGCCCGACTAACCCGCGAGCAGAATCCTTCATTCAATTTTGAAGCATCGCCACTCATCAGGCCCGTGCGAACTTTTATTCCGGCCTGTTCGAGCGCAGCAATTCCACCGCCGGAAACTCTTGGGTTCGGGTCTACCATCGCGACAACTACTTCAGCCACTTCAGCTTCAATCAACGCAGCGCTGCAGGGTGGAGTCTTGCCATGATGCGAGCAAGGTTCCAGCGTGACATACGCGGTCGCGCCACTGGCATCGTTGCCTGCGCCTGCAAGCGCGTTAACTTCAGCGTGCGCTTCGCCCGCCTTGCGATGCCACCCTTCGCCGACAATGCTGTTGTTTTTTGCCATTACACAACCGACGCGTGGATTCGGATGCGCCGTGTATAAACCGTTGCGGGCAAGTCGTAGTGCCCGCGCCATGAATTCACTGTCCGCCGAAGAGAATTCGGGCATCAGTGATATCCCATAAAGACGAGTTTGTTGGCCGTGGGCTGAAGCGTTGGCGCAATGTTCCGGTATTTTTGCGGATTTGGGGCATCGCCCGCTGGGCGGGCTCCTACATTACTAATTGGAATTGTAGGAGCCCGCCGTACGATAGATACACTTTCTGGATCCACGTGATTATCCGTCTATCGGCACGGGCGATTGCGGGTTATTCAAGTCAACGTGATGCTCCAATCCGGGCACCGATTTTGAGTTTGTGGGACAGCAGTGTTCGGGCATCTTTTTTACTTTTTCTTTCCCAGGAGCTCGGGCAGGAGTGACATCTGTTCGCGGCTTGCGGTCGCGTCCGAGATTTCCTGCAGTCGTTTTATCTCGTCCTGGAACTCGGTTACGTCCTGGAAGCTGCGATAAACAGACGCGAACCTGACGTAGGCGACCTCATCGAGTTCCCGCAACTCTTCCATGACGAGCTCACCTATGAGGCGCGACGGCACCTCACGTTCGCCCATCGTGCGCAATCGGTGGACGAGCCGTCCGACCGCTTTCTCGAACGCATCCGAGGAAACAGGACGTTTTTCCAGCGCACGAACCATGCTGTTTTTCAGCTTCGATTCGTCAAACGGCTGGCGACTGTTGTCGCTTTTGACCAATCGCGGCATTACCAGCTCGGCACTTTCGAAAGTCGTGAAACGCTCATTGCAATCCAGGCACTGGCGACGACGCCGAATCTGTCGACCTTCCCCGGAGAGGCGGGAATCGATTACTTTGGTTTCTTCGTGACTACAAAAGGGACAGTACATGCAGCGCTACCACAACACCTTGAAGTATCAGAATAGCACTCCTGTCAGGAGTACACAGGGAAGCGCTTGCAAAGCTCGAGCACCTGGCCACGAACCCGCTGCGCCATCACGTCATCGCTAATATCCTGCAGGATGTCGCAGATCCAGCCAGTCAGTTCTTTGGTCTCTTCAACACCGAAGCCGCGAGTCGTTATCGCCGGTGTGCCGAGTCGCAAACCGCTGGTCACGAAGGGTGAACGCGGATCATTGGGCACAGTGTTTTTGTTAACCGTAATGTTCGCGCGATCAAGTGCTGCATCCGCATCTTTCCCTGTTATGTCCTTGTCAATAAGACTCAGGAGAAGCAGGTGATTCTCGGTACCGCCGGAAACAATCGTATAACCACGCTGCATGAACACATCGGCCATCACCTGGGCGTTTTCGATCACCTTGCGCTGATAATCCTCGAAGTCAGGGCTCATCGCTTCGAGGAGAGCTACCGCCTTGGCTGCAATGACATGCATTAGCGGTCCACCCTGAATGCCGGGGAATACGAGTGAATTGAACTTCTTGGTCAGCTCGTCATTTTTCTTCGCCAGGATCATCCCGCCGCGCGGTCCGCGCAAAGTCTTGTGTGTTGTTGTCGTCACAACATCTGCAAATGGCAGCGGATTCGGATACAAGCCTGCCGCAACCAGTCCGGCAACATGCGCCATATCGACCAGCAGGTACGCCTCGACACTATCCGCAATTTTTCGAAAACGTTCCCAGTCAACAATGCGTGAATACGCTGAGAAGCCGGCAATGATCAAGCGTGGACGGTGCTCATTCGCGAGTCCCTGCACTTCGTCGTAGTCGATAAGACCGGTTTTGGCATCGACGCCATACTGAACCGCGTCGAATAACTTACCGGAAAAATTTACCTTCGAGCCGTGTGTCAGGTGACCACCATCGGACAAACTCATGCCCAGGATCGGATCACCGGCGTTGAGCAGCGCCAGACATGCTGCAGTATTTGCCTGCGAACCCGAATGCGGTTGCACGTTAGCGTAGTCGGCGCCAAACAGTTTTTTGGCGCGGTCGATTGCCAGCGTCTCTGCAACGTCCACATATTCACAACCACCGTAATAACGTTTGCCCGGATAGCCCTCTGCATATTTATTGGTGAGTACTGAACCCTGCGCTTCCATGACACGCGGGCTCGCATAATTTTCCGATGCGATCAGCTCAACGTGCTCTTCCTGGCGGCGGGCTTCATCGACGATGGCACGAAATAACTCGCCGTCGAAATTCTCAATCGAGGTCGTTTCAACATACATGTTGTCTGGTCTCTTGGGGTTCTGGTCCGTTAGCGGATCAGGGGGCGCAAAATGGCGGCAATTGTACATGAGCCCGCTGCCAACGGGCCAATTATCAGGTTTATTGGATTGTGTCTAAGCTTCTGTAAAGGCTTGCACCACCCGGGTCCACGCCCGGGCCAGGTTCCTGCGGTTGTAGCCACCGCCACCTGTGCCAATTATTCGCCCTTCACAGTGTCTGTCGGCCAGCTCACATAGCCTTCTGGCTGCCATCGCGTGCGCCTCCTCCGTGTAACGAAGGTGCGTAATCGGATCGCCCTCCAGGCTGTCGGCCCCGCACTGCAGGATTATGAATTCAGGTTTCCCGGCATCGACAAAAGCTTCAACCGTTTCCCAGGCCTTGGCGAATTCCTGGTCGCCTGCACCCGGTGGCATTGGAACATTCAGCTTCGTGCCCTTCGCCCCACCCTTGCCCGTCTCGCTGGCAGCGCCGGTGCCCGGATAGAGGAACTGACCATCCTCATGCACATCCGCGAATATTAAATCGGGGTCGCTCTCAAATCCATAAAATACGCCGTCGCCGTGATGTGCATCGATATCGATATATGCGATGCGCCGCAACTTGTGTTTTTGTCGTAAATATTCAATAGCAACGCCACAATCATTGAATACGCAAAACCCGGCGGCATGCTCACGGCCCGCATGGTGCAGGCCTGCGATAGGTACAAACGCGCGACTGGCATCACCATTCATCACCGCATCGACGGCTGCAAGTGTGGTCCCAACGACGTCAGACGCGACGTCAAAAACGCCCGGAAAGGCCGGCGTGTCACCCCCATCCAGAAATCCTTTGCCCTGGGTGGATTTCCCGGAAATAAATTTAATGTAGTCCGGTGAGTGGAACAGAACCAGCTCATCGACACTGGCTCGACGCGGTGCTGCGTAGTGAATGCTTGCGCCAAGACCCGCATCAGCCAGTTCGTTCTGAAATACATCGTGGCGATCCATACCAAACGGATGGTCTTCACCAAATCCGTAACTGGCGAGCTCATCACCCTTGTATACGTAGACCGGCCGCTTGCTGTTAACCGTCAACTCAGCCCCCCGACTTTTATCCTGCAATGCGGCTGAGCATACCTGAAACTTTCAACTATAATGACGCCTTCGCTTTTTTCAGGTCGATGACAAAGTATGGCGCAATACATTTATACGATGAATCGCGTGGCCAAAATGGTGCCACCGAAGCGATTCATACTCAAAGATATTTCTTTAAGCTTTTTCCCCGGCGCGAAAATCGGTGTGCTTGGACTCAACGGTTCCGGCAAATCGACCCTGCTCAGGATCATGGCCGGCATTGACAAAGAGTTTGACGGGGAAGCGCGGCCACAACCCGGCATCAGGATCGGCTACCTGCCACAGGAGCCCGAGCTCGATGCGGCGAAGGATGTGCGCGGCAATGTCGAAGAAGGCGTCGCAGAATCCAAGGCACTGCTCGATCGTTTCAATGAAATCAGCATGCAGTTTGCCGAGCCCATGAGTGATGAGGAGATGACTGAATTGCTCGATGAACAGGGCAAACTGCAGGACGCAATTGATACGGCCGGTGCCTGGGAAATCGATCGCAAGCTCGATATCGCCGCCGATGCACTGCGCCTGCCGCCATGGGATGCCGATATCAGCAAATTGTCAGGTGGCGAGAAACGCCGCGTGGCGCTGTGTCGCCTGCTGCTGTCAGAGCCCGACATGTTGTTGCTCGATGAGCCGACCAACCACCTCGATGCAGAATCGGTTGCGTGGCTGGAGCGTTTTCTTGAGGAATATCCCGGCACGGTCATCGCGGTTACGCATGACCGGTACTTCCTCGACAACGTAGCTGGCTGGATTCTCGAACTGGATCGTGGCCATGGAATTCCGTGGGAAGGCAATTACTCATCCTGGCTGGAGCAAAAACAGGGACGTTTGCAGCAGGAAGAAGCCTCGGAAAAAGCCCGCCAAAAAGCCATGAAGGAAGAACTTGAGTGGGTGCGATCCAATCCGAAAGGCAGGCAGGCGAAATCCAAGGCACGACTGCGACAGTTTGAGGAAATTTCTTCAGCAAGTTATCAAAAGCGCAACGAGACCAACGAGATTTACATTCCGCCAGGTCCGCGACTCGGTGACGTCGTCGTCGAAGTCTCCAACGTGCGTAAAGCGTTCGGCGACAAGCTGCTGATGGATGGCTTGAGCTTTTCACTACCAGCAGGTGGTATCGCCGGAATAATTGGACCCAACGGCGCTGGCAAGACCACCTTGTTCCGCATGATCACCGGCACGGAGCAAGCCGATTCCGGAACGATCCGGCTTGGCGAAAGTGTAAAGATTGCGAGTGTTGATCAATCGCGAGACAGCCTGGATGGCAACAAGACCATATGGGAGGAGATCTCCGATGGGCAGGACCTGATAACGGTCGGCAAATTCGAAACGCCTTCACGTGCCTATGTTGGCCGTTTCAATTTTCGCGGCACCGAGCAGCAGAAAAAGATCGGACTACTTTCCGGTGGTGAAAGAAATCGCGTACACCTCGCCAAGATGCTCAAGGCAGGCGGCAACCTGCTGCTGCTCGACGAACCAACCAATGACCTCGACGTCGAAACGCTGCGCGCACTCGAGCAGGCGTTGCTTGAATTCCCGGGATCGGCAATCGTGATTTCGCATGATCGGTGGTTTCTCGATCGCATCGCGACTCACATTCTCGCGTTCGAAGGAGACAGCAAGGTTGTCTGGTTTACCGGTAACTACACCGATTATGAAGAAGATCGCAAACGCCGCCTCGGCAAAGAAGCCGAGCAACCGCATCGCATCAAGTACAAGAGACTGGAAGGTTAATGGGTATATTGATCGGCATCAGCCTGGTTTCAGGTTTTTTCACTTTCTTCTTCCTGTTCAGGACCATCAAGTGCGCCCGTCGCTTCAGACTGGTTCGTGCAAGCGGTGCCGGAGTCGGCTGCCTGGTTTCTGCCACGCTTGCAGGCGCAGGAATCATGCTTCTCCTCAGCTACTGGAGCTACGGCCAGCTGACCGGGGAGCAATTGATTTCGCGGATCGAATTCAGGCGCATCTCCCCGGAAGAATTCCAGGCGCGACTCATGATTGATGGCCAGGAGGATCAGTTTTATATCCTGTACGGCGATGAGTGGCAGATGGACGCGAAAATCGTAACCTGGAAACCCCCAGCGACTATCCTCGGCCTGGATCCAATCTATCAACTGGACAGGCTCAGTGGCCGCTATGCGGAAATCGGCCGCGAACAGTCAGAACCACGCACGGTGCATTCTTTGAGCACCGGCACACCGATCGATGTCTGGAAATTCGCCCGTCGCTACCCCGCTCTGATACCTGGTATCGACGCGTACTATGGCACCGCGACCTATGTGCCGATGGTAGATGGTGCCCGCTACGATGTATCCCTGAGTCGCGACGCACTGATAGCCCGCCCCGCAAATAACCGGGCGCGCGAGGCTGTGGGGCAGTTCTAGGCGGTTGAATTGCTGAGTCGGGCACGTGCTGCTGGAAGCTCGATGCAAGCGACAATTTTGTAGGAGCCCGCCGTACGATAGATGCACACGCTCAATTCCGGGGATTTTCGATCTATCGGCACGGGCGAGTTCGCTATGGTCGATCGACCACGCGGTGGGTGAATTCGATTGAGCGGGTGTGGTGGGTTGATGTTTTGCAAACATTGCGTTGCAATGTTTGTCGCCCGTGCCAATAGATCGAAAATCTCCGGAATTGAGGAAACGTATCTATCGTACGGCGGGCTCCTACAGCTCTCTCATTGGATCGTGGCGGATTTCTCGATTCGGTGCCAAATCAGCAAGCAATCAAGGCATTATTATGTCTAACTGGGAGAAGCGCAGGCGAATCTTGAGGATATACTGCTAACACACTGTCTGGGCTGGCTAAATATAACAACGGGCAGAGTTGGAAAGAAAAAGAATCATGGCGATCATTATTGAGCGAGGCAAAGGACTACGCGATCAGGCGGACGAGCAATTCGGCCTGGAGTGCCCCTATTGTGGCGTCTACTCGCATATGACGTTGCAGTCAGTTCCTGAATTCGAAAATCTGCATGAGGTGCGGCCAAAGCATATCGGTGTGGTTTACCAGTGCGACGCTTGCAGCGCGCCGGTTTTTCTTCGCTTTGGCGTCAAAGAAATCACCGATAATACCGTCGAGCTGTACAGGAATTTTATCGAGCTCGAACGCCCGAAAGAACGCTTCGCATTTTCATACCTGCCCAAGCACGTGGAAATCATGTTTCGCGAAGCGCTCTCCTGTTACTCGAATAACAACTTCAACGCGTTTGCGTCGATGTGCCGCAGGGCAGCCGCAAGCTCTTTTGCTGCATTGGGAGAAAACGGCAAGTTGCGCGCATTCGACGAAGTAATGGTTGCCCAGGGAATTGCCGAAATTGACGATGACAGTTTCGGTCCCATCAAACGGGTAATTTTCGAAGCCGGTGAAGAAGAGGATATTCCCCTGCTTAACCGTGCGCAGGCCGGTGTACTGCTCGAAGTATTAAAAGATATGTTTTATCAATGCTTCGTGCGCCGCGGAAAACTTACGCGCGCCATTAAGGTACGGCAATTCTTTGTCCGTGAAGGCAACGGCAGTCTGAAAACGTCTGCCTGAACCAGCCCGAATAATTCGCGAGTGCCGGCTTCCAATAAAGAATACGGCAGATGATTCAAACAGTGCAGCGTTGCTCAGCCTATGTCGCAGCATTACTGATTACGCCTGCCGGGCTTTCGCATCCGCTGCCGGCACATCGCGCCCACTCATGAAATATTCGGGCTAGCGTGGCGGCTCGTCCAGCTCAATATCATCAGCAGGCGTCAGCGCATCGGTGTCGTCTGCAGCAGCCGGCTCTTCGGCGTCTTCAGCTTCCGCAGCTTCCGTTGCCTGACCACAGTTCCAGCCCATATCCGTGAGTTTTGCTATGAATTCCTGCGTCTTGCTGGCGCAATAGGCCGCATCATTCTGCGCGCGCCATAACACCTGCCGTTCACCCGGGGCCTCTGTATCTTTGTAATAGTGCACTTCACAGGGCACTGCCACGCCGGGTTCGGAGAATATTTCCACACGCCGGGTTAATTCTCCGGAGGTGCACTGATATTTTTGCTGGTCCTGGGAAAATGCAAGGACAGGAAGAATTAATGCTGCGACAAAAACCAGATTTTTAGGGTGCATGATGTGCTCCTGTGCAAATTGATAATGCTCTAAAGTATAGCCGCAGAAGCGGCATTTTTCCGGCTCCAGTAAAAATAGAATGGGACGCCGACAAGAACGATACCAACACCGATCATGACGGCGATCGGCTTGGTAACAATGAGGTTATACAGATAAACAATTGATATGAGCAGGAATGCGACGGGAGTGAACGGGTATCCCCATACTTTGTACGGTCGTGGCAACTCCGGTTCACGAATTCGCAAAATGATGACCGCCAATACAGCAAGGCAAACGAAAAAGTGAATGACAAATGCGATGTAGCCCAGAATTTCTACGTAGCTCCCACTCAACGCAAAAATCGACGCGATTATACCCACGAGCACTATCGCATTCGATGGCGCACGACTCCGCTCGTTTATTTTCGCGATACGGCGGAAAAAATAACCATCACGGGCAAGCGCAAAAACGATCCGCGGATAATTAAGCAGCTGCGCGTTCAAAACGCCCACCGCAGAACAGAAAATAACGAATGCGGTTACCACGGCACCCTTTGGACCAAGAGCGCGAGCCATGACGTCGCTGGCAATGTGTTCAGAGGATTTCACGTCAACGAATGACATGGTCGACATATAGGTGACGTTAGCCAGCAGATATAGCCCGAAGACGATAAGGAAGCCAACGATAATAGCGCGCGGAATATTCTTGTGCGGCTCGCGCACTTCCTCAGCAACATGCGTCACGAAGTACGCGCCGCTGTAAGAGAACAAACATAGAATCATTGCATCGCTGACATTTTGCAGCGTCGTGCCCAGGCCGTCATTGCCGAAGCCGCCCTGCACAAGTCGTGCCAGTTGCATGTCGACCAAAACAAGGGGAATCAGAATCACGAGAAGTAACAGGCTGACTTTCAATGCCGTCAGGACGTTCTGCGTCAGTCCCCCGCGCCTTACGCCACTGGAGTTCAGAAGGGTCAGGACCACAATCAGAACGACTGCAATCTCATTGACGTATTCAGCAATATCGAATTCAAAGGCAGCCAGGACCGGCACTAGGAAAGTAGCCGCCATTATCGCCACAACGGCAATCGCCCCTGTCCCGTAAGCGAAACAAATCATCCAGGCGAAAGCGAAGGAAATTAGTTCAGAGTTATAAGCGCGCCTGAGGAATACGTAAGTGCCACCGGTCTCCGGCATCGCGGCAGAGAGTTCTGCAAAACACAGCGCCGCCGCACCGGCCAGAAGCCCCGCAACAATCCAGGTGATAAAGACGAGCATCGGGCTGCCAACAAGCTCGGCGATGTTGCTCGTGATAAGAAATATTGTCGTGCCGATAATGCCGCCAACAACGAGTGTCGTAGCTTCGAGTTGACCGAGACCTTTAACCAGCGTTTTATTTGACGACATGCTTTGGAGGCTACCATCGTGTTAGCGCGTTTCAGGCAAGCATAACAGGCGACGAGCTGGCCCGGACTATTCATGAATCGCCGCGATGATTGCACCCCGAGAGTACTTCCTCGGCTTGTCTGGCGACAATCCTCACGGCGGGCAGAGATTTGTTTACACACGGGATTTTCCGACCGAGCGGAATATCTGCGTGTATTCCCGAGGGAGGAAAATCCCGTGTGCGCCCCGAAGGAAGTGCCCTTGGGGTATAAACAAAGATCAAGCAAGGGCGCGAGCGAATTCGTGAATAATTCGGGCTAGGACTCAGGAAACAGATACCCGCGCATTGCGGAACATGCGCATCCACGGTCCATCTTCACCCCAGTTTTCCGGATGCCAGGAGTTCTGTGTCGTGCGGGCAACGCGTTCCGGATGGGGCATCATGATTGTGACGCGTCCGTCATCGCTGCTAAGTCCGCATATGCCGCCGACCGAGCCGTTTGGGTTCGCCGGGTATTTTTCTGCGGCGTTGCCATAATTATCGACATAACGAAGCGCCACTCGTGCTTCCTGCAATGCAGCATTGCTTGAGAACACCGTCCGACCTTCTCCATGCGATGTCGCAATCGGTATACGCGAACCAGCCATTCCGGCGAGGAAAATCGACGGGCTCTCATTGATCTCGACCAGGCTAAGCCTGGCCTCGAACTGCTCCGATCTGTTGCGCAGGAATTTCGGCCAGTTGTCCGCGCCGGGAATGAGTTCGTACAGAAGCGACATCATCTGGCAACCGTTGCAAACGCCCAACGAAAATGAATCGTTGCGCGCAAAAAATTCTGCAAACTCATCACGCAAGACCGACTGATAAATAATGGACTTCGCCCAGCCGCCGCCTGCGCCAAGTACGTCGCCATATGAGAAGCCACCACAGGCAACGATGCCCTGATAATCGCCCAGGCTGTCTTTGCCGGAAATAAGGTCGTTCATATGCACATCGGTTGCGGCGAACCCGGCGCGCATGAAAGCCGCCGCCATTTCATACTGACTGTTAACGCCCTGTTCACGAAGAATGGCAATGTGTGGTTTGTTGCCGCCAATAAATGGTGCCGCAACATCTTCTGCCGGATCGAAGCTGACTTTTGCGTTCAGGCCCGGATCGTTCGCGTCGAGAATGCCAGCGAATTCTTCCGCAGCCGTTTCCGGGTTATCGCGCAATGACTGCATGTGATAGCTGGTTTCCGACCACGCTCTTTGCATCTGCGTGCGGTCAAGCCTGAGAACAACTTCATCGTCGTTGTAAATCGTAAATTGGTCGTCTGGCTCAACCATACCGATATCGATCCAACCGGCAGCGTTCGCCTCAAGCACTTCGTGCACCGCAGCCAGGTTGTGGTGCGCAACCTGAATGACCGCGCCAAGCTCCTCACTGAATAACTGCGCCAGCATGTCGGGTTCCGATCCCGGTAACTGCAAAGAGGCACCGAGCCGCCCTGCAAACATCATTTCAGCAACACTCGCGAGCAAACCGCCATCGGATCGGTCGTGGTAGGCGAGGATCAGTCCTTTCTCACTCAACGTTTGTATAGCGGCGAAAAATCCTGTCAGCCGTTGCGCGTCATCCAGGTCCGGCGTTTCGCCACCCGGGCGCTCGTAAACCTGTGCCAGGCAGGAACCGCCTAGCCTGTTCGCGCCGCCTCCCAGGTCGAGCAACAGCAAGTGACTCTTTTCATCTATGCGCTGCAACTGCGGCGTCAGGTGTCGACGAACATCTGTAACCGGGGCGAATGCCGAGATGATCAGCGAGACCGGCGCCACAACTTCGAAATTGCCGTTTTCGTCCTGCCAGCTGGCGCGCAACGACAGCGAATCTTTGCCAACCGGAATCGCGATGCCAAGATCGCAACAAACTGCAGCGACGGTCTTAACGGTGTCGAAAAGATTGGCATCCTCGCCAGGATGTCCTGCTGCGGCCATCCAGTTCGCAGACAGGCGAATCTTGCCGATGTCTTCTATAGCGGCAGCGGCAATGTTAGTCACCGCTTCGCCGACGGCCATCCGCCCCGAGGCAGGCGCATTGAGAACTGCAAGCGGTGTGCGCTCGCCCATCGCCATCGCTTCGCCGCAGCGCGCCTGGAAACCACTGGCCGTGATTGCTACATCGCTTACCGGCACTTGCCAGGGACCAACAAGCTGATCGCGCACAGAAAGGCCACCGACAGTACGATCGCCAATATGAATCAGGAATGACTTGTCGGCGACTGCAGGAATTCGTAAGACGCGAAAAATCGCCTCTTCCAGGGCGATTCCTGCCAAATCAAGTGTTGTCGATTTTGTTGTAACCCTGGTGACATCACGGGTCATTTTTGGCGTTTTGCCGAGCAGCATCTCCATCGGCATGTCAACAACACGATTATCGAATTCACGGTCATTGACGATCAGCTGCCCGTCACCTGTAAGTTCACCGATAATTGCTTGCGGGCAATTCTCACGCTTACAGATCGCGGCAAATTCATCGCTGCGGTCTTTGTTTACGATGAGTACGTAGCGTTCCTGTGCCTCGTTACACCAGATACCCATCGGCGACATGCCACGCTCCGCGTTGGGTATGTTGCGCAATTCAATAATCGCACCATGCTTGCTGTGATCGACCGCCTCCGGGACGGCATTCGACATTCCCCCTGCGCCAACATCATGGATAAGCAGTATCGGATTGTCTTTGCCCATCGCGGTACATCGATCGATCACTTCCTGTGCGCGCCGCTCCATTTCCGGGTTGCCGCGTTGCACCGACACGAAATCCAGGTCTTCCGAACTGCTGCCGCTGGCGACACTCGATGCCGCTCCGCCACCGAGTCCGATAAGCATCGCCGGGCCGCCAATAACGATAATGTTGGCGCCGACCGGAACATCTATCTTCAGTGCATGCTCATCGCGCACGTTGCCGACGCCACCGGCGATCATGATTGGTTTGTGATAGCCACGAATTTCATGCTCCGCTAATCCGGGGACCCGGGACTCATACGTTCTGAAATAACCAAGCAAATTGGGACGACCAAACTCGTTGTTGAAGGCCGCACCGCCGATGGGTCCTTCAAGCATGATCTCGAGCGGCGAGGCCATGCGCCCGGAATGACCGAATGGCGTTTCCCAGGGTTGTGCGAATCCCGGAATACGCAAGTGCGACACTGTGAATCCGGTCAATCCGGCCTTCGGTTTCGCACCAAGGCCAGTCGCACCTTCATCGCGAATTTCCCCGCCCGAGCCGGTCGCAGCTCCCGCGAAAGGTGAAATGGCAGTCGGATGATTGTGTGTTTCGACTTTCATGACGATATGTACCGGCTCGTCAGAATATTCGAACTGTCGTGCCGGGCCCGGCATCAGTCGTGCGCCCTGCCAACCCTGGATCACCGCGGCATTATCAGAGTAGGCAGAGATTACGCCGTCCGGACTGGCGGCGGTCGTACTCTTAATCATGCCGAAGAGCTTTTCGTCCTGCGCCTCTCCATCGATGATCCAGTCTGCGTTGAATATTTTGTGCCTGCAGTGCTCCGAGTTGGCCTGCGCAAACATCATCAGCTCGGCATCAGTCGGATTACGGCCCAGCCGCAGGTAATTATCCTCGAGATAGGCCACTTCCTCTGCCGATAACGCGAGTCCCAGTTCACGATCTGCCTGCTCCAGAGCAGCTTTGCCTTCCTCCAGCAAAGCGATACTGTCGATCAAGGCTGGTGCATGCCCGGCAAACAAATCAGTGGCCGACTCGTCTCCCTGCAACTGGCATTCCGTCATACGATCAAACAATGCCGCGCCCAGCGACAATAGGTCTTCCTGTTGCAGCTCTTCGTCACAGGTCAACGCATAACATATGCCGCGTTCAATCCGTTTGACCTGATCAAGATGACACGCCTGCGCAATGTCTGTGGCTTTGCTCGACCAGGGCGAGATGGTGCCCGGACGTGGTGCAGTGAGAATTAGCTGTACTTCAGATGGAAATTCTTCGACTGCTTCACCAGCGAGGAGTAACGCATCCAGACGCTCTAGTTGGTCCGGCGGCAGTTCAGCACGGATTTTCACGAAGTAAGTGAAACGCGCCGCAAGACCTGTCACACGCTGATCCAGCTGCTGCAGGTCAAGCAATAGCTTTCGCAGTCGGAATGCGGACAACGCGGATTGACCCGGCAACTCCAGGATATTACTGGTCGTTTCTACCGGCAGGTCAGTTGCTGCTGTGGACAAGCGTGATCCCTGATGGAAATGCAGAGAGGTTTGGAAAGACCGGCATGATACCGAAGCCGCCGACAGGCGACCAGCGAAAATCGCCCCGGCGAGGGAGCTTCAGCGAATTACGGTCAGGACTTGTTGCCCTCTCCCGGCGTATAGACCGGCATCGGGAACTGGGTGACGTTGCCGCCCTCGAGTTTGGATATCTTGCTTGTACCCTGCTTGTCGACCTCGTCGATACGAATAATCGAATGCATCGGCAAGTAGGTTCTTTTCACGCCCGTAAACTCAGTCTTGATCTTTTCTTCAGACGGATCGACCACGACAGATGACCGCTCGCCAAAAACCAGCTCTTCGACCTCCACGAATCCAAACAGCGTCCCCTTGACCCACAGACCGGGCATAAACCTCGTAAACCTGCCCCTGGTTCATGAAGACGACTTTATAGAGCGTTTTGCTGGCCATATTTATGCACGCTACCTGGCGGAAAAGGCGGCTAGTTTACCCAATTTGTTTCATTGAAACTTCGTGTAATTTTTAATCGCAGAATAGACTGCATATGGTCTGATTATCTCGTTTATGGGGAATAATTTCGCCGATGTCAAATTGATTTATGTGAACTACTCGGCAGCCAAAATGCACCGTAAAACGGCAATATTTGTCGGTACAACCGGGACTTAGCCAATAGTCGCCGGTGAGCCAATTATCTGAGAGATGCGATGCCATTGCAGCTACAAATCGTCAGTGACCACGAGGACATCCTTGAGGAAGACTGCACCCGCGTATTCGGCGAGGACGGGGGCACGATAGGCCGTTCGCTGGAAAGCGACTGGATACTGCCGGATCCGCAGCGCTATTTGTCTGGCAAGCACGCCACGATCGATTATCCAGAGCGGCGCCTTTTACCTGGCTGACGTCAGCACCAACGGCGTATACATCAACGACGAGGAAGAGCCACTTGGCAAGGGCAATCCACGGCGTCTCTTTAGTGGCGACCGGATTCGCATGGGCGATTTTTCATTTCGTCGTCGGCCTGGATGAGGGCCAGGGCCTCGAGATGCCGCCGCCGGAGGCGATGACCGTTGTTCCGGATCACATCGAGCAGCTCGTGCAGGAAGACATTCTCAAGAGTGGCGTGCAACTGCTCGATGAAGAAGCGTTGACTGGTGACGCAGAATTTGAATCAGCGCTCTTCGGGGTCAAGGAAGAAGTACCCTGAAGAGAAAGACGCGCAGATGAACAAGCCGAACCCATTTTGCGCCGCCGCCAAGCAAGGAACATCAGGCAGCGTTGAATGCTGCGCAATTACTTGATGCATTCATGAAAGGTCTCGATATCACCCGCGCGGAGATTCATCCATCGACCGATCCGCTGGAAGTCATGGAAAATGCCGGTCGGGTGCTAAAGGAATTCGTCGATGGCTCGACGCAACTTCTGGCCAGTCGCACTGCGTTGAAAAGTATGTTTCGTCTCGACCAGACAACGGTCCTGCCACGGCACAACAATCCGCTGAAACTCGCAGAGAACACGCGCGATTCAATGATGCAGTTGCTGGTCGGTAAAGAAGGTGAATATCTGAGTCCGGTCGACGCTGTCCGGGAAGTCTGCCGTGACCTTAAGTTTCACCAGGACGCGGTGCTGGAAGCCATGATCAATGCGTTTGGCGAGTTTGCAGATCGATTCGATCCGGATGAGCTACAGCAAAACTTCGACAAGACACTGAAAAAGAAACCGCTGTTCAATTCATTGAACCAACTGAAATACTGGCAGCTGTATTGCGATTTGTATCCCATCATGACGCAGTCGGGATCAGGCAAGCTGCCGCATCAGTTTGGCGAAGAGTTTGTACGTTCCTACGAAAAACATATTGCCGAGTACAAGCGACTGGAAGGAAAAGGCGACAGCCAGAAAGTCAGGCCGGTGCTTGATCACGTTCCGCAAGAATCCTATGACGCCGAGGAACTGGTCGACCAGACTGAAGAAGCTGGTTACGGGGATCAGTTCTAGGTGAAGCCTAACATTCGCGGCTAAAGCCGCTCCTACAGTTTTGCGTCACGCTGTGGGAGCGGCGGTCTCACCGGATGGCATTCGTCTCAGCCCATCGTTGTGTGCGGCGGCAAAGACGCCGCGAATGCGCGAAGCGCACTCTCAACGGTCCCTCACAACTAACTCGGACTACCGATTCATCCGATTCTCGATCAAATCCTCCACGACCCCCGGATCTGCCAGTGTCGATGTATCACCCAGATTGCTGTAGTCATTCTCTGCAACCTTGCGCAATATTCTCCGCATGATCTTGCCTGACCTGGTTTTTGGCAGCCCGGGCGCCCACTGAATAAAATCCGGTGTCGCTATTGGGCCAATTTCTTTACGCACCCATTGCCGCAATTCTGCGAGGAGCTCATCGGTCGCCTCAATGCCTTCCATCAAGGTGACGTACGCATAGATGCCCTGCCCTTTGATTTCGTGGGGGCACCCGACTACGGCCGCTTCGGCAACACTTTTGTGCGCGACCAGTGCACTTTCCACCTCTGCCGTCCCCATGCGGTGACCGGACACGTTTAATACGTCATCGACGCGACCGGTGATCCAGTAGTACCCGTCCTCGTCACGTCGCACACCATCACCCGTAAAGAAGCGACCTTCATACGTTGTAAAGTATGTGTCGACGAAACGCTCGTGATTGCCATACAGAGATCGTGCCTGCGCCGGCCAGCTGTCGGTCACGACCAGGTTGCCCTCGGCCGCGCCATCAAGAACCTGTCCGTCGGCGTCCACGACAGCCAGTTGAATGCCGAAGAATGGCTTGGTTGCAGACCCCGGCTTGAGCGCCGTCGCGCCGGGCAACGGCGTGATCAGGATGCCGCCCGTTTCTGTTTGCCACCAGGTGTCGACGATCGGACAGCGCTCCTCACCGACGACATGGTAATACCACTCCCACGCTTCCGGATTGATCGGCTCACCGACAGTACCAAGCAAACGCAGGCTCTTTCTCGACGTTCTTTTTACCGGCTCATCGCCCTCACGCATCAATGCTCTGATCGCCGTCGGCGCCGTATAAACGATGTTGACCTGGTGTTTGTCGCACACTTCCCAAAATCGTGAAGCGGTTGGGTAGTTAGGTACGCCCTCGAACATTAAAGTGATTGCACCATTGGCGAGCGGGCCATACACAATGTAACTGTGACCAGTCACCCAACCCACGTCTGCAGTACACCAGTAGACGTCGCCGGGGTGATAATCGAATACATATTGATGCGTTAACGCCGCATAAACCAGGTAACCGCCGGTCGTGTGCAGGACGCCTTTTGGCTTGCCGGTCGATCCGGAGGTATAAAGAATGAACAGCGGATCCTCGGCACCCATTTCCTCACAAGGGCAATCCGCCTCTACGTCGGCCTCGAGATCATGCAACCAGGCGTCTCTCCCCTCGACCCAGTCGATGTCCGCGCCGGTATTGCGCACAACGAGGACTTTCTCCAGCGTCTTGACCTCCGGATGCTGTGCCGCTGCATCGACGTTATCTTTCAACGGGATCGCTTTGCCTCCACGCAAGCCCTGATCCGCGGTGATGACGATATTTGAGTCGCAGTCGTGAATTCGCCCTGCCAGGGCATCCGGTGAAAAGCCACCAAAAACAACTGAGTGCACAGCGCCAATCCGGGTGCATGCCAGCATGGCGATGGCAGCCTCGGGAATCATCGGCATGTAGATCGTGATTCGATCGCCTTTTTTGGCGCCCAGCTTTTTCAACGAGTTTGCGAACTTGCAAACTCGTGTGTGCAATTCGCGATAGGTGATCGTCAAATCACGCGTTGGATCATCACCTTCCCAAATAATCGCAACGTCGTCGCCTTTTGTTTCCAGGTGTCGATCGACGCAGTTGTAGCAGACATTTAAAGTGCCGTCGTAGTACCAGCGAATATGTACATCGTCCTTCGCCCAGGAAACGTCCTTCACTTTCGTGAACGGCTTGATCCAGTCGATGCGCTCAGCCTGCTCGGCCCAGAAACCCTCGTTGTCTTCGATGGACCGCTTGTACATATCCTCATAGCCCGCCTCATCAACAAGGGCGCGACTCGCGGTCGCGGCACTTACGGCATAAGTTTTGCTCGTTGTCATTAGATGTCCCTGTTTTTCTTGCTCTGTTTTACAGAATGGGCTGACGCTGTTTAAGTAAGCTTTTGCAGAATTCGTTGTGCTTGCAGCAAATGTGGTCGATCGATCATTTCACCATCCAGTCCCAGGGTGCCAGCATCGGGATTGGCAGCGAATAATTCGACGATGCGGTTCGCGCGCTCGATTTCTGCAGCGGTCGCCTCGAATGCCGCGTTAATTACCGCTACCTGATCAGGATGTATCGCCAGCATTCCTTCGAAACCATCCCGCCGTGCATTTGTTGCATAGGCTGCCAGACCTTCCATGTTGCGGTAATCCGTATAAACCGTGTCAATCGCCGCTACAGCGGCTGCGGATGCAGCAAACAAGCAGAGAGATCGTGCCAGCTCATAGGGTGGCAACCAGTTGCCTGATTCATCGCGATTTGCACTTGCGCCAACTGCGCTACTCAAATCTTCGGCACCCCAGCTCAAAGCCAGAAGCCGTGCCGTCGCATCGGCATATTCGTGCATTTTGAAAAGCGCAGCGGGTCTCTCAGTCGCGATGGGTATGATCGATGTTTGCCCCGGCGTGTGCCCGCCTTCCAGTTCGAGGACATCCAGCAATTTTGCCAATTGATTCGTATCCCTGGCGCCGATAGGGCTTAGGCAGAATTATTCCGCGCGGACCTGGTGGCATTACGGCACGCAAATCCTGCAATGCATCTTCCGTGTCCAGCGGGTTAATACGCACCCACAATTCCGCGCTACCCTTATCAGCCAGGAAGTCGCGCGCTATTTCCCTCGCTTTTGGCCTCGCACTTGCTGCGACGGAGTCTTCAAGATCAATGATCAGCGCATCAGCACCTGTATCGCGCGCTTTCGCGAGCTTGCGCTCACTATCGGCCGGTACGAACAGAAAACTTCGGCTCACTTTGGTTTCCGCAACATCAGCGCCGAGCGCTTGCACTCACCGACCAGTTCTTCATGCTGGTTGTAGGCACGATGCGCAAATATGACGATGCCGTTGTCCGGCCTGGATTTGCTGTCGCGAAGTTCCAGCACCTCGGTCTCGACCCTGATGGTGTCGCCATGAAACAGGGGTTTGGGAAAGCGCACCGCGTCCCAGCCAAGATTCGCGACCGTCGTGCCCATGGTGGTGTCACCCACTGATATGCCGACCATGAAACCCAGCGTCAGGCAGCTGTTAACGATCGGCCTGCCGTATTCAGTGCCTTTCATGTATTCCGCATCAAGATGCAGTGGCGCCGGATTGTGCGTCAGGGCGCTGAACCAGACGTTGTCTGCCTCGGTGATCGTCCTGGTGATGTCGTGCCTGAATTTCTGCCCGACCGTGAATTCCTCAAAATATAGTCCTGCCATGCGCCTTATCCATTACTGACCGATTACGCATGATAATGCCAGCTCAGCTGGAATTAAACGGCTGACCCGCCGCTCAGGCCGATGGCAGCGCCTCGACGAGCTCCACCATGCGTCGTCGTGTGGCTTCATCGGGAAGCTCGCCAACCGCCGCACCTATGTTATCCAGCATATTCTTCGGCTTGCTGGTGGCGGGCGTCACCACCGTTACCGCAGGGTGCGCAGCAACAAACTTGATGAAAAACTGTGCCCAGGAGCTGGCGCCAAACTCCTGCGCCCATTCCGGAACCTGTAAACCGGATACACGACGCCACAAACGCGTGCGTCCAAACGGCAAATAAACCAGGACACCGATACCGCGGTCCTGCGCCAGCGGCAGAATCGTCTCGGCGGATGTGAGATTGTCCACCGCGTAGTCCACACCGATAAAATCAATCGGTTCTTCCCGCATTACTTTTGCCAGTTCCGGGTAGCGCCGCGGACTGGTCGAGGTAACGCCGATATAGCGAATCCTGCCCTCTTGCTTGAGTTCTTTGAGTATGCCCATTTGCGTAGGGACATCGGCCAGGTTGTGCACCTGGATCAGGTCGACAGGATCTTTGCCAATGTATTGAATCGATCTTTCAATTTGCGCGCGGGCTTTGGCCGGATCCGCGGAACCACCACCACGACCGGCAACATTAACTTTCGTCGCCCAGAATACTTTCTCCGTGGCGTCCAACTCCTGAACAATTCGGCCGGCAACTTCTTCAGACGCACCATAGCTCGGCGCAGTATCGAAAACACTGCCACCATTTTCGAATAAGACGCTCAGTACTTCGCGCAGCGCACTCACGTCATCACTGCGGGCAACCGACGAAAACGTCGCCGAACTGCCGAGCCCGACAATGGGCAGTTTCTCACCGGAAGACGGGATAGCCCTGGTAATGAGTTCACCGCTCTCAAGCGCGTTCAGCAAACCAGGCTGAAACGCGAAGGTGGCACCGGCAAGCGTCGAGTATTTAAGGAATTCGCGTCGCTTCAACATTAAGGTCGTCCTCTGAACAGATCCGCAGACAGTATACGCAAATGGCTATAATTTGATTCGACTGAAAAAGAATATGACTCGCACGCCCTTAACCGACACGTTACTACCCTGGCATTTCTCGCGTTTGCATCGCCAGGCACATCGGAACTAAATAGACGATATCAGCAATTCATCAGGGAAAAGTCATGTTACGAGACCGTGAAAACAAGATCATTTGCAACAGATTACATCTGCTACGAAAGGATTGGCGCAATGGAATATATGACTGCAACAGGGACCCGGATCCAATTAACCATGCCAACAATCGGATTCAACGCCGGTTCGACGCATCTGACCCTCGATGACGTGGGCAGTGAAAACCGGCGATTGACAACCGCCCTGAAAAGCGGGAAGTTTTTCTTCCGCGTAGTTGCCCCGGTAATTGTAGTCGCCTGCGTTCTGACTGCCTGCGGCGGCCACAAAATCCTCAAAGAGCCGCTACCGATAACCGCTACTGAAAAGCTGGCAGCGGCGCGAGATGAGAACATGGCCGCCGAGCTGAGTTGGGTGATTGTCCGCGATGGGCCCGGCACCTGGGTACGCAATGCCGACTGGGACGAATACATAATGACCTTAACAAATCACTCAGATAACGATTTGCGAGTGGAAAGCGTGTTCGTATATGACTTGTTATCGGTTGCTGCGGCAACCGAGCCGAGCCGTCGATCGTTAGTCAAAGAATCCAGGGCAGCAGCCCACCGCTATGAAGATCAGGGGCTGGAAGTGAAGGCCGGCGCTGGCGCAGGCGCGATGATTATAGCCGGCACGGCAGTTGGAATCGCCGGAGTAGGACTCGCGGCGGGTGGTGCTTTGTTGACAACAGGCGCTGCTGCCGCGGCAGCGACAGGCATTCTGCTCGCACCGGTCCTCGCAGCGGGTGGAATCATGAAGGGCGTTAACAACGAGAAGGTCGCCAGACAGATTGCCGCAAGACAATCCACTTTACCCCTGGTGCTGAAAGGCGGTGAAGTTCGCAACGTAACATTCTTCTTTCCGCTAGCACCGTCCCCGCAAAAAATCGAAGTGGGCTACAGCTCTATTACGTCAAAGCACATACTGCCCATTGACACACATGAAATTCTGCAGGGCCTGCATATTATTGACCAGGACCATAAAGCCACTGACAGCAGCGAGTAGCTCGGCAATACCAAAAGCCTCTGACTGTCGCGGCTATGTTCAGGATGGTTTTAGAATCCCCCACCGTTCCAGGCGCTACCCATGACCAGGTAGGCATAGGTACCCTCAGGACCGCGTGCAACGTCGATGCCAACGCGGAAACCAAGTACTTTCGCCATTAAATATCGAAACCCGACGCCGTAGGCAGATCGTGTAGTGGCTGACGACAGGTCGGAAATACTATCCGCAGCCCGTCCGGCTCCGACAAATGCCAGCGCTGTCCAGCGTGGATGAAAATCGTAGCCGCCGCGAATTTCTGCGGTTGCCGCAGTTTCGCCCTGGTAACGCAACGCCGGAATACCCTGGATATCGACATACGGCTCGAGGTAGAAGGGAACGTCGCCGCTGGTCGTCGCGCCGTCCAGTCGCCAGCTGAAAGTGTACTTTTCGCCGAATTCGAAATACTGGCGTATCTTCCAGGCGAACTGCTCATAATCAAAATCGCTGCCGATTGCGTCGTTGTTAACGGTTGCTGTCAATTCCGTTTTGAATCCATCCCTGGGACTGAGTCGATAGTCCAGGTCCTCGTACAAACCGACGACACCGATTCCTGAAACGCTGTTTTCAACCACGGGCAAGTCTATCGGCAAATTCGTCTTAAACTGCACTGCAGAATCGAGATATCTCCAGTTTGCACCCAGGTACCAGCGGCTTTCACCCAGGCGAACCTTGAACCCCTGATCCAGCATTGCGCCCTTGATGTTGAAACGAATGCCATTCCCCGGAAGCGGGAAATTTTCATTGCCGAACCAGTCGAGATTGATATCAGCGTAGCCGGCCATGACGTTGTATCGATAGCGGTCTTTTCTCCAGTTACGAAAGTGCCCGCCACCGACAAACCAGGATTCATTACCGGTAACGCCTGCTACCAGGGCCGACATGTTGGGCATTATCAGGTTCTTGCCATCCTCCGCCCGCATTTGATCATCCTTTGGCTTGTGGAAAAAAACCCCGGCCATACCGAGGCCGTTATCCACCGCGGGTTCCGTTATGATGATCGGCACGGGCATGAACCCTACAATGTTTTCAACCAACCACTGGCTCGCATCGAACCAGCCATCGTCCGGATCTTTGAACTTGCTGGCAAATCCCTTCTTATCCGCATCCTCAGCCGGTATATCCTGCGTTGAGTCCTGTGCGGCGGATGGTCTGACAACGCTCACGCAAAGAATGAGGCAAACAGCAATAAATATCTTCTGGAATATCACGAGGCGAGCGCTCTTTAGTGCAGATAAAATCTGCCTGACTGCGAGGCGCGGTAGTCTACAGCGGGAATTCACCAGCTGGCAAACATTAATTATATGACAAGCATTCGGCTCTGGAAGAATGCAGAATGGCGTCATCGACCCCGAATTTATCCCTGAGGAGAGAAAGTGAAACAAAAACTTGTCGCTGTAATCACTGCGTTGATTTTATTCACCAGCACAAACGCTGCCGATCCGGTCGGGCCAAATCTGACGCCCAGGCTCAAGGGTCTTCTTGCGGATGAAATGCAGCAGGTTGCTGCGGCTACCAGTGACCTGGCGCTCGCGATAACTGCAGGCGATCATGCAACCGTGCATCGCCTCGCCAGCGCAGTCCGTGACAGTTTCATTCTCAAACAATCACTGACAGAACAGGACAAGAAGGACCTGATGAGTGCAGTCCCGCCGGAGTTCGTCGCATTAGACAGGCACTTTCACGGATTGGCCGGCAAACTGGCGAGCCAGGCCGAAAAGAATGATAGCGAACTGCAAAACTTTTATTTTTCCAGGATGCTGGAAACGTGTACAACGTGTCACGCTCAATTTGCGGCGGACCGTTTCCCCGGACTCACAGAACCGGGAACCGAGGAGCATTAAGAATCAAGCCGCAGACACTTCGGTGACAGCTTTTGGCTACCCGTTTTTAGCGTAGCGCACCATCCGCAATCCACTGGCGAATTTCGGCTATTACTGCCGGGTCGAGTGCGGGAAGACCCAAAGGCATCTGACTACCGGCATTGCCTTCCAGTTTCTGGATCAGGTAGCTGTTATCCGGATCAGTTGGGGCAACCCTGGAGATGGCTGCGTTTTGCGAACTGGGCACGCCAACCAACTCGAGGAAGCTCGTATCAGCATCGGAAAGATTCAAGCCTGCCTGCGCACCTGCTCCGGTGTGACATCCAACTGTGGCACATGTCGGTGTGAATACTATCGTTTGAATCTGGTCCAGCGTCGGTCCGATCACAACCGGCGTACTAATCGAAAACTGCGCGATAAAGTCTCCGCCTGCCAGGTTATTGCCTGACGGAAATCCTCCGCCAAACTCGCCATCCAGCGCATTCGCGTTGAGGTCCATTATGATCGAAGCGCCCGTGCCGAGCAGACTGACACGGTAAGTATCATCTGCCAGAACACCGTTTATATCGAATACGGCGCCGCTCTGATTTGCACCTGGCACGGAAACTAAAGTTGCCGTGATCGGTACATCGTTAGCTTCACCGAATGTCCCGTCTCCGCCACTGGCCGTCAACAGGAATGTATTCATGTTGACGGTTGCGGCGACGAGATTCTGGTCGAAGCCGGCGACAATCTGCGTCGGTGCCGCGGTAAGTACCGCGCCAGGCATCGGCGCCAATGAGGTAACTTTGACCGGCGCAGCCGGTGGCACAACCCGATCGTCATCCGCACCGTTTGTTATCCACAATCTGATTACATCGATGTCCGTTTGCGAGAGGGGTGCTGCACCCAGCGGCATTTGCGAACTGCCCGCTACAGTTCCCTCGAGCTTCTGAATGAGGTAACTAATATCCGGATTGCCGGCGTTCACACGCTCTATTCCTGCATCCTGGCTGCTGGCGATACCCACAAGCTCTGCATAACTGTTGGCATCCTCCAGGTTAAGGCTCGCAGATGCACCTGCACCGGAATGGCAACCTACCGTCGCGCATGAAGGCGTGAAAACACTTGCCTGGATTTCAGAAAAATTCGGACCGAAGCTCGCCGGTGGTGGTGGTGGCGGCGGTGGTGGGGGTGGTGGCGGTGGTGGTGGCGGAGGTAAAGTATTGTTGAAACTGCTTGCGGCTTCATCAAAGGTCTGCACATCACACGCGGCCAGAGACCCCGTGATCAACAGGAAAGCCAATACAGCTCTAGCTTTGCGTGATATTTTCATGATGCTCTTAGCCACCAGCATAGCGGATGAAATAATGATCAAACGTCATCTGATGGTATCGTTTCAAGTCTGGCAAAACGCGACGACCGTCACACTCCTGACCTCAGGCAACTGTCGTCAAACGCCGACTACAACTGGCCTGCAGGCCGCCGATCATGCCGGGGAAGCTGCGTTCGGGAGTCACAGGAACCGGAGCCGAAAAGATTTGCCCGCTATTATGGTGATAGGTAGGCTCTGGCAATAAGAGCATACAAAGTTGTACGCCGGCGTACGCACTTTAGTATTGCAAAAGAATAAGAATCAAAAGGGGAATCAACATGAAAGCCTATGTCGCTGAATTTTTTGGAACGTTCTGGTTGGTTTTGGGAGGTTGTGGCAGCGCAGTGCTCGCAGCGGCATTTCCTGATGTTGGTATCGGCCTGCTCGGCGTGTCGCTGGCATTTGGTTTGACGGTATTAACAATGGCGTTTGCGATCGGCCACATTTCCGGATGCCACCTGAATCCTGCAGTGTCTGTCGGCTTGTGGGTCGGTGGTCGATTCCCGGCGAACCAGTTGCTGCCTTACATCGTTGCGCAGGTTGTTGGAGCCATAGTTGCCGGTGGCGTGCTTTACGTGATCGCGAGCGGTCAGGCTGGTTTTGACGTGGCAGCCGGATTCGCATCGAACGGATATGGAGAACATTCACCCGGCGGATACACCATGATGGCAGCGCTGGTCACAGAAATTGTGATGACCATGATGTTCCTCGTCATAATTCTTGGTGCGACCGACAAGCGTGCGCCGAAAGGATTCGCGCCTATCGCGATCGGCCTTGGTCTGACGCTGATACATTTAATCAGTATTCCGGTTACTAACACTTCCGTGAATCCGGCGCGTAGTACCGGCGTTGGTTTGTATGTTGGTGACTGGGCTGTGTCACAATTGTGGCTGTTCTGGGTGGCGCCGATTGTTGGGGCAGTGATTGGTGCTGTTGTTTATCGGTATATTGGCGGTGAGCAGGAATAAACAGTACCTTGTCAGCAACCTGGCAGCGGACAGGTAATGAATTGCAAGACGATTTTCCGGGATTGACGAGGTAGGCAATCCAACGGGATATCGCACGCTATCAGCGTGCAATTTACAAATAACAATAATTAAGGTGAATCAATCAATGATGACGAAAACTGCGCAGCTCTTAATGCTGGCCATGTTGCTCACACTTGCAGCATGTCAGAAGCCGACGACCGCGGTAGATGATGCCGCTACGACAGCAGGTGAAACTCCTCAGGAAGCCCAATCGACGCAAGCCGAAGATGAAACCGAGCCGGGACCGCCGCCGCGAAATTTCGCCCGTCTTGGTGAAACCAGGGGATTGCTCGAAAAAACGCCGGCGGCTACGCCCGGCTACGTCCTTTTCGCATCGTTGAAAGACGCAACCGTTTTTCTGATCGACCTGAATGGGCAGGTTGTCCATACCTGGGACAGCGAGTACACGCCGGGATCGCAATATTTGCGGGACAACGGCAATCTCGTCATGCTCGCCCGGAATCCTGCGGCACCTGTTTTCGCGGGCGGTGGACAAGCCGGCTGGTTCCTGGAGTACACCTGGGACGGTGACATGGTCTGGCAATACGGCTTCTCTTCGACGGACTATTTGTCGCATCATGATGTCGCGGTCATGCCGAACGGCAATATCCTGGCGATCGCCTGGGAAGCCAGGACCGTCGATCAGGCAATCGCCGCGGGTCGAAATCCGGAATTGATACCCGAAGCCGGGCTATGGCCGGACTGGATCGTCGAGATACAGCCGCAAGGCAGTAACGATGCGAAAATCGTCTGGGAATGGCATTACTGGGATCACCTTGTGCAGGACTTCGATGAAAGCAAAGACAACTTCGGTGTTATTGCTGATCACCCGGAATTGCTGGACGTGAACAGCGGTGAGATGCCGGAACCGATAACACAGGAACAACTGGATCAACAAAAGGCCGCGGACTTCGCCAGTACCAACGATACGGTCGAAAACAACGGCTCGGACATATATCACACCAATTCCATTAACTACAACGCGAAACTCGACCAGATCGCCATCAGTGCGCCGCATCTGCATGAAATTTTTATCATCGATCACAGCACGACGACAGCAGAGGCCGCCGGACACGAGGGTGGGCGTCAGGGTAAGGGCGGCGACATCCTTTATCGGTGGGGCAACCCGGCCAACTACGCTCGCGGCGACGAATCGGCCCAGGTGCTCGATGGCCAGCATGACCTGCGCTGGATTCCTGCAGGGTATCCCGGCGCGGGCAATCTGCTGGTTTTCAATAACAACGTGCACGGTGCCGATCCAGGTTATTCAGCGGTGCTCGAATTGCAGACACCACTGACGGATACGGGTTACGAATTAACCAGCACAGGCGTCTATGGGCCGGAAGAACCTGCGTGGAGTTATGTACCCGAGGATCCCATGGCGTTTTTCAGCCCGTTCATATCGGGCGCACATCGCCTTGCCAATGGCAACACGCTGATCACGGAAGGCGCAAGCGGCCGGTTTTTTGAAGTCGACGCTGAGGGAGACGTCCTGTGGAATTACATGACACCATATACCGGCGACCGGAGAAATCCGGATGGCACGAGCCCGCAGCCGGTTGGGCCGTTCATCTACGCGACCTTCCGCGCCACGCATATCCCTGCCGATCACCCCGCGGTCGCTGGCAAAAATATGGCGCCGCTCGATCCGCAGCCGGCTGTGTACAAGCCACCTGAAAAATAGCGAACGGAGATTTTAAAATCGCGGCGAGACGCCGCTCCCACAGAAACGTCGACTACCCTGTGGGGGCGTCTTCTGGCCGCGAATGTAGCGTGCCGCTCTCGCGTGGCAATCCAGCTCAGTTGCCGGATGCGAAACCTTTGAGCGGACCTGCTGAATCGGTAATATTAGTCCGGCTCACCGCCGTGAACGGACTTGCCTGCCGCAACCATGGCCTCCTCGGACATGCCGCCTTTTCCGGAGGTCATTTTCTCGATCAATAGCCTGGTTTCCTCGCGGCTGTTGATGTGCGGAAAATCCTCGTCGGGTACGGCGACGCCGAGAAATTCACACAACGGCCCCCAGCCTTCTTTGACCTGGTACACCAGCAATCTCTCAGGTGGCACTGACGCGATAATATCCGCGTTGCGTTTTTCGAAATAGTCCACCATGTAGTCTTTGTCGTGCATCCTGTTTTCGACCGTGTCAAATACGATGCGCTGCATCAGCTCACCGAACGGGCTGTTCTTGATGCCGTTCACGAGCATTTCGGACATGATGGTTTCGTTGGTCGAATCGAACCAGCGCACCGGGTCGCGTACAGTCAACAATAATTTTGCATCCGGGTAGTAGTCAGCCAGTTCCTGCCAGAACGTACATCCCGGGTAATCAACACTGGTTCCATAGCCGTCAAAAATCTTGTCCCAGTCGGCATTACCATTAGCTGCGTCAATCCAGTCCTTTGCTTTCGCCGGATTCTGCAGAACTTCCGACATGTGATAGCCGTGTCCCGTGCCGAGCATCTCCAGCGCCACCTTGACCGAGGCCGTACCGGTCCGGCCGAGACCTACCCCAATAACTTTTAGCGTCATTTTATTACTTCCTCTTCTTTTTATTTGATCAAAAAGCAGTTTTGTTGAATGCCATGATTCGCGATCTGCGAACTCAGCATAGCAGGATTGTTGTAAAGTGCGTTGACTCCCGGCGCTGGTCGGTGACAGTCGGCCGACTCACTCTGCTTCTGCTGGAGACACTTCGGCGCCGAGAATCGATCGGTGCAGCAGGTACGTCAAAAAGACGGCAATGCCAGCGCCACCCATGATGAGCGTGAGATTGCTGGTGGTGCCATCGTAGAGAATGTTACTGATGATCGCGCTCGTCGCGGCTGCTGCGCCTTGTAGCGCGCCTATGATTGACGATGCCAGACCAGCAATTTTCGGCACCGGATCCAGCGCCAGTGCCGTCGCATTCGGCAACAGGAACCCTACACCAAACATATACAGGCATGCATTGCCCCAGATCCACCAAAAGTTGACGTCACCGATCCAGTGGATGAGAAACATTTGCGCACTGACCAGCGCAACGACCCCTGCACCAACACCGATGACCCGCATTGCAGGGGAGTGCAGCAAGAGCCGACGACTGACCATGGAGCCTGCAAACATGGCGACGCCGATGAGCGCGAAGATCGCGCCGAACCACTCGACCGGGTATGCGTAGATATCCAGGATCAGCCCGGCAGCGCCGCTGATCAATACCATGAATCCCGAAGCAGTAAACATGATGATCAGGATGCTGAAAATGGCCTGACGATGCGAAAAAAATTCCTTCAGGCCCAACCAGAACAGGCGACCAATGTTGTGCTCTCGCTCGGGCACGTGTGTTTCCTGCAACACGGTTCGGCACAGGAACAGTGTCAGCAGCCCTATAACTACCAGGCCATAGAGCGGCGAGCGCCAGCCCCACTGCGTCGCGAGAAATGAGCCGAGCATCGGCGCGAGCATCGGACCGATGGTGAAGATCATCACCATGAGCGACATCAGTCGCGCTGCATTTGCGCCACTAGCAACATCACGCACGATGGCGCGTGCGACGACCATACCGACAGAAGATCCCAGACCCTGCACGAATCGTGCGGCCAGCAATAACGTGATGTTATCGCTGACCGATGCAACCACTCCGGCTAAAGTGAACAACGCAACGCCGACGAAGAGCACCGGCATTCGACCCAGGTGATCTGACAGCAATCCCGCCGGCAGTTGACCGATGGCCATGCCGGCCATGAACAGGCCAACGACCTGCTGACCGAGCGACATCGTCGTGGCGAGGTCGTGCACCATTTCCGGAATTGCGGGCAGGCTTATCGCTATGGCAACCGCCGTCAGGCCCGGTGAGTAACCCCAGCACCACGACGAACATTCGTTTCTCAGCAAGCCCGTTGTTCATGAGGTCCTCTTGTTGATTATTTTTGGGAACGCGGACAGTCCGTGGAGAATAGTCGGTACACGGCCCTGATCACAACAGTAAAATGTGCCGGGAAATCATCGTGAATAATAATATGGCAGTTGCGGCCGCCGAATTTTACATGCTGTACGAAGATCCAGGACCTCCTGTTATGAAGATCATTAATGCATTAATGGGATCGGGCCCATTGCAGTCTGTGCAAGCCTGGCGCATGGTCACGAGCGGATTCTTGCTCAGAATTCGCTGCAAATCGACCTCATTGTGCCAGGGTGAATCCTGCAATACCCGGGTGACCAGCAGGGTACCTGTTGCCGCGAAACAGCATGTGTGGATCGTCGTTTTCGTTGCTGTAGGAATAATCCCATACGATCTCGCCATCACGAGTTACTTCGCGGATCATGGCACCCGCTCCCTGGGTAATAATCGTATTGCCGTTCAGCAGTCGCTGAGCGCCCGATATGAAAAATGAGTAGAAGCGCTCAGGCGGTTCCGGGTTGTACTCCCAGACGATCACATCCGTACTATAGGGCTCGCCGTCATGCAGCACGAAAGAACCATCGTCACTCATTTCCGGCGCAAATTCGACAACTGTCGAATACGGCCGTGCGTCTGGATTGCCGTTGTTGAAGACAAGTAAATTCCCGGCCCCGGGGAGCCCTTCTTTTATCCATTGTATGTCGTGTTGATTAAAAAGCGTGCGATCCGCAGCGCCACCCCGATCATAGTTTTCAGCGTTTCCCCAACGATACAAGAAATCGCCACCCCGCCCATGGCGTCCACCGCCATGGGATGCCGCCTCCCACGGCGTCGTGCTGTGATCAATGACGAAGACTTCGCTCATATAATTCGACGAAATGACGATAAGATCGAGATCCGCGTTGTAGTCCAGTGCGTTCACGTGGGTCCAGTCACCCGATTCGGATATCTTTCCCTCATTGTCAAGCTGGAACGAATTTATGTTCAGCAATTCTGGGTGTTCGGCAACGACACCGTAATTCGCCTTGCCTGCATCATAATCCTGAACAAGGTGGTGCCGCGCACTCCATTCCCAGACGATTTCGGCGTTGAACGGATCGACCTCGATTATGCCGTCATACCAAAAGCGCCCGTTGTCGGTGACAAACTCCGGATTGCGTCCCAGCATGATGGCCTCTTCTTTCGACACTTTCTCCCAGACCACCGCCAGTACATTGCCATTTGGCAGTTTGATTGCATCGTGGTGCTGAATGTAGTCATTCGTCGCCAATCCGAGGCGCCAGACCAACTCGCCGTCGGCCGCGAACTCCTCGATGCAGCCCTGCCGTCCCCCGCTGCGAAATACATCCGTATGCACGGTGTTAAGCACCAATCTGTTACCACTGGGCAGCAATTGCGTGTGGTGGAAACCGTCGCTTTCGATACGGCCTACTACCTGGCCTTCGTTGTTGATCAGCATTGATTCGCGGATCATCGCCGGTTCGACCAATACATAACCCGGGCTGACCCGGTCCCAGTCTGTATCGACAGGCTCACGGTCGGCGCCGACAGCCATCCGCGTCGCCAGGCGCGGCGGCATATCTTTTTGTGGTACGCCGGGCGCCTCTGCGAACCCCGGTGGTGGAGAGGGGACGTCGAATACCTTGCAGACCGTATTCACCTTCTTGTTCGATACGTAGCGGGCAATCGCCTTTCCCGGGCCGTCTGCTGCACCGGATTCAGAAGACAGGGGCGCGGTTTCCGGTGCGCAGGCCGACTGGAACAGGATTACCAGTCCGAACGAAACAAAAAAACGCCCTGTGATTACGGTCATTTCCCTACCTCTGCAATTTTTTTATTTTAAACAGTCTTTGTCGATTATATTTTGTTATTACTTGTTTTTTCGACAGCGTAAGGATAGCAGTTTTTGCGAAGGATATTGGCTGAGAGGGTGGGATTGATTCGAATCGCCTTAAGGCGATCCTCACCCCTGCGGGGCGCGCTTCGCGCGTCCAAAACGCTGTCGCGTTTTGTCGAACAGCGTGCTCATCCCTGACCCGCTGCTTGTAAACAAAAACGGGACCCATCGGGTCCCGTTTCTTGTTTACTGGCGGAGAGGGTGGCAAAAATCTCACTTCCAAGGATATCCGAGGAAATCCAAAAGTCCTTTAGTATCTTGCACTTAGGGAACTTCCTGCGCTAGTGTAGTTCCAAGAAATCCAGCCAAAGCCGGGTTCAAAACGTGGGCCCGATTGTAGGCTGTCGAATTTCAAGTGCAAGGAGTTGAGTGTGGCGGAGAGAATCACCGCTTTGTTTGTCAAGCACGCCAAGCGCCCGGGCAAGTATCCCGATGGTGGCAATCTGTATTTGCAAGTCAGAAAGTCAACACGATGTATTGAGACCGATATAGTCACCAAGTCGTGGCTGTTTCGCTACTCCCGTTTCAGCCAGGATACCTGGTTGGGGCTCGGCCCTTATCCCGATGTGACACTGTCGGAAGCTCGCGATCTGGCCACACGCGAGCGCAAGAAGATACACCAGGGCATCGACCCCCTGACTGACAAACGCGCGCGGCAAATCGCGGCACGTACGGCACACGAGAACATGCTGACCTTCGCCGAGTGTGCAGAGCTTTACATCGAGTCCCAGGCCCCAGGCTGGAGTAACCCGAAGCACATCGAGCAATGGCGCAGCACCCTCACGAACCTCGCTGGGCCGATCATCGGCCATTTGCCCGTTGACCAGATCGACACGGCACTCATCATGCGATGTATCGAACCGATCTGGGCCTCGAAGACCGAGACGGCAAGCCGGCTGCGAGGACGCGTTGAGTCGGTTCTGGACTGGTCGTCCGTCCGTGGCTACCGCAAGGGCGATAACCCGGCACGTTGGCGTGGCCATCTCGACAAGCTTCTGCCACGACCGAGCCAGGTTGCTCGGGTCAAGCATTACGCTGCTTTACCTTACACTGAGGTTGGCGCATTCATGCTACAACTGCATGAAGATACGGGTGTCGCAGCAAGGGCACTCGAGCTGCTAATTTTAACAGCAGCTCGCACGAATGAAGCGATCAAAGCAGAGTGGTCCGAGTTCGATCTGGATCGCAGAATCTGGGTTGTTCCGGCCGAGCGCATGAAGTCAAAGCGTAGCCACAGGGTGCCGTTGTCAGAGGCCGCTATTGCCGTGCTCACGGCGGTAAAGGGACGCGAGAAGACCTACGTATTTCCCGGCCACAAGCGAAACAGTCACCTGTCCAATGTGGCGATGCTGCAGGTCTTGAAGCGACTGGAGCGAACTGGAATTACAGTTCATGGATTCCGGTCTACCTTTCGGGACTGGTGCGCCGAGTCGACAAACTATCCGG
>PVMK01120022.1_pt1 | contig 33449 bp, 29 predicted proteins | sample 1853481 | NCBI WGS metagenome assembly PVMK01 (sample SAMN08533507, study PRJNA380276) | Marine sediment metagenome, whole genome shotgun sequencing project.
GTGGCCCCAGCCTTTCGACGAGGATTTGAAGACCGAGCTCCGCGGCGAGATCACGGCGGAATACCGCGAATCCCACGCCCTTGAACACCTCCACGAGGACCACTACCTGGGCAAGCTCGGATTCGAGGACTTCATCGACCGGGCCGCCAAGCTGTTGGTCGTGGGCGGCATCAACGGCGCCGACGACAGCCTGGCCGCCGTTTACCGCGCCTTGCTCGACGGATCGCCACTGCCAATGGCCCGCCGCCGCCCGAGGCGTATCCAGTAGCCGCGATCATTCTTTTCCTTGGGAGAGAATCAGATGCAATACAGACCACTGGGGACATCGGGAATCGAGGCGTCCATCGTCGGACTCGGTACATGGGTGACGGGCGGTGGCGACACGTGGGAGGGCCCGGACGACAACGAGTCCGTCAGGGCCATCCACGCGGCCCTCGACCGGGGCGTCACCCTCATCGATACGGCGCCCTCCTACGGCTGGGGGCACAGCGAAGAAGTCGTCGGCAAGGCTATCCAGGGCCGCCGCGATCAGGTTGTCATCGCCACGAAATGCGGCATCTGGTGGGAGGACGATCGAGGCTCGTTCAATTCCAGCAAAGACGGCAGAGACACCTACATCAGCTTGCGTCCCGATACCATCACCATCGAAGTCGAGAACAGCCTGAAGCGGCTCGGCGTGGGATCTATCGATCTCTTGCAGGTCCATCGGCCCGCCAAAGATCCCGAGAACACGCCCATCTCCGAGACCATGGCCTGTTTCATGGATCTGAAGGACCAGGGCAAGATCCGCGCCGTCGGTGTGTCCAACGTGTCGCTCGAACAGCTCGAGGAGTACCGCGCGGCCGGCGATCTCGCCAGCAATCAGTTCCGCTACAGCATGATTTTTCGCGACCACGAGGCGGACATCCTGCCCCACTGCGCGGAGAACAACATCGCCACGCTGACCTATATGTCTCTCGAGCAGGGTCTGCTCACGGGCAAGGTCGGCATGGACCGCGTGTTCAAGGAGGACGATTTCCGCAACAACGCCGGCGCCTGGCTCCCCTGGTTCAAACTCGAGAACCGGCAACGCCTGCTCGATCTATTCGCCGGCTGGACCGACTTGACTGAGAAGCACAGCTGTACGCTTTCACAGCTCGTGATCGCATGGACCGCCGCCCAACCCGGTGCGACCCACGTGCTCTGCGGCACCCGAACGGTCGAGCAGGGCATCCAAAACGCCGAGGCCGGGGCATTGGAACTGGATCCCGACGACATCCAACGCATCCGTGACGACGCGATCGCCCTCGGTGATCCGACCTGACAAGAGTCGACTGAACAGATGAACGGTGTAAGTCTTGATGTGAACGTGGAAATCATGGAGGAACGAAGATGACTGAACCCATGCACGAAATGAATTGGGACCAGCTACCCGATATGCCGGTGGCTAAATGGGAACCCGCCAGCCTGGTGCTGGATGACAAGCTCTATGTGTCTGGGGGTTACGGGGACAGGATTATGTCCAGCAAGAAAATCCACGTCTTCGACCCGGCCGATGGTACCTGGACGGAATTGCAGGACCTGCCGAGTGCGATCTCCCACGTCAACCTGGTGCCTGACGGAATGGGCTTCTGGTTTGCCGGTGGTATGAAGGACAAGATCCATCCGGGCAAGGACCACATCATTGCCGAGTTCTGGCACTTCGACCCCGCGCTCGGCCGGTACACGGCGGGACCATTGCTTCCCGGGCGTCGTGCCGGTGGCGGGCTCGCCAGGCTGGGTGACAGGCTCCACTACATTTCCGGCCTCATGGAAGACCGTGATACGGACTCACCCGATCACTGGGTCTTCGATCTTGCCGCCTGGGCGGCAAACGTTGCGGCCGGATGGGAACACGCGGCACCGCTGCCGACGCCTCGCAACCAGCTTTCCGTTGCGGTGTTGAATAACCGGATCTATGCAATCGGCGGCCAGTTGAATCACGACTCGCAGCAGATCGACCAGGCGCGGGTGGATGTCTACGACCCGGACACCGATTCCTGGAGTGAGGGACCGCCCCTGCCCTACGGACACTCGCATTCCGAAGGAGCCACATTCGTTCACGACGATCGCATCTGGATCCTGGGCGGGCACAGCACACCGGAAGGCGGCACGAAAGGATTCTGCGGCGATGTGCTGAGCCTGCAGGAAGGCGGTGGATGGGAGGTGACCTGCAAACTGCCGAAGCCCATCTCCTCACCCGCCGCAGCCATCATCCGCGAGCGCCTGTATGTGGCGGGCGGCTGGGACGGTCGCATGGATGAAGAAAAAAACTGGTTGTCTTCACCCGAGGTGTGGGTGGCGGATGTGCCCGTCTGAACTCACTCGGCTGGGGTCGTTTCCGTCTCGCCGCTTGCAGCGTGTCGCGCGTCGATGAAGGCCTGGGTACGATCCAAAGCATTCTGGCGAATGTTCGCCCAGAACAGGCTGTAATCCGATCCGTGCAGGTTGCGGCCGAACAGCGACCAAACCCCCGTCGTTTTGAGTGACTCGTCCCGATCACTGTTGACGAATAGCCAGTTGCTCCGCTCGCCCTGCTCACAGTAGGCCGAAACCGTTCCACTGACCAGCTCGCCCAGCGACGTATCGAGCTCGGTGAAGCCTGCCCATTGTGTCAGCGCGCCCAGGTGCTGGTCCTTGTCGTTCGGTCGGTCGTCTGCGTACCAGGTAATCGGGTTGACGCAGATTCGCTGGCCGGGACTGAAGCCGGCATAGTCCGTGCCATTCCAGGTCGTATCCTCCTCGCCCTGGCTCCAGTGTGACGGCGTCTTGTCCCCCTCATGCGCGTCCCAGGTGATGAAGCAACCAGTCTGGGTCGGCGTAGTGCACACCTCGATGTCTTCATAACCTTCATTCACCAACGAATGGTTGAGTGAATGACCGATGGCATACACCGCAACGAGCCGGTCCATGAGCGGCGTGCTGTCGACTTCTTCCATGACCAGCCGGACCATCTGAAATGTGCCCTGGCTGTGGCTGCCCAGGACAAACGGCTCGTTGGGCCCGATTTCATCGAGGAAATGGTGAAATGCGGCACGTACGTCGTCGTAGCCGATCGTCATGATCTTCTTTAAGTCTTCCTCTTCCGCGTAGCCCATGATGTTGGACTGCCGGAAGCGCGGTGCGTACACACGACAACATCCATTAAACGCCGAGGCCTGCCGGGAAATCGTGCCGAGGTCGGTACCGCGGATTGCCGCTTCATCGTCCATTGGCTGCACCCAGTGGTCGGTGCCACCGTAGGTCGTGGGGTGGAGGAAAAATGCAGATGCCAGGCGATCCTCCTGCGGAATTCGGGCGACGCCGTCTGGCAGGCGTTCCGCAGGGCTTGCATCATCCGGCCAGGCTGCCCAGTGCGCCCGCAGCGTGTAGTCGGGTGCGTCCGGGATCGGCTTTTCACCAAATTTGTGGTCGGGCGCAAGCATCCGCCCAAAAATGAACGGTCCGAACAACACTGCCGCCACAAGCAGAACGACGAAGCCGCCAAACACCCCAAGCGTGATCTTTAGCGCTCTACTCACGACTTTCCTCCTGATTCAAACACATTACAGTTCCACGAACCGGCGATACATGGGCGCCGCGTACACACTTCCACAAAGTTGATTAAACATGGGTGCCACGCTCGTGTCCACCAATCGGGGCCCACCTATCTCAGCAAGGCGTAAAGGACCGCCATGGCCACCAGGAGCATGCCCGCCACGACCCGCGGGTCTCCCACCCCGGTCAGCTTTCCATGGAAGAGGACCTGGCCTGGACGCTCCCAGGTGATGTCTTTTACCTGTTCCAGTGAGGGGGCCTGCGTCAGCAGACTGACGAAGACGTAAAAGACACTCAGAATGCAGAACAACCACCACGCCTGCATCATGAAGGGAATCTGCAGGCCCTCGGTGACCCACTGTTTGCCTCCAAAGACTCCCAAACCCAGGTCGAGCACAAACAGAATCAGACCGCCACCGAATCCCAGGGCCAGGGTGAAGACACCGGCCTGGCGGGTGCCGCGTCGCCAGAAGACTCCCCACAGCAACACGGTGGCGATGGGCGGAGCGATGAACTGGGCGGGCATTTTGTTGATGGCCTCGAAGATCGAGCCAAAGCGACCGCCCTGGGTGGACCAGAGCATGGCGAGAAGCATCACGACCACCGCGCTGATCCGTCCAATGCGCACCTGGGCCTCATCCGACAGATCGGGTCGAACGTGCTTGGCGATGTCCTTGGCCACGAGGGCACCGGTGCTGTTGAGCGCAGCGGCGATGGTGCTCATCAGCGCGGCCAACAGGGCAGCTGCGATGACACCGCGGATGCCCGTGGGGACGAGCTGGGTGATCAGCACCGGGAGGGTTTGAGCCGCCTGGTCCCCGATCAGCTCGTGGTAGAGCACATATGCGAACACACCTGGCAGCACCATCAGGAAGAGCGGGAGAATTTTCAGCAGGCCTGCAAAAAGGGCGCCCAGCTGGGCATCTTTTTCGGTGCGGGCGCCGAGCACTCGCTGGACGATGGTCTGGTCGGTGCACCAGTACCACAGGCCGAGAATGGGATAGCCGAGGAGGAACGCATACCATGCATATCCCTCCTCGTTGGAGGTATGCAGCATGCTGAGCTGATGCTCCCTGGTGGCCTCCTTCAACGCACTCAAGCTGTCGATTCCGACCTCGGGCAGGCTGAACAACGCCAGCAGTGTGACAACAACGGCCCCCAACAGCAGGATCACCGCCTGAATCGTCTCGGTCACCACCACCGCTCTCAGCCCACCTACCACGGTGTAGACGGCGGTCACCACCGAGATGATCACGATCGACGCGTAGACGTTGATGCCGAAGAACTGCTGAAAGACGGCCGCGCCGGCATACAGGCTGATCCCGATGTGGATCAGCAGCGCCGACATGATGAACATGATGGCCAGCAGGGTACGGGCCACAGGGCTGTAGCGCTTTTCCAGAAACTCCGGCAGGGTCGAGATGCGTGTCCTGAAGTAGAAGGGAGCGAAGACCAACGCCAGGATGATCAGCGTGAAAGTGGCCATCCATTCGAAGTTGCCAATCACCAGGCCGTGCTTGTAGCCACCTTCCGCGAGCCCGACGAGGTGGATCGTGGAGATGTTCGAAGCAAACAGGGCCGCACCGACGACCGGCCATCGCAGGTTGCGCCCGGCGAGGAAGTAGGTATCGCTTGTCTGTTTGTCCGTTTTCCGCCCGACCCACAGGCCGACGAACATGATTCCCAACAGGTAGGTGATGATGATGACCAGATCGATCACGGGGATGTTCATGTTCACCGCCGGAAACATTGCTGCAGAAACTCCAGCATCTCCGCTTCCGACTCCACGACCCGCGGGTTGCTCTCGTAGTCGGGCAGCACCATGGACTGTTTCGCCAGCGCGGGGAGCTCCTCTTCGGGAATCCCCTTATCCGCCAGGCCAATCCACAGACCGATCTTTCTCAGGAATCCATCCAGTTCCTCGCAGGACCGCCGGGCCGCGTCCTCATCCGGGGCACCGTCGGTGCCTCGATTCAACAGCCGACCCAGAGTCGCGAACTGCGGCACGGCAGCCTCCCAGGTGAAGCGCGTGAACGCCGGGTAAACCAAGGCCAGCGCCTCGCCATGGGCCACGTGCGGGTACATCCCTCCGATCGCCATGCCGATGCCGTGCGGGAGGGTCACTCCGACATTTGCGATACACAGTCCGGCGAGGGTGTCCGCCCACGCCAGGGACGAGCGTGCATCGATGTTCGAGCCGTCTTCGAGAGCCGAGGGCAGATCCCTGAGTACTCGTCGGATCGCCTCCCAGGCCAACACCTGCGCGTAGGGCGTGGTGTTGACGTTCACCGTGCTCTCGAAGGCGTGACTCAACACGTCGAAACCGGTCGCCGCCGTAACGTGATCCGGGAGCGTGACCATGAGTTCCGGGTCGACGATGGCGACCTTGGGATACACGATGGGATCGAAGATGGCCGATTTGTCACGGGTCTCGGTGTGTGTCACGACCGCAACCTGGGTCACCTGTGATCCCGTCCCCGACGTGGTGGTCACCGCAATTATGGGGAGAGTCTCTTCGGTCGGTGGTTCTTTGTAGAAGAGGTAGTCCCATGAGGTGCCATCGTGCGTCGCTTCGACCGCGACCGCTTTGGCCGAGTCCATGCTCGAACCGCCACCCAGACCCAGCACGACGTCCGCCCGATGGGCGATCGCCGCCTCTGCTCCGGCGGTGATCGTACCGGTGGTGGGGTTCGGTATCACACCGTCGAATCGAGCAACGGCCACCCCGGCCTCCTCGAGGCTCCTCTGCACCTTCGCGATCACGGGCTCGAGAGCTTTCACGTTTGCTTCGGTCACGACGAGGCATCGTTTGCCGAACCGGGCAACGGCCTCGCCGACCTCGGCGACTCGCCCGCGACCGAAGAGGATTTCCGTGGGCTGGAAGTAATCAAACGATTTCACCGGCGAAGCTCCCTTCCTTCACACCCCCGATCAAAGATCGATGAATACCTTGAGGCTGTTGGGTCCCTGGTCGTCGATGAATCGGTACGCGGCTTCGTACTCCTCGAAGCCAAAGTGTGCCGATTCCAGGGGTGCCGTGACAATGTCTCCCGAGGCGATCCGTTGCACCGCCTCTTCATAATCGCAGTACTGATACATGAGGCTGCCGACGATGGTGAGCTCGCGGTCGCCAACCACGGCCATATCGACGCGGGGCTTCTCGTCGTACACGGCCACCGCCACGATGGTGCCTCCTTTGTTGACGTTCTCCACGGCGGCGTCGATGGAGGCCTGCACGCCGGCGCAGTCCAGGACGATATCGATCCCCCTGTCGCCGAAGACGCGCATCGAGGCGTCGGCCAGCGACTCCTCCGTCGCGTTCGAGGTCGCGTCGATGCCGCACTCCAGCGCCTTGGAGAGGCGGAAGTCGTTTACATCGGTGATCAAGGTTCCGGCACCTCGAGCACGGCACATCTGTGCGACCAGGTTGCCGATCGGGCCCGCCCCGAGGACGACGACGGCCTTGCCGTTCATCTCGCCCGCACGGGAGGTGGTGCGCACGGCCACCGCAGTCGGCTCCACCAGGGCCCCCTGTTCATGGGTGAAGCTATCGGGAAGCGGCACCACCTTCTCGGCCTCGGTCACGAAGAGATCCTGGGCCACGCCCGGCGCCTGGAACCCCTGGACCTTGAGGTGATCGCAGATGTGGGAGTCCCCGCGCCGGCAGGGGCCGCACTTACCGCAGACCACCTGCGGTGTTGCGGTCGCCTTCGAGCCCAGGGGGATGTTCTCGACGCCGTCACCCAGCGCCTCGACCACAGCCGAGAACTCGTGCCCCTGGACGACGGGATAGGACGTGAAAGGGTGTTTGCCGTGGTTGACGTGGACGTCGCTGCCACAGACGCCGATTCGCTTGATGCGCAGCAGCACCTGTCCGGGCCCGGCTGCTGGTTCGGCGACCCTCCGGTGCTCTACGACTCCCGGGGACGTCATCACCGCTTGCCTCATCGGTTGATCTCCCTTGTGTGCTCCGTTTTCACTCACGACCCCCTCACTCGAGCGGCGGATGGTGGTGGCGCTCGATCTTGAGGACGTGGGCGTGTTCGCCCGGCGGCTCGTCGGGGAGATCGACGATCAGTCCACTGCGTGTGAACCTCCACTCGAGGTCCTCGCCGTGACCGAGGAGTGAGATCCGCTTGATCTCTTCCCGATAAAAGCCCGGGTAGTACGACACCCTCTCCTCCGACACGGTGAAGTTCTCGCCGTCGTAGCTTGCTTTAAAGGTGATGAAAGCTATCTTGACGTAGACGATCGTTCCATCTTGCTCGTAGCGGCCGGACGTGCTTCCGCCTGCCTTTCCCTCTGAAATCATGACCTCGCCGTCTTCGCTGAAGGTCCACGTACTTCCACCGACCGTGAGGGTCTTGCCGGCCACCGACGGCGACTTTTCGGCTGCGGTCTCGGGATCCTCGTCCGACTGCAGCATACTCTCGGCGCGGATGGACCGGATCACAGCCTGGTCTCCGGGCCAGGCGAGCAGGGTGGCGTACAGGGTGTCGCCCTTGGTGGTGAAGCGGATGTCCTCGCCGGTGTAGACGACGTCGGACTCATTGAAGCCACCCTGGAGTCGGAGCTGGCCGAGGTTGGTCGGGCCTTCGCCGGCGATGAGCCACGGGGTCGTGCCGTAGATGGCCTCGCCGTTCACATCCAACCAGGCGCCGATCGCGAGCAGCAGATCGCGGGCTCCCTCCGGGATCGTGCCGTCCGCTTTGGGGCCCACGTTGAGCAGCAGATAACCGTTCTTGCTCACCCGGTCCACCAGGTTGTCGATCACCCGGTTGGGGTTTTTGAAGGTCAGGTCGTCTGCATACCCCCATGCGCCGCGATCGTCGACGGTCGAGTCGGTGATCCACTCGTGATAGGTGAGCTGCGGCTCCTGCCCGAGCTCGTGATCGAGCAGGCCGGAGCCGGGTACCAGGTCGTGTGTTTTGTAGGTGACGAGGACCTCCTTGCCGTTGGCTTCGGCGTGGTTGTAGTAGTAGGCGAGGAAGTCCTTGACGTAGCCCTCGGGCAGGAAGTCGAGCCCGAAGTCGAACCAGATGTAGTCAGGGCTGTAGGTGTCGATCACCTCGTAGATCTTGCCCTGCCACTCGTCGATGAACGCCTGATTCCGCATTGCCCCGTCCAGGTGCGGCTGGCCGTAGAGCCCGGAGTACGCGGGGTCGCCGGTGTCGTAGCGCTCGTCCCAGACCGGGAAGAAAAACCAGTTGGCCGCGTGATGAAAGGCGGTGACGAACTTCATGTCCCGCGCCCTGATCGCCCGCTCGAGCTCGCCCACCACGTCGCGCTTCGGACCCATCTTGGCCGCGTTCCAGTCCGAGTATTTGGTGTCCCACATGGCGAAGCCGTCGTGGTGCTCGGCCACGGGACCGGCGAATTTGGCGCCTGCCTTGGCGAACAGCTCGGCCCACTCATCGGCATCGAAGTTCTCGGCCGTGAACTTCGGAATGAGGTCCTTATAGCCGAAGTCCGGCGTCAGCTTGCCGAAGTTCTCCTCGAAGTGCGTGCGCGCTTCGGAATCTGGGCCGTTGTACATGGCAAACGAGTACCAGGTGGTGTTGTCGCCATGGGCGTGCACCGCATACGGTCCCCAGTGCGTATAGATCCCGAACTTGCCATCGCGCAGCCAATCCGGAATCTCTTTGTAGCCGCGGAGCGAGTTCCACGTCGGCTCGTAGCGTCGGACCTCGCCATCGTCGGATGGTGCTCCACATGCGATCGCGAGAAAGAAAAAACACCCCAGGACAACCATTCGCAAAAACGACCTCTTTGACTCGGATGCCATGCCAACGTACATCAAGCTTCCTCCCTGTCCGACGATGCTTCAATCGTTGTGATAGACCATCTCCATTTCGGCCCAGCCGGTCTCGCCCTAGAAATCGGTCGCGACGATGTAGGTGATCTCTCCGGGCCTCTGGCCCTCGATGAATTCGAGGTTCTCGTCGTCATAGAGAACCTCGAACTGATAATTCCAGACGTCCACGTCGATCTCCAGGCGCTTCCCGTCCTGGACAAAGCTCGCCTCGAGGTCGTCCTCCATGTCGGGGCTCGAGAGCCGGGCTCTGCCCCCTTCACCAAAAACCATCGTCAGATCCCATGAATAGAACGGGATGGTGAACGTCTTCCCCACGATCGACGGCGCTTCGCCTGCCCGGATCTCCACCCGGCCGCCGTTGTCGAGGATGGCGGTCTTGGCGATGGCCGCGATCCGCTCGGCGATCTCCGTGATGGGTGTGGCGACGGGAAGCTCGTCACGCGAGAAGTTGACGTAGAGATTGTTGAAGGGCTCGGCCCAACCCCTGGGCGTGACATTCTTCGAGAGTCTGTCGGGGATACCCGCGGTCCCGTGCATCACGCCTATCAGACCGCCAACCGTGGCTGCCTGATTGTCGCAATCGTAACCGGCCGAGACGGCGATCCCGACCGTCCTCACGAAGTCCCCCTCGCCATAGAGCACGGCCAGGATTCCGCACAATCCGTTGACGAGCGAAGACACGGGGCTTTTCGGGGCTTTGTAAGAGCCCTCCTCGTAGGCGAAGTACTTGTCGTGGATCTTTTGCCGTGTGGTCCGCCAATCATGACCCTGCTCATGCCACCTCACCACATCACGCATCCCCTCGGCAAAGGGGCCCTCGTTGGGAACGGCCTGGATGGCCAGCTCGACAAGTTTCTGCGGGTCCTTCTCGAAGAAGGCGGCGCTGATCATGACGCCGTAGGCGATGGTCGCGTGCGTGCCCCAGTCGTCATTGGTGATCCGTGCCCCCCACAGGGCCCGTTCGCCGGCCTTCTTCGTCATGCCCGGGTAGAAGGCGCTCCAGATCTCGTTCACCAGCTGTGGGTCGATCGCCCACCAGTTCGGGTTGTTCACTTTCCGCCCCGTGTCAGGGGCGACGAGGCCTCGGTCCATGAGGCCGCGGGCGGTGGCGTTGGCGACCCAGATCTTGCGGTTGATGTGCTTCTTCCACATCTCGGTGATCTCGGCATGTGTGATGTCGAGGCCGTACTTCTCGACCGCGTGCAGGGTGACGAACTCGATATCCGTGTCGTCGTCGCTGAACGCACCACCAACGGCCATAGCAACAAATGGGATGAATCCCCGATGGTCTTCGCGGTTGATCTGGAGCTCTTCGTCGTCGGCGTATGTGTAGATCCGATCCACCAGCATCGGGAGCGGCTCGTCCACGTATTTGTTCTCGAATGGCAGACCGAGGTAGTTTCCGACAAGCTGACCGATCCAGAACCCGGTGGCCTTGTCGACGAGCTCGGCTTCGCTGATAGGCCGCTCCTCCGCTCGAACGACGGCAACGATGAGCAGAGAAACGGTCAGGCAAACGGCAACGCGTAGCATGTGGCGCATAGGGACAGGTGTCTCCTTTCGTGGATCAAAATGATACTTGCGGTTGGAGGAGCTTCATCGGCGAGCAGGTGCTGGGCTACCTCGACTGCGGTCTCTTCGAGAATGGCTTCGCCCGGATCCGGTGCCCCGAAAGCTCCGTCAATCATTGTGATAGACCATCTCCATCTCGGCCCAACCGATCTCACCCTCGAGGGGAACCTGCATGGGATCGCAGACGGTGAGCCATTCCTTGTTGCGCGGCTCCGCGTCCAACTTGGCCATGTCTCCCTCAAAATCGTCGCCTGTGTACTCGTAGTATCCGAACTCATACCACTTGCCCTCGATCCGGTGCAGAAAAATCGAGAAGTTGTGCATGTGGTACTTGTTCAGGAGGTCGCGCACGCCCGCGTGGTCGTCGGCATGGACGCGCTTGTACTCGTCGATCTTTTTCTCGTCGAGGCCAACCACCATGCCCACTCGTTTGACGGTGCGGGTGGCGGCCACACCCGAGGCGTCGGCTTCGCCCGAGGCGTCCGCCGTCGCATTGAGGCCCGGGGCATCGGCGATCCACAAGATCCCGAACACCACGGCAAGAACCCAACCGGTCACGCTCAGTCCGTTTTTCATATCATCTTTCCTCCTGTGGATCGGGGCTCGGGCTGGTTTCTCTCCCGAATGGCAAGCATACGCTCGACCCCGACGTTGCCAGGTTCGGCGAATAGATCCAGTTGTGAAATCATGAGCCCCCACGCTGATTGTAGGGCCGATCGCTGGAAGTGTATCCCCATTTCTGGCAAGATATTCGCCATCTTTGGAGGTTTCGCCGTACGCAATGCGCGGCCGGCGGTCAGGCTCATGAATCAATCGCCGCGAATCGTCCTGTTCCTGGATGCGACCCGAGGGTTCGATCGGGGGCTGCTGGAGGGAGTCGCACGATACTCCACACTGAACGGCCCCTGGACGTTTTACCGCCAGCCGCACGGCTATTTGAGGTCGAAGCGCCGGCTCGACATGAATGAAATCGAAGCATGGAGGCCGGACGGGGCCATCTGCCCGGTGAACCGGGTCGACGAGCTCTCACGTCTGCGCGTGCCGCTGATCGCGTACGACGTGAATGAGTACTCTGGTCGGGTGCCTCGGATCGTGTCGGAAGATGTGGAAGGGGGACGACTCGCGGCCCGATATCTCCTGGATCTGGGACATCGCCACTTTGCCTTTTGCGGATACAGCGGCATCCGCTGGTCTCGTGATCGCTGCCGGGCCTTCTGCGATCTGGTCGAAGAATCCGGCTGCACCGTCGAGGTGTATCGACCGCGGTTTCGCAGGTCTGTGGCCTGGGCCAAAGAAGAGCCTCACGTGAGGCAATGGCTCCAGGCATTGCCGAAGCCGATCGGAATCCTCTGCACGAACGACGACCGGGCCTCATCGATCGTGGAAACCTGTCATTCGCTGGGCTACGGAGTGCCCGAAGATGTGTCGGTCGTGGGCGTCGACGACGACGAGTACGTTTGCGAGGTTCAGAATCCGCCACTGACCAGCGTGAGGATGGCGTCGGAGCAGGCCGGCTATGAGGCCGCGGGGTTGCTGGACAGGCTGATCAACGGGAAAGCCGAGATGTCCGGTCAGCGAATCGTAGCGTACGCAACGGGTGTCACCGAGCGACAGTCGACCAATCTGCTCATGGTCCGAAACGCCGATGTGAGAAAGGCTCTTCGTTTTATCCGCGAGAACGCCGGCCGGCCGATCCGAGTATCCGATATCGTTAAGGTCACCGACCTGTCGCATCGCACCCTGAACGATCGGTTTCATTCGGAGCTGGGTTGCTCGATCGGTCAACAGATGACCCGAGCTAGAATCGCCTACATCTCCCGTCTGCTCACCGAAACGCAAATGCGGATTCACGAGATCGCATCCATGGTCGGCTACGAAGACGACCACCATTTCTCTCGGTACTTCAAACGCGCAACCGGCTTGACCCCCCAGGGCTATCGTCGAAAGAACGCGCCCCCATAGCGACAACGATCATCTGCCAACGCGATCGTCTCAAAGGGACGGCCGGCCCATACATCGTGCGTGGCGAGATCACCATGGATGGGGTGCACGCGATCGAATCCCGGAGGATCGCGTCCTCGAATTCGGATGGGTGCCACGTTCACAATTACACATTTGTTCGCTTGAAACAGTCGCGGCCGCGGGTAGATGGGGTGAGGCGTTATCTCGAACGATCAGCACAATTCAACAAATGTGTAATTGTGAACGTGGCACCTTTTTAACCGCCCCCGACCGCCTTCCGCTCTCGCTCGATCAACACCCTGCGCAGGAGCTTACCGGAAGCCGACTTCGGGATCTGGTCCACGAACTCCACCAGCCGCAGCTTCTTGTGCGGCGCAACGCGCTCGGCCACGTAGCGCTTGATCTCCTCGGCGTCGATCTCGACGCCCGGCTTCAGCACGATGAAGCCCTTGGGCAGCTCGCCGGCCTCTTCGTCGGGGCTCGGCACGACGGCGGCGTCGTCGATGGCCTCGTGGGCCATCAGCAGATCCTCGAGCTCCGCCGGGGCGACCTGGAAGCCCTTGTACTTGATGAACTCCTTGAGCCGATCGACGATGCGGAAGTAACCGTCGTCGTCGACGATCGCGATGTCACCGGTCCGCAGCCAGCCGTCTCCATCGAGGCACTCGGCGGTCGCATCGGGTCGGTTGAGATAGCCCTTCATGACCTGCGGCCCCCGGACCCAGAGCTCACCGCGCTCGTTGCGTCCCAGGTCTGCGCCGGTCGCGGTGTCGACGATCCGGCACTCGGTGTTGGGGACTATGACGCCGCAGGTGGCGACCTTGATTCTGCCCGGATAGGGGTTCGTGTGGGTCGTCGGGCTGGCCTCGGTCATGCCGTAGCCCTGTTTGACGACGCTGCCGATGCGTGCTGCGCAGGCCTCGGCCAGATCTTCTCCCAGAGGGGCGCCGCCGGAGTTGATGAACTTCAGCGACGAGAGGTCGTAGTTGTCGACCGCCGGGTGCTTGGTCAGGGTCAGAGCGATGGGCGGCACCACATAGGCGATGGAGACCTTGTGCCTCTCGATCGCACCCAGGAAGTCGTCGACGTCGAACCGCGGCAGGCTGACGATCGTCGAGCCGCGGAACAGGGCGCCGCTCATGATCTGGGACATGCCGTAGATGTGAAAGAACGGCAGCACCCCGATCACGGTCTCGTGATCGTCGTACTCCTCCAAATCACGGACCTGGCAGATGTTCGCCACCAGGTTGTGGTGGGTGAGCATGACGCCCTTCGGCTTGCCCGTGGTGCCACTCGAGTACGGCAGCACCAGCAGGTCCTGCTTCGGATCGATGGCCGGCTCGACGGCGGTCGCCGGTTCGGCCGCGAGCAGCTCGGCGAAGGGGGTGGCTCCTTCCCCGCCTCCGAGCACGAAGACCTCTTCGACCTTCGATTCCCGCGCCGCCGCCAGGGCGACCTCGAGGAAGGGGGGTGCGGTCAGCAGGAAACGGGCGCCGGAGTCGTTGAGCTGAAAGGCCAGCTCGCGGGCGGTGTAGAGGGGATTGGCCGTGGTGGTGACGCCGCCCGCCATGCCCACCCCGAAGAAGGCCACGGCGAACTCCGGGGTGTTCGGAGAGAAGATGGCGAAGACGTCGCCTTTGGTGAAGCCGCGAGCCTGCAGGCCGGCGGCGAAGCTGCGCGTGGCTTTCTCGAGCTGGGCGTAGGTGAGGGTACGACCGCTCGGGCCGTCGATCAGGGCCGGCCGGTCGGCGAACGCCGACGCGCGCTCGAGCACGAACGACGGCAACGATTGCTCGGGTATTTCAACGTCGGGATAGGGGGAACGAAAGATCATCAAAGGACTCCAGAAGTGAGGAGACAATGCGTCGGCGGTCCTCAGTATAGTCGACATCGAACGCCAGCCTGGGCACGAATTCATGCAGTGAAAGAGGTTGACAACGGATACTCATCACCGGCATGGTGTCAGGATTGACAAGCGGTTCCTGACAATAGACCATGGCTCTTATGGAGAGCGCTGCACGGGGTCAATGGACGCTGCCTGAGACTGTTCGCCTGCACGGCAGGCCTCAGCACCGGTTGATCAACCTGTGTGAAAAAGGCGTGATCCAGCTGGACCTGAAGGACGTTGGGGCCGGCGGAGAAGCCGGCGGTTATCAGAGCGCAATCCGATCGAATTCGGGGTCGCGCTTCGGTTGCGGGCGGTGGGGATAACATCAGCGCCTAAGTGACGCCCCCGGTGGCGTCGAGAAAGGGAGTTTGAGAATGAGTGATGCCGTGATCGTTTCGACCGCCCGCACGCCCCTGGGCAGGGCTTACAAGGGAGCGTTCAACAACCTCGAGTCACCGACCATGGCCGGCCACGCCATCAGCGAGGCCGTCAAGCGGGCCGGCGTCGAACCCGCCGAGGTCGAAGACGTCATCATGGGAGCGGCGATGCAGGAGGGGAGCCAGCGCTACAACATCGGCCGCCAGAGTCTGCTCGCGGCCCGCTTCCCGGTGACCGTGCCCGGCCAGAGCATGGACCGCCAGTGCTCGTCGAGCCTGATGGCGATCGCCACCGCCGCCAAGCAGATCATCGTCGACAAGATGCAGATCGCGGTCGCCGGCGGGGTCGAGTCGATTAGCATGGTGCAGAACGAGCATATTAACTCCCACCGCGCCCAAGATCCCACCATCATGGATTGGAAGCCCGACTACTACATCAATATGATCGACACAGCCGAGGTGGTTTCCAAGCGCTACAACATCAGCCGCGAGGCGCAGGACGAGTTCGCCCTCCAGAGTCAGCAGAAGATGGGGGCCGCCATCGAGGCTGGCAGGGTCGCCGACGAGATGTTCCCGGTCACGGCCACCAAGGCGGTTTTCAACAAGGAGACCAAGGAGGTGACCTTCGAGGAGGTCACGCTGGATCGAGACGAAGGCCCACGCCCGGACAGCACCATAGAAGGGCTGGCCTCCCTGAAGACGATCCGGGAGAACGGCTTCGTCACCGCCGGCAACGCCTGCCAGATGTCCGACGGCGCGTCGGTGTGCGTGCTCATGGACAGCACCCTTGCCGAGCAGCGCGGCCTCGAGCCGCTCGGCATCTACCGTGGCATGGCGGTGGCGGCGTGCGAGCCGGACGAGATGGGCATCGGGCCCGTGTTCGCGGTGCCCAAGTTGCTCGAGAAACAGGGTCTGAAGATGGACGACATCGGCCTGTGGGAGCTCAACGAGGCGTTCGCCGTCCAGGTGATCTACTGCCGTGACAAGCTCGGAATCCCCAACGAGCTGCTCAACGTCAACGGCGGTGCGATCGCCATCGGCCATCCGTACGGAATGACCGGATCGCGCATGGTGGGTCACGCCCTCATCGAGGGCAAGCGCCGGGGCGCCAAGTTCGTGGTCACCACCATGTGCATCGGCGGCGGCATGGGCGCCGCCGGCCTATTCGAGGTCGCATAGCAGCGGCCCTTGGAGCCTCGATCACCGCAGGGACGCGGGGTTCGACGGATTCGTTTTTCGATCAAGCCCGGCAGCCGGATAGGATCGCCGGGCACGCAGAAGGGAGACAGGTGATGAGCGATGTCGTGAGTTACGAGCGAAAGGGCCGAATTGGGGTGATCACCGTCGACAGCCCGCCGGTCAATGCGCTGTCGCACGCGGTTCGAGCGGGACTCGAGCAGCGGTTCGCCGAGGCGAATGCGGACGACGGCGCCGAGGCCATCGTGCTGATCTGCGCCGGCCGGACTTTCCATGCGGGCGCCGACATCAGCGAGTTCGGCAAAAAGCCACAGCCGCCGCACCTCCCCGAGGTGATCCTCTCCATCGAGAACTCGCCCAAGCTCACAGTGGCCGCCATCCACGGTACCGCCTTCGGCGGCGGCCTCGAAACCGCCATGGGGTGCGACTACCGCTGTGCGGTCCCGTCGGCAAAAGTCGGCCAGCCCGAAATCAAGCTCGGTATCCTGCCCGGTGCCGGCGGGACCCAACGGTTGCCGCGGCTCGCCGGAGTGCCAAATGCGCTCCAGATGATCGTGTCGGGCGACCCGGTCAAGGCGCCCAAAGCGCATGAGATGGGGGTGATCGACGAGATCATCGAGGGTGATCTGCTCGAGGGTGCGCTGGCCTACACCGGGCGTCTGCTCGACGAGGGGACGCCGCAGCGCAAGACCCGCGAGCTGGTGGTCGACACCGCGTCGATCCCCGAAGGCTTTTTCGACAACTTCCGCAAGAAGATCGCCAGGAAAACTCGCGGCTACTTCGCTCCGGAACGGAACATCCAGGCGGTCGAGGCCTCCATCGAGCTACCCTTCGACGAGGGCATGAAGCGTGAGGAGGAGCTGTTCAACGACTGCATAACGAACCCCCAGGCCGCGGCGCTCCAGTACGTGTTTTTCTCCGAGCGCGAGGCGGCCAAGATCCCGGATGTGCCCAAAGACACTCCGCTGCGCAAGATCGAGAGGGTCGGCATCCTCGGTGCCGGCACCATGGGCGGCGGCATCTCCATGGCCTTTGCCAACGCCGGCATCGCGGTGACCATCGTCGAGGTCGACCAGGAACCCCTCGACAAGGGTCTTGGAGTGGTCAAGAAGAACTACATGCGGAGCGTCAAGAGTGGCCGCTTCACCGAGGAAAAGGTGGAACAGCTGCTCGGACTCATCACCGGTTCCCTCGACATGAACGACTTCGCCGACTGCGACCTGGTGATCGAGGCCGTGTTCGAGAACATGGCTCTCAAGAGGGAAATCTTCGAAAAGCTCGACGGAATATGCAAACAGGGCGCGATACTGGCGACCAACACCTCCGGTCTGGATGTGGACGAGATCGCCGCCGTCACCAAGCGGCCCGAGGACGTGATCGGGCTGCACTTCTTCAGCCCGGCCAACGTGATGCGGTTGCTCGAGATCGTCCGCGGCGACAAGACCGCCAAAGACGTGCTCGCCACCTGCGTGAAGATGGCCAAGGCGATCCGCAAGGTCGGCGTGGTCTCCGGCGTCTGCCACGGCTTCATCGGCAACCGGATGCTGGGCGGCTACATGCGCGAGGCGGATTCGATGATCCTCGACGGCGCCACACCTGCTCAGGTGGACAAGGCGGTCTTCGATTTCGGAATGCCGATGGGACCGTTCGCCATGAGCGATATGGCCGGTGTCGACGTCGGCTACCTGGTGCGGCGCGAGGCTCGGGATCGAGATCGGTTCGAAGAACTCGGCTATCGGCGACAACCTCTACGACATGGGCCGCCACGGCCAGAAGACCTCGGCCGGCTTCTACGACTACGAGGAGGGATCACGGGTTCCGCGGCCGTCCGCCGACGTTGAGGCCATGATCAAGGAAGTGGCGGAGAAGTTCGACGTCGAGCAGCGTGAGTTCAGCGAAGAGGAGATCGTCCAACGCTGCATCTACCCGCTGATCAACGAGGCGGCCCGGATTCTCGAGGAGGGGATCGCGCTCAGACCCAGCGATGTGGACATGGTGTGGATCAACGGCTACGGCTTCCCACCCTACCGGGGCGGCGCGATGCACTTCGCGGACACCGAGGGGGATCAAGAAGGTCTACGACACCGTCGTCGGGTTCCGCGAGAAGTACGGTGACCACTGGCAGCCGGCGCCGCTGCTCGAGCAGCTCGCCGACGAGGGCGACACCTTCATGGGGTGGGCGCGCAAGAAGGCGGGGGGTGCCTAGCGGTCAGTCGAGTCAATCCACGACGGCCATTGCATTGGTCAGGACAACTCTTTCTTCGGCCTTCACCTGGATGATGTAGCCTCCGTCAACTCTCCATCCCCTGAGTGGTCAAGGTGTCACCGGGGTAGACCGGGTCGGAGAACCGGGCCTTGAATTCCTTCAGGCGATCGATGTCGCCTTCCAGCGGTCCGCTGACAATGGCCCGGGTGGCAAATCCCATAGGTGCACAGGCCGTGCAGAATCGGTTTATCGAATCCGCCGCGTTTGGCTGCTTCCGGATCCAGGTGTAGCGGGTTGAGATCGCCGCTGAGCCGGTAGATGGCCGCCTGATTGTCGGCAACTTTGTCGGAGATACTGAAATCCGGTGCGGCGCCCGCGGGCGGTTCTATCTTTCTCAGCCTTGGGCCCCGGATCACCGCCAAAACCCTCCGGCTCCGAGATAAAAAATTGCCCATTGGGCGTCATAGAGGTGCTCGCCGTCCTCGGTTTTACCCGTAATCTTGAGGTGATACACTGCCCCTTTGCCCTTGTCGAAAATATCCGTGCATTCACCAACCTGGATGAGATTGCCTGAGGGTGGAATCGGCCGGTGAAGCTTAATCGTCTGTTCACCGTGCAGCATCAGGGACCACTCCATGTTGTCACCGAGATGGGGAAAAGCCCGCATAGCCGGCACCACACAAAAACTCGGCAACACCTTGAGCCCACCCGGAGCGTTTTCATAGACGAACGCAAGGTCTTTTTCGCTCGCTCCAACCCCCAGGTTGTAAAGCACCACATCCGACCAGTCGTATTCGAATACACGCTCTTCGGTTTTTTGCCCGATCACGCTGAGGTCTACCTTGCTCATGAATCACCCCTTTTCTTTTATACACTGTCATTTTCGTATGCTTTTACCGGACAGGCCTCCACGCAGTCCGGCAGCTTGCCCTCCGGATCCCATCACCGTACCCTGGTAGCGATGCGATACGAGGGTCAAGTCTTCCGTCCGCCGAGCGAAGCTGGTTCGCTGATCATCCAGGCCACCATCGGTTGTCCTCACAACCGGTGCGCGTTCTGCGCCATGTATCAGGAAAAGACGTTCCGGGCGCGGCCGGTCGAGGACGTCATCGAGGATCTCGACGTGGCCAAAGAGACGTACGGCGACGTCGTGCGGACCATCTTCCTGGCCGATGGCAACAGCGCCGCTCTGCCCACCGGCAAGCTCGTGGAGATTGGTGAGGCGGCCAGAGAACGGTGGCCGGACCTCAAGCGAATCACCATGTATGGGTCGGCCAAGTTTCTGGTCAAGAAAAGCCAGGAGGAGTTGCGGCGGATTTCAGCGGCCGGCATCAAGCGCATCCACTCCGGGTTGGAGTCGGGCGATCCCGTGACGCTTGACCAGATCCGCAAGGGCGTCGATCCCGAGCAGGCAGCGCGATCGTTCAACCACGCAATGAAGGCTGGCATCGAGCTCAGCGTCTACCTCATGGTGGGCGTGGCCGGGGTCGAGCGCTGGCGCGAGCACGCCGAGGGATCGGCAGCGGTCCTCAACCAGGCGCCTCCCGACTTCATCCGGCTGCGCACCTTCGTGCCGTCGCTCGGCACCGACTGGTGCGAACGTTGGCAGCAGGGCCGTCTCACCCTGCTCGACGCCCATCAGGCGCTGGAGGAGACCCGGTTGTTGGTGGAAAAGCTCGATGGCCCGACCGTGCTCCTGTCCGACCACATCTCCAACTTCCTCGACGTCAACGGCCGAATCCCCGACGACAAGGCGCTGATGCTGGCCACCATCGACGAGGCGCTCGGCTGGCCGATCACGGAATTCCGCCCGCCTACAGAAAAACTCGTCGGACTTTCGTTGTAACAGCCGCTTTCGAAGGCCTGCGTGTCTTATTGCCCTGCTGCGATGAATCACCAACGAATCGCAGCACTGGCCGCCGCTCGTGGCCGGCGAGATCCCCAGGTGCGAAACCAGAGACGAGAAAAGCCGCCCGAAAGGGCGGCGAATTCGATGTCTCTGGTGGAGCCGATGGGGATCGAACCCACGACCTCAGCATTGCGAACGCTGCGCTCTCCCAACTGAGCTACGGCCCCACGCGCGGCGGATAGTACCTTGATCGGCAACGGGTTGCAAGCGTAGCTTGTGAGTTGTCAATCGATCTTGAACGCGACCTCGATCGTTGCCTGCCACTCGATCTCGCCTTCGGAACCGAGCCCGCCGCGGAACTCCTTGACCTCGAACCAGGCCAGGCCACGGAGGCTTTCGGATGCTTTCTCGATCGCATTTTGGATGGCCTTCTCGTAGGTAACGGAGGAACATCCGGTGACCAAGATTTTCTTGTACACTCTTTCTGCCATGTGAAGCTCCTTTCCTCGTTTCCTGCAACCGCGAGACCACGCCGTGTGTTCCCGAGTCAACAGAAGAAGTGATCAGTGATCAGTGATCAGTGATCGAGTGATCAGTGTCGATCGGCCTCCCCCGACCGCTGCCTTCAAAGTAGTCGTGGAACTCCTCGCGGACGAAGTCGGGTGTCGATCCACAAAAGAATGAAAGTGATCAGTGATCGAGTGATCAGTGTGGATCGGCCACCCTCAACCGCTGCCTTCAAAGTAATCGTGGAGCTCTTCGCGGACGGAGTCCGGCGTCTCTCCACAAAAAGATGCTCCTTTCGTGATCATCGAATGGAGCACGCGGCCGATTCCGGCAAGTTCGCCAAGAATCTCGCTTTCGACCTCGCGTTCCAGGTAGCCGCACGAAGCCGCGACCGAGATCCAGTGCTGGGTCTCGAGCTGCTCTGCATCGGCGTCGGTCAACTTGCTGACGAAGTGCCGCTGATATCGTCTCTTGCCCCATGCTTCCGCGATCTGTGCTCCGACCGACCGAGACGATCGGCGGATCTGATCCGTCAGCGAGTACCTCTCATCCGCCGGAAACCCCTTTGAATACTCAAACACCACTTCAGCGACAGCCGCAGCCTTCTGATAAACCACGAGCTCGTTGAAACTCCTCGCATGCTGCAACGTTCTCATCGAGTACCCAGCCCCCACCGATCACTGATGACTAGATCACTGATCACTGATCACTGATCACTTCTTCTTCCTCTTCCCCTTTGCGCTGCCGTCACTGGGCTTCCCGTCCAGCCCCGACCACATCCGCCACGCCTCATCGAGAGGCTCCCCGCCATACCACACCGCACGGGTGAAGCTCTCCACCCAGGGGTCGAAGCCGGGGATGATCCGGAGGTTGTCCTCCATGGCGAGGGTCGCTGGGTCGTAGCTCAGGTGGTCGAGGGCGGTTGCCGCGCGCCGCAGGCGCCAACCCCATGAGGACTCCTCGTGGCACTGGTCAAGCCGGCGGGCCCACAGCCGCAGCACGGCGGCGGTGCGGACCGCGTTGGGTTCGTGGTCGCTCGCGACCATGCAGGGAACGAAGGGATCCATACCGACGTCGTGAAGCGTGATGCCGGCGGTTCGCTCGAGGGCGTGCAGGCCGCGGCTCACGTCGGCGTGGAAGAGAGCGTTCTCGAGCTCCTCCTCGACTCCGGTGCCCTCGCAGCCGTCGAGAATCCGGTGGCGGTCCTTGGGGGTCAGGAGCAGTGGCGCGGTGACGGCAAAGCGGGCGCCGGCAGTCTTGAGCTGTTCGATGCGCCGTTTCACCTCGGTGGCCGCGCCGGGGAACGGAAAGAGACCGAGCACCGCGCCCCACAAGAAATCACTCCACGCCTCCGGAAGTTGGAGACCGTCGCTCAGGGGGTAGGGGAGGATGGGCACGAGAACCGTCACCCGCAGGTTTTCATCGGACGCATCGAGCCCCAGGTCAGAGGGTGTGATCTTGGGGTCGTCGAGAACCACCATGGCGTAGCTCCCGCGCTCGAGGAACCGGTGGAAGATCGCCTGACGGTCGGCGGCGACGGCGGCGAAGACCATGGCTCGCACCGGCTCGCGAGGGACCGAGCCTTCGGCGGGGAGGATTCTCACAGGGGCGTCCTCCCACACCACGCCCAGTCTGACGGGGTCGAGCATGACTCTCTTGCCCGGAAGATAGCCGGGACGGAGCACATGGGTGATGGCAAAGAGATCCGGGTAGGCAGGCTCGATCCTACGCACCGCCGCCTCCGCCGAAAACCTCCTCCAGGGCTGATCCGCCGCCGCCCTCAAGACACCGCGTCACGTACTTGGCAAGAACATCCGTCTCGAGATGGATCCGAGCTCCCGACTGCAGCCGGCCGAAGGTGGTGGTCTCGAGAGTGACCGGGATCAGTGCGACCTCGAACCAGTCGGGGCCGAGGTCAGCGACCGTGAGTGAGACGCCGTTCAGGGCGACGCTGCCCTTCAACGCCACCTCCCGAGCCTGCTCGGTTGGGAGTGACAGCCGCCAGCGTTGAAAGCCGCCCTCGGGGCGAATGTTGACGATCCGGATCACCGTGTCCACGTGCCCCTGGACGAGGTGGCCGCCGAGGCGATCACCGAGCCTGAGCGCCCTCTCGAGGTTGACTCCCGACCCGGTGTGGAGCTCCGAGAGGAGGGTGCGATTGATGGTCTCGGGCGACAGGTCAGCGGTGAATCCGCTCTCCGAGTGATCCGCGACAGTCAGACACACACCGTCGACTGCGATACTGGCGCCGGCGGCCGGGAGATCCGGGTCGGGCCAGGTCGACTCGACCCGCAACGTCGCGCCGGCGCCCCTCCGATCCAATCGGCCGACGGTGCCGATGGCCTCAATCAACCCCGTGAACATCCGCCTCCTCCGGCCGCACCGCGCGGATCTCCAGATCATCACCGTGTCGATCGATGTCCTCGAAGCACAGGCGCTGGGCCGCTTCGAGTGTTGCGACGCCGGTTCCCGCGACCGCCGAAGGCGCGTCACCTCCGATCACGAAGGGAGCGATGAAGAGGATGATCTCATCGACCAGATCTGCATCGTTGAACGAACCGTGAACGGTCGGCCCTCCTTCGACCAGGAGCGCCGCCACCTCGCGTTTCGCCAGGTGATCGAGGAGCGCCCCGAGATTGACCCGCCCGTCGTCGTCGGCCTTGAGCTCGACGAGCTCCACCCCGGCCTCCCGTAAGCGCCGGCGGTCTTCGATCTCCGCCTCGGCGGTATGGGCGATCAAGGTGGCCTCGGGTTGAGTCCGCACGACCACGGCGTCGGTGGGCGTGCGCAACCGTGTGTCGAGCACGACACGTCGCCAGCCGGAGATCGGATTGAGGCCCAGCCGCCTGGTGAGCTGTGGGTCGTCTGCGAGGATCGTTTCCACACCGACCAGGATCGCGTCGTGCTCCTCGCGGAGCTCGAGCCCCCGTTCACGTGCGGCCTCGCCGGTGATCCACTTCGACTCGCCCTCGCGGGTGGCGACCCGTCCGTCGAGCGAGACGGCTGCCTTCAACGTCACCCAGGGTCTGTGGCGCCGCACCCAGTGCAACCAGCGGCGGTTGAGGATCCGTGACCGCTCGGCCCCCAATCCATGACTCACCTCGACGCCTTCGGCCCGCAGACGGTCGGCGCCGCCCCCGGCAGCCGGGGTGGGATCGTTGAGTGCGATGACCGCCCGCCGTATGCCTGCGGCGAGAACGGCGTCGACGCAGGGGGGCGTCTTGCCGTGATGGGAGCACGGCTCGAGGGTCACGAAAAGGGTGCCGCCAAGCGCCCGATCGCCGGCCTCGGCCAACGCAATGACTTCCGCATGGGGGCCGCCGTAGGCGGCGTGATAGCCCTCTCCGGCGAGCCGGCCCCCGGCATCGAGGACCACTGCTCCTACCATCGGGTTGGGAGAGGCGCCGCAGCGGCCGTTGGCGGCCAGCTCAAGAGCGCGGTCCATCCAGTGAATGTCGTCGCCGTCGTGTGGCCGGGCGGAGCTACAGGCCGGGCCGACCCGAGCTAGGCCCGACGGGACCTTGTCACCTTCTCGTGGGACCCCTGATCCAGATCGCCTCATTCACTCCGCCCGCAGTTCGAACATCGCCTAAACAGTTTCATCGGGAGCGTCTCCCGCATCGACTTCGAGCAGCGAGTCCACGAAGTCCTCGGGCTCGAAGGGCAGAAGATCGTCCACATCCTCACCGACACCCACCCATCGTACCGGGAGCTTGAGGGAATCTGCAATAGCCAATATCACGCCGCCCTTGGCGGTGCCGTCGAGCTTGGTAAGCACGACCCCGGTCACTCCGGCGACGGCGCCGAAACGCCGGGCCTGTTCGATGCCGTTGGAGCCGGTGGTGGCGTCGAGGACCAGCAGCACTTCCTGCGGAGCACCGGGGACCTCGCGCCCCGCCACCTTCCTCACCTTTTCGAGCTCCTTCATGAGATTGGTATGGGTGTGCAGACGCCCGGCGGTATCTACCAGGACCTCGTCGATATCCCGCGAGCGTGCGGCCGAGATGGCGTCGAATACGACCGCCGCCGGGTCGGCGCCCTCCTGCTGGCTGACGACCGGTGCACCAACCCGTTCGGCCCAAATCTCGAGCTGATCGACGGCAGCCGCTCTGAAGGTATCGGCTGCGGCCAGGATGACGCGGGTTCCGTGCTCTTGTTTTCTCTTGGCGAGCTTCGCCGCGGTCGTGGTCTTGCCGGTTCCGTTGACCCCGACCAGGAGGGTGATCCACGGTCGGCTCGGCGGCTCACTCGGGGACTGTGCTTCTTCGGCGTTACGGAGCAGGGTCAAGAGCTGCTCACGAACCGCCGGACGGAGATCCTCGGCCGTTGTGATGCGCCCCGAGCGTACTTCGTTGCGGAGCTTCTCGACCAGGCGCAGTGAGAGCTCGACACCGGCGTCGGAAGCTATGAGGGCTTCCTCGAGCCGGTCGAGATCCGCCGGTTCCACCGGGCCCGTGCGGCGAAGAGCATCTCCCGCCTTTTCCAGGAATTCGGTGTGGGTCATGAAGAGACCGCGTTTGAGTTTTCCGAGGAATGACCGAGCCATCACACCCCCTCGTCACGAAACCCGGTGAGAAAACCGGGCTGGTTCTCCGAGTGGATTCATTGTCTGTTCGTTTTCTGTTCGGTGTCCGTGCAGCCTCAGATGATCTCCTGCGCGATGACCTTTGCTGCACGGCGCAGCCGGTGCAGAGCCTGTGCCCGGGAGCCGTTTCGATCCACAACGAGCACCACATAGTAGCCGTCGGGCAAGGCCTGAGTCAACGTGACCAGACGGCTGCCCTCGAGCACCAACGAGTCTATCGCGCCGGCCTTCGCGCTGGTCGAGACGTTCTCGAGCTGGCGCATGAAAATACTGTGATAGGCACCCTCGACCTTGAGGTCGAAGGGATCGCCGTGGCGGGTGACCCATTCCACCGCCTCGCCCTCGGGATCGACGAAGATCGCCCCGACGGCCTGCGGTACGTCAACCAGCAGATTTGTCAGCAGGTAGTTGAAGGGCATCTATCCCGTCCCGAGTAGGGACCTGGCAATTTTTGCGGAATCAGAGTTTGGTGCGTCCGCGACGACCCGCTCGAGATATGGGCGCGCATCGTCCTCACGACCCATGATCATCAGCAGCTTGCCGAGCTCGAACGAGAGATCGAGGCGCTCGGGGAAGTTGAGTTGCGCCTCTATGAGGAGGTCCTCCGCGGTCTCCAGCTGGCCCCGTCGTTGAGCGATCGTAGCGAGCTTGATATACGCCTCGACGACTGGATTCGGCAGGACGATCGCCTTGCGAAAGCTGTCCGCGGCCGCGCCCAATTGGTCACGCTGGAGATAGGTCAGACCGAGGTTGAAGTACACCTGCTTTCGGTGGGGATAGGTCGAGTCGCCCAGCACCGCAATGAAGTCGACTTCCGCCAGATGGTACTGGTCCATAGCGAGGTAGGTGACCCCACGGTTGTTGCGGGCGTCGGTGAAGCCGGGGATGATTCCAAGGGCACGATCGAAAGAGGTCAGCGCCTCGTCAAAAGTCCCCAGCCGGAGCGAGCACAGCCCCAACATGTTGTGGACGGTGGCGTTGTTGGGGGCGATCCGGTCGGCCTCTTTGAAGACTTCGATCGCCTGTTCGTAGCGGGCCTGCTGCATCAGGACCGAGCCCTGCCGCATGAGGGTCAGCGCGCGGAGCGGATCGACGGCGGGCTGATTTTTTTTGGACGATTTCTTATCCTTGCCGCTGGCTGGGGGCGCCGATCCCGCATCGCCGGCGGTCGCCGGGCCGATGATGACGACAATGGCAAAGATCGCCGTACACAGGACGGGAACGATTGTGGGTTTCATGAGACCTCCGACGAGACAGGCTGTTCCGAACTCGGGGCGGGGGGCGTGATATCACCGGCCTCGACCGCAGCGATGAATGCGTCGATCACCACCGGATCGAATCGGGTACCTGACATGGACCGCATCTTGGCGAGCACATAGTCCAGGGTCATGGCTTGCTGGTAGGGGCGAGTGGTCGTCATGGCGTCGAATGTGTCTGCGACGCCGATGATCCGCGCCACCATCGGGATTTCTTCCCCGTTGAGCTGATCGGGGTAGCCTTTTCCGTTCCAGGTTTCGTGGTGGTTCCGGATGCCCGGGATGATGTCCTTGAGCATTCGGATCGGGCTCATGATCTGAGCTCCGATCGAGGGATGCTGGCGCATGATATCGAACTCTTCGTCCGACAGCCCACCGGGCTTGTTGAGGATGCTTTCGCGGATTCCGAGCTTTCCGACATCGTGGAGAATAGCCGCGATGTGTACCCGGAAGACCTCCTCCTGGCTGAGGCCGAGGTGGCGCGATATGGCCATGGAAAAGGAGCTCACCCTTTCCGAGTGGCCGTGTGTGTACGGGTCCTTTGCGTCGATGGCGGCGGCCAGCGTCTTGATGGTCTCGAGGAAGAGCTCCTGGTTTTGCCGCAGCGCCTGCTTGAGGCGACGGACCAGCGCCTCGATGTTGCTCGCCATGTCGTTGAAGTTGCTGCCGAGGCGTGCGATCTCATCCTCGCCGCGCACCGTCGCGCGAACCGCGAGATTGCCCTCGGCGATTTCGGATGAGGTCGCGGCCAGATTCTGCAGCGGGATGATGAGGCGCCGGCCCAGGATTGAGCCGATGCCGAGGGCGATAAGGGCGGCGAGAGCCGTCAGGGTGAGAGTTCGTTGCTGCATCACCCGCACCGGCGCGTAGGCTGCGGCGGTGGGGCGCTCCATGACGACTCCCCAGCCGAGCTCTCGGACCGGCGCCACCGATCCCAGAACCTCACCGGCATCGAGATCGATCGGGTGGTCATAGGTGAGGGTGATGCGCTGTGGGTTGTTGAGGAAGTCCTCGACCAGCGGGGAGCCGGTGAGGGTCATGCCTCGCAGGCTCGGTACGGAGGAGACGATGACCCGTCCGCTGCGATCGACGATGCTCACCAACAGACCGGCATATGTATTTTCCCCGATCTTATTCTGGAGAGGTTTGAGGTCGAGGGCGCCGGTAAGAGTGGCCCACACCTGGCTCGTGGGTGATTTGATCGGGAAGGCGAACACCGCTTTCGGGGCATCGCCTCCGGGGAGGTCGAGAATGAGGTCTTCAACTCGAATCCCCTCCAGTGCTGTCTCGTGTGCCTCTCGAGCCGCTTGGTCGACCACGGTAAAGGTCGCCGAGCTCAGTTTCGGAGATCGGACAAAGGCGCCGGCCCCCTTGCGGGTCATGATCTGAAGATAGACGAACGAGTTGCCGGGTTGGTTGCCGAATCCCTGGAGGAGTTCTTCGAAGGCGCCGACGTCAACGCTCTTTGCGGCCGCTAGCGCGCGGGCCGTGCTCTCCAGTTGGGTGCGATGGCCGTTCATGAAGAGCGAGGTCTCGCCCGCGAGGCTCACCGCCTGGCGACCCAGATAGCGCTTCTCAACAGTTTCGAGGTGGGTCCGGTTGTACGAAATCAGCAGCAGTCCAACCGACACCATCGGTACCACCGTGACGAGAACCAGGGTCGCTGCGATGGGGTAGGTCAGGCTGGATCGAAAACGTGATGCAAAGCCCATTAGACATGGAAGAATATATCATGATGGCGCGTTTCGGACGGTGATGATCGTCCGTGTTTGCGTGTGTTTATCTATGTTGGAGACGTGATGGCCCTTGATCGAAAGACGTCCGCGCGCGTCCTGCGCGAAATTTCGAGATTACTCGAGGTGCAGAACGACAACCTCCACCGCGTGCGGGCATTTGCCAATGCGTCACGGGTCGTGGAGCGGCTCGAGGGAGACCTCGAGGCCATGGTCGAAAGCGCTGAGCTCCTGGACATCAAGGGAATTGGGCGGGGTACGTTTGCGGTCCTCGAGGAGTTGGCGGCCGGACGCACGCCTCGGGTCCTCGAAGACCTCGAGAATGATACGCCGGTCGGGGTGCGAGCGATGCTCGAGATTCCCGGTCTGGGGCCGAAGAAGGTGCGAGTCTTGTGGCAGGATCTGGGGGCGGTCAACCTCGGCGAGCTGGAGTATGCCTGCCGCGAGAATCGTCTTGTGGAGCTGCCGGGATTCGGCGCCAAGACTCAGGAGCGGTTGCTCGACTCGATCCGGTTCGCGCGGCATGCGAACGAGCGCCGGTTGATCAACGAGGCGTGGGCTGCTGCAACCGCTCTCCAGATCGAACTCGAGGAACACCAGGCGGTGGATCGGGTCGTCATTGCCGGCGAAGTTCGCCGGTTCTGCGAAACCGTGGGCGCGGTCGAGCTGGTGGTGGTGTCGGAGGATGAGAATTCGGCCGGCGCAATTCTCGGCGAGCACCTGTCGGATGTGGAGCGCAGCGGGCCGGGGCGGTGGATCGGCGTTACCGGGAACGGCTTCGCGGTCCGGGCGCATGTGGTAGGGCCACCTGCGGCAGCGGCAGCTCTGGTGACGGCGACCGGGTCCGATGATCATCTCGACGCTCTCTCCGGACGCGCCTCGACCCTGGGCCTGGAGCTTCGCGACGACGGGCTGTGGCAGAACGATACGAGGCTCGAATGTCCCGACGAAGTTGCGGTCTACCGAGCGCTTGGCTGTCGGTGGGTGCCGCCGGAGCTGCGCGAGGACGGTACCGAGGTGGCGTGGGCTGCTGCAGGGACCCTTCCCGAGTTGGTGACGACAGAGGATGTGCTCGGGGTGCTCCACAACCACACCACTGACTCCGATGGCGTTGCAACGGTGGGGGAGATGGCCGCTGCTGCGCGTGAGCGGGGCTGGTCGTTCTTCGGCGTGGCCGATCATTCGCCGGTCGCCGTCTACGCCAACGGCGTCACCAAAGATCGGCTCTTCGACCAGTGGCGGAGGATCGACGAGCTCAACCGCGACGGAGGCGGGTTGCGTATCGTCAAGGGGCTCGAGGCGGATGTGCTGAGCGACGGAACGCTCGACATCCCACCCGGATGCGAGGACGGGCTCGAATACGTGGTGGCTTCGGTCCACTCGGCCTTCCGTCTTTCACAGGAGCGGCAGACCGAGAGAATCATGAACGCCGTCTCGCACCCTGCTTGCAGTGTGCTCGGACACCCCACCGGCCGGCTGCTGCTGGCTCGTCCGGGCTATGCGGTTGACCTTGAATGCGTGCTACAGGCATGCCTCGAGCACGGGGTGGCCGTGGAGATCAACGCCAGCCCCTACCGTCTCGATCTCGGTTGGCGGTGGGCCCGGCGCGCTCTCGAGCTCGGTATCAAACTGGCGGTTGACCCCGATGCTCACTCGATCGAGGGTCTCGATGATGTCCGCTGGGGCCTCGCGGTGGCGCGCAAAGCCGGCGCCTCCGCCTCAGATCTCGTGAACTGTGGTGACATCGATGAGTTCCTGAAAAACCGTAATAACCGTTGATATTCGTGCGGAATTCTCAATTCTTAATTCACGCCCGGCCCTCCCGCGGCGAGTGAGGGTGGGTCGGGGAAATTCTAAATTGAGAATTGAGAATCGTGCGTCTCCGGTTGGCTCAGGTTTCGCCTCTCCTGGTTCCGAAACATCGTGGTGGCGGGCCCTAAAGGACCCGCCTACACGTGTCCTGGTAGCCTTTGTAGGCGGGTCCTTTAGGGCCCGCCACCACTTGGTAACAAAACCGCCCGGTTGTTCGGCCAACCTGAATCAACCGGATACGTACGTTGAGAATTATTGCGTGTTTTGTGCTTCGAGCTCGGCCTTGACCACCTCGGCTGCGCGGATGTGCCGCTGCACCAGCGTTACCAGGCCCTGCTGATCGATGATCGGTTTCGCCACGTAATCGTTGGCGCTGGACTCGAAGAGCAACCGTTCGCGGTCCCCCTTCATGGCGTGAGCGGTGAGGAGGATGACTGGCAAATTGATGCCCTCGGGTAGATCGCGGAGGCGCCGGGTGAGCTCGACCCCGTCCACCTTTTCGCCTGCGAACCGGGTGTTGCCGAGCGAAACATCCATCAGGACCGCCTTCACCGGACGCTCCTGGACAATTCTGACGATCTCATCGCCGTCGTCGGAACACACGACGTCGTATTCGCCCACCGCTGTGAGGATTGCCTCTACCAGAACCGCATTGGCGGGATCATCTTCAACGACCAGCACCAGCTCAGCCACAGGTCCTCCTTCATCGACTGTAGCTCGAACGCCACTGGAGGTCCACGGCAGGATGCAAGATACGAGATCCAAGATTCAAAACAGGGGTGGGTGGGAGTTGAGAATTAAGAATTTAGAATTAAGAATTTAGAACTCACTCCGCGTCCGCCTCTCTCAGCCTTCTCGCTGCGTCCTCGGGCGGTGTGGGGTTGACGGTGATGCCGGAGCCGATCTCGAAACCACCTGTGCGGGTAATGCGAGGAACGAGCTGGAAATGCCAGTGGTAGTCATGCCCCAGGGTCGACCAATATTCCGGGTGGCCGGGACGAGGGTGGGGATTGGGGGCGGTGTGGAGCACCAAATTGTAGGCCGGGTCGTCGAGGACTGCGCGCGTCCTGCGAAGGAGGTCGCGGAGGATTGCCGCCAGACCAAGGAGTATTTCGTCGGTGGCAAGGGCGAAGTCGTGGTGGTGCTCTCGCGGGAGAATCCAGGTCTCGAACTGGGAGGTCGCGGCGTACGGCGCGAGGGCGAGAAACCTGTCGGTCTCAAGGCAAATGCGCTCGCGTAGGCGAAGCTCCTGACGGTTCATGTCGCAGAACAAACAGCGCTCACTGCGGTTGAAATGCTCGCGGGCGGAGTTGAGCTCCCGGACCACGACGGGGGGGGATGATCGGGGTTGCGATGAGCTGTGAATGGGCATGACCGACCGAGGCACCGGCCTCGCGGCCCTTGTTTTTGAATATCATCACATAACGCAGTCGGGTATCGCGGCGCAGGTCGAGAAGGCGTGCGCGATAGGTTTGGAGAACCAGCAGAATCTCCTCGATCTCGAGATCGGCCAGCTCGACATTCGTTTCCGGGGTCTCGACAATGATCTCGTGGGCACCGACGCCGCTCACGGTGTCGTTGAGGCCCACCGCTTCCCTAACCACGTCGCCCTCGACTCGGAGAACCGGAGACGAGTCGGCAAACACCCGCACCTGCCATCGGTCACCGCCTTTCGAGGAAGGGACCCGGTAGATCTCCGGGGGTGTTTCCGCCTCGTTGCCCGGTGCGAAAGGGTCGTTCTCGGGGGATACGACGTCCGGACTTTCCGGGTTTTCGTCTCTGCCCGGAAGTCCCTCGCGATCGGGCGCGATGATCGTCCAGCTGTGTTTGATCGGGCAGTGGCGGAGCGCCGACCCGGACGAATGTTCCACCGGTTCATCGCTGTGGATCTTGAGGGGTACGTCGAGATCGATCGGCGGCTCGATGCCGGCCTGGTCGCACGCGTCAGCCAGGTGCTTGCGGAAGATCTCGTCATACAGGGGCGCGAGCTCGGTCGGATTGTCGTCACCAAGCCACCAGAACCAGTCGGAGCCTTCGGCCAACAGCAGTGACAGCGGTTGTCTACCGCCCGCCTCCTCGATGGCACCTCGTACTTCGGTCAGCACCTCCCAGGCGTGGGTCTTTTCGGGGTGGCCTATCCAGGTGGCGAAGACCGAGTTGATCCACGAACCGGGGTGGAGGCGGTCGAGGACGGCTGGCTCGCTGTTCGCGGCTACCGTATCGAGAGTGGCGGGCGCCAGCTCCGGCGGGCCATCGTCGAGACGCTGCATCAGCTCGCGCAGAAACCGGCCCCCACCCTCGGGATAGTGAAGCCACGGGTTCTCTCCATCCAGGGCGATGACGATGTTGCCCTCGTCGGGGAGCGTGCGTGCGAGGTCCTGCAGCCCGCCGACAAACGAAGCGGCTGCTTCGCCCTCGTCGTCCCAACGGCCGTACTGGAAACCGATGGCATCCGATAGCCACCGGTCGCGGAAGAACAGCGTCGGGCCACCTTGGGCGAGGCGCCACGAGCGGTAGAGTTCGGCGGAGGCGCTGTTCCCGTCGCGGAGGGACAGATCGAGACTGCGTTCGAGGATGCCTTCGTCGGTGACCAGCCAGCGCACTCCTTGGTCGCCGAAAATAGCCACCGCCTTCTCCGAAACCGAGCCCTCGGGCGGCCAACAACCGGTGGCGGTGAAACCGTGCTCGCTCATGAATTCGAGACCGCTGGCAAGCTGTAACCGGGCGTCCTCGGGATGGCGGAAGATCGGCACTTGTGGTGCCGGATGGGGCGCCCAGCTTGCGGCGACCACGCCGGAGTCGATCAGCAGGGGCATGATGGGGTGGGCGTAGGGGCTGGTCGCGATCTCGACATTCGGTTGGGCGGCGATTCGGTGCCACAGGTCCACGAGCTCGCCAGGTTGGGCCTCGAGCCAGTCGACCATTTGGCGGTGATCGGCGACGCGGAAGTTCCGGCCGCGGTCGTAAAGCGGTTTCAGACGATCGTCGGTCCACGCCTGCTCGCCGGCATGAGCGAGCACGAAGAGGATCTGGAGATCGCGCAGGTCGGCGGCATTGAAACGGCCGTCGACGCGCCGCATCGGATCGGCGCCGGACCGACTGTGCGCGAGCTCGGCGAGTCTCGGATAGCGGGCG